>ERZ761602.5346-NODE-5346-length-15339-cov-5.443209_pt1 | contig 15339 bp, 12 predicted proteins | sample MGYA00512165_ERZ761602 | MGnify/ENA primary metagenome ERZ761602 (study PRJEB28899, sample SAMN02445085) | bioreactor sludge metagenome | biome: EBPR sludge; isolation source: Thorneside wastewater treatment plant | place: Australia: Brisbane, Thorneside...
ATAACGCACATCCCAATCATCACTCCGATAATGAGAAAAACATTGCCAACCAAAGGGACGAGAGCGGAGGAGAAGAGCTCTTGCAACGTGTTGATATCGGAGGTGAGGCGCGTCGTCAGCTTTCCGGCAGAAATGCGATCGAAGAAAGACATCGGGTACGACAAAATTCGTTTGAGGAGATGATCCCGATAATCCACCAAGATAATGGATCCGAAAGCGCTCAAACAATAAGTCACCATGGAGTTAAAGATAAAAAGAAACAGCTTCAGGGCAAAAACAGCCGCTACAAAATACAAAAGAAGTTGATAGTCGTGAGCCAAGATACCGTCATCGACAAGACGCCCGATAAAATAGGGGCTCCACACGGTAAAATAAGCCGGAAGGAGTGTCAGAAAAACGGCGATGATCATTTCCCAGCGATATGGTCGCAGCACTTGAAAGACCTGCTCCAGTGCACGAGATCGTAGAGAGACTTTCATGCTAACCTCTCAACGCTGGAGAGTTCGACGTGTTGCAATTCTTCCAAAGACTTTAAAAATTTAGATTTTGCCATGCCCTCAGCAGGCAAACCCTTAAACTCCAATTCACCTTGTTCATTTAAAACGAGAAGTTCATCGCATCGTCGTAACGTTTCAAGTCTCTGTGAAACTAAAACGACGGTGGCGTCGGGCGGGATATATTTTTTCAGCGCTGCCACCAGCTTTCCTTCGGTCTCCGTGTCCACATGCGAAAATAAATCATCGAGGAGATAAACTTTTCGTTGTCGCACTAAGCCTCGGCCCAATGAAAGGCGCTGCTTCTGCCCCCCAGAAAGATTCACCCCTCGCTCACCGAGTGTCGTGCCAAGTCCTCCTCGCTCCAGCAACGCCTCACGATCGAATGAGAGATCTTCCAACAACTCCCACAATTTATTATCGGGGGGTTTCACATCTAAGCCGAGCGCGATATTTTCCCGAATGGATCGGGAGAAAGCGAAGGACTCTTGAGGCATGTAAAGAATTTGCGTTCGCACCTCCGCGGGCACTATCGAACTTAAGGGCCTTCCTTCAAAATAAATTACACCCGATTGAGGATCGCGCTGTCTGGAAAGTAACTCGAGAAGTGTCGATTTGCCCGAGCCGACAGGGCCTGTCACTCCCAACCAAGTGCGCGGCGTCACTTGGCAGATTAAATTTTTAAATTGCGGTCGAGGCTGGTTCGGATGAGCGTAGGTCACACTCTCAAGTTCAAATGTAAGTTGATTATGACGGCGAACGCCGCTCCAAGGCGCTGCCTGTAGCGGATTCGTTTGTTCCGCAAATCCCACGACTCTTCGTTCCGAGGCTTCCGATTGACGATACATCTGAATGAACCATCCAATCGCCATCATCGGCCAATCCATGTGATTCAAATAAAGCTGAAAGGCGATGAGGTTAGAAAGAGGCATATGGCCTTCCATCACCTGCCAACCGCCATAGAGCAAGCTCCAACAAAGTGCGATCGACAATACAAAATCGAGGCCAGGCACAAAAAGCGACTGATAGCGCGCAACTTGAAGAGAAGCATCGCGAAGCTTTTTGCTCTCATGAATGAATTCGCCGTGAATGGGCCGCTCTTTTCGAAATGCTTTGATGACTCGAACGCCCGCTACGAGCTCAAACGCTCGCCCGCTTAGGCTCGCCGTTAAGTCTTGCACGGTCTCGTAATATTTCGACAAGCGCTGCGTAAGAATAATCGCCCCAAAAGAAATAATGAGAAGCGGAGGAACGATCATCCACATGAGCGTTGGATTCAACATATAGAGAAGAATCGGAAAGAAAATAAAGTTGATGGTGGCATCGATCACCATCAGGGAGCCAATCCCTGCAGTCATCCGCATGTTTTCTGTGTCCGTCGTGAGAGCTGATAGCAAGTCGCCGACTTTCGCAGACTTGAAAAAGTCGCGATTCAAATTTTGGATATGTTTAAAAAGCGCCTCCCGCATGCGGTGGAACCACGGGAAAGTCGACCAAATCAAAAATACTCGCCACCAATACCGCCCCCAGGCGATGAGAACCGCTCCTAATATATAGACAGCGCAAAGGAGCGCGAGAAACCATGCGGTCGTAAGTTGATGAAATGATTGCGGAAGCCATTCCGGCATGTCCACGCCCTGGAGTCGATCCACCATCAATTTCACGAGATAGGGCAACAAAAATACGATCGTATCCACCACGAGCAAACAAATAGTGCCGCGAATGAGAGCCCCTCGATTTGCTCGCAAGACCACGAACAGCCGAAAATCTCGGGCAGATTGAAAGTACGAACCTGGAGAATGCATGCGGTTCGGAAAGATTAGCGCTCTGCGCGGGGTAGATCAACCCACGCATCAAGGCGCGTTCAGATACTCATAGAGCGCAGGAATATCTGCCTGCAAGTAAGGCATCACGGCCATGAGCGACGTCATCCGCTTAGGTTTATAACCCGCAGGATATTGCCCATGAATAACTCGCGCTTCGATGAGATCCTTCGAAGAACCCTTGATGGCAGGACCCAGTGGCCCATCCACATTCGGATCAGCATTGTGGCACGCAGTGCAGTTCGACTGATAGACAGCCTTTCCTCGCGCGGCGAGAGCAGCGGGCCCTTCCAAAGGAGGTTCTGAGCTTTTGCAGCTGGAAAAAATTAAAACGAAAGGAAGCAAAAATAGGAAAAACGGGAACACGCAATTAATTTAGCGTGTTCCCATCAAACGTTAAATAAGGAAAGTGACAAGGAAGTAAGTCACAACCGCAAGGCCAAGGCCACAGTGAATGACACCCTTGACGGTAGTCATGGGACCCGTCTTTCCTTTGAGCGCATTCAATTCGATCGCTCCCAAAAGGATGGCCATCACCACGACCAAAGGCATGAAGTTAGTCTCAGGGCCTACGGGCAAACTGAGATGGCTCGCCGCTCCCATGAAAAATAACATCGGTATCGAGAGTAAAACATTCGTGCGAGAAGCAACCGCCGCTCGAGCTCCGCGCCCAGCCGCGGTCGGATCCGCCGCACCACCTTTTGAAACCGCTTCTGCGGAGGCAATCACTACTTTTTGAGCGGGCCAAATTACAAACCAAACATTTGCAGCCATGAGGGTGGCCATTGCCGAGCCAATCAGAATCCAAACTCCCCACGAAGTGGCGTAGATCGCATGACCGGCAATATGTCCTTTATGCATGAGCATGAAAAGACCGCTGAAAAAGGTAAAGGCGGCTCCCCATCGAAACCACCAAAGTGCGCGGGGCAGTAACTGCCGAATCGCAGCGGATTTCGTCTGAGCATCGGTCTCCGCAAAAAATGCGCCTTGAACAAAATTAAAATAATAGAGGATACCGATCCAGACGACGCCTGACATGTAATGAATCCATCGACCAATCATGTAAGCGCCATCGCTTGTAAAAATAGGATTTTCCATTTGAGTAAACTCTCCTTCTTTCAGAAGCTTAAACGCTTCTCATTTAAACTTTACAGGATTAATTTATGACTTATCGCGGCCAATAAGAATTTTGGACCAACACTCCATCCGCCAGATTCGCCTTGAGCGGAAACACTTGTCCAATATCAAGGCCTTCCATCATTCCCAAAATGAGCAGTAAGTTTGTCACTTCCGTGGCGGCATAGTCGCTCTTCAACTCTTCGTCCGTTTTTCCAACCACGGAAGGCAATAGCTCTCGAATATCATTTGCGGTGTAGGACCCAGAATCCCTTACGCCTAATCGGCCTTTCACGCTGTAGTAGTGAACGCCTCCAATTCCCAGCACCCGCGCATCGGGATGCATGGCTTTCAAATGAATTCGATTTGGCAATTTTTTAGCTTCCTCTTTTGCAATCTCCAGTGCAGCGGTTACCTGATTCGCCTCGAGAGGATTCGGCGTGAGCTTTTTCTTGGGATCGGCGCGCTGGATTTTTCGAATGACCGCCTCTTTAAATCCAATGGAAGCAAAATCGGAGGAATGAATTTTTATGCGTTTCGTACGCTCCAAGGTTGCCCATTGCTGAGAGCCGCCGCCGACATCCCATACGACGACCTGCTCAGAGTTTCCAGTCTCATGCGCGACAGCGCCCCAGAATCCCAAACGTCCTTCTTCTTCTTCGCTCACTGCTTTCAATGTAATTTTGGTTTGAGTGGAAATCTCCGTCAGAACCTTGGAACCATTTCTCGCCTTTCGAAAGGCGGAAGTCGCCACCCCGATGAAAGCCCTAGCCCCAAGCTCCTCAGCCCTCCCCTTCAATACTCTCAACTTTTCAATCGCTTCTGTCTTTGTATCAGCAGCGATCTCATTGTTCTTCGAAGCTCTGCGGCTCTCTTCAAAGGCGATAGGCACTGAACGATCTTCAAGCACCTTCACGATTCTTTGAGAACAGATGTCGATTTGAGCGACTTTCATTTTGGTGCTGCCGGAGCCGACATCGAAGGCGGCGCGAATGCGGGAACATTTTTCGCTAACGACCGGAGAGTTGGACGGCTTTTGAAGAGCGGCACAACTGGCAAGCATTGCTCCAACAAGAGCCGCAACGAGACAATTCCATTTCATATCATTTCCTTTTTTTATTCGGTCGCTGGCGCGGGCATGAGGCTCAATCCAAGATCTCGAATATCGAGGAGACATTCGGAGACCGTCTGAGATTGCCGCAAATTATTTTCATTCTTTTTCCAGAGGTAATTTGCACCTACGGCCAGGAGTGATCCAGCAAATTCCCTGGCTTTTCGAAAACCCAATCGAATCTTTTGCGCGGTGGTCACAAATGCTTCAGAAGTTTTAGAGCGCGCATTCTCAATGGTGTCCACATAGGCGTCGATCATGAAGTCAGTTCCACCTTGCGTACCGGTTAAGCGCTCTAGCGCGCCGATTCCAAAAAAGTTTTTTTCTTTCTCCCACTGGCGCTTAAGAAATCCCGTGATGTCGGAATTCACCGATTCTGCGTATCGAATCGTCTTTCGCGCCTGATACGGGTACGACCCAATGAGCAACCACTTACCGACAGGATATCCACTGGCATCCAGCAGTCGGATGCTGGAAGTCTTTAATGACACTGTTCGCGACTCGAGATTGGACTGCTTCTCCACTTCCACTTCGATGTATTCCTCTTCCTTCACGTTTTCCGGATCTTTAAGAAGGGGTGGAATTCTCAACTTCACCATCTGGGTGTTAAGTCGCAACTTTTCGCGAATTTTTACGCGACGATCCATCCAAACCTTGGTCCAATTGCTCACGAAAATTCCTTTAAACATATTCAACCAAAGAAGAACGCCGCCAAGAGCAAACGGATAGAGCTGGGGATCCCTCGAGCTTTCCCCCAAGTAGGGATACGTCGCTAGAAACACGGGCACATTGTAAGGCAAGCCCGTAGTGATCATCTTCTTTAGATTCATCGAAAGGTTGCTTCCTCGATTGGTGTATTTTCGCAAAAAGTTTTGCAGAAAGCCCATGCCAGTCGAGAAACCCGCAGCGTAAAAGGCCAGCATCCAACGCGTTTCCACTGGCAAATGAAAAACATGTTGAGCGATACCATCCGCAAGCACAATAAAGCCACCCTGAGCTAAACCAAACCCCGCTCCTACCGCCACCGACTTCCAATTCACTTCGCCAATGGGAGTCGCAAGCGCAAAGTCTCTCCACCACAATTTGGAGAACATGGGGTGGCGTTTGTAATTTTCGATGCGATCGAATCGGGTGAATCCATATTCATTTCCATTTTGAAACCACATGACTGCGATATCTCGGCCCTTTTGTCGGTTTCCTTCAAAATGTTGATTGGCGATGTAACGGTGGAAGTGATGCCAAAGAGGGTTAATCTTGTCCGAGCACATGAACGCAATTGCAATCTGATCCTTCTCAGGAACCATTTTTCCTGAGTAGTCGTCCTCCACTAATTTGCCGTCCTTTTTAGGACGCTCATGGACAATCTTGATGAATTTTTTTCCTTCAATCCAATTGAGCTCCACTCGGCCCCAAGCTTCGTGCTTTCTATCCACCAGTTCGTTTTTCTCAAGAGCCGTTTCAAATTCCTTTTTGGGCATCGCAGCCTCGCGGCCCTTAAAATATCTAAGACCATGTAAGAACATTTCGACAATTTGAGGCGCAATCTCATCCGCCTGTTCTGTCGTCAATCCCTCCGCTTGAATCAAGTACTCCTTCAAGGTTTCAAATTCCGAGGTGGGGCGATAAAATTCATCCACTTTAGCGGGAATTTGTTCCTCCGCTTCTTTCTGATCTGCTGCTCGTGAGACAAGAAGCTCGCGCTGATACCAATAGAGCTGCGTAATTTCATCGATGACCCGGCGTTGTTCCGAGCCAGCGAGCTGCGAAAATGGCGAGCCGGTGGAAGCTTCAAGTTCTTCGATCAACTCCTCTTTGAAATTCAAAAAGGTTTGGTTTTTGAGGGCATCGATGGTTTGGGTTTGAGCGAGGAGTGAACTAGAAAATACGCATAGGAGTGGGACTGTTTTAAGGAGTGATTCGATTGCTCGACCAATTCGCATTCCCACCTCAAATTGTGAACATTAACGCATTGCGATGCGTTCAATGGGGGCATCATGGAGCCGAATTTAAGTATTGGAAATCGCTAATGGATCAAGAAAAGCTGGGGAAGCCATTAAGGAATGGTTAAGACCCCGACACACTTGTGCCGGGGTCCTCTATAGAGGCTTGAAAGCCCTCACTTTTTATTAGGGTTTTTCGTTTTCTCGGTAGTCGTGGTGGTCGATGGCTTCGCGGTCGTATCCATCTTCGTCCCTGCTTCAACGTTAACTTCGATAGCAACGGTGTCGCCAATCAGGGTTTCTCCAGCTTTCTCGAGCGGCTTATTCCAGGTCAAATTGAAGTCTTTGCGATTGAGCGCCGGAATCTTTGCGGTGAGCGCAGCCTTTTCATTTCCAAAAGGATCTTTTGCGGTTCCCAAATATTCGACTTCCCAGGTTACGGGTTTGGTTACGCCATGCATGGTCATGGTGCCGGGAAGTTTTGCGGTCTTTCCCTTTTCGATCTTCACCGTTTCAGATGTAAACGTAATTTCCGGAAATTTTTTCACATCGAAGAAATCTTCATTGCGCAGATGATCATCGCGTTTCTTATTTTTAGTATTGATTGAAGCAGCCTTTACAGTCGCTTGAAGTGAAGTGAGCGTACCGGTCTTTTCATCCACCGTGAACGTCGTCTTCCAATCTTCAAAGTGGCCGGTCACATTGCTGAGCAAATGTCGGATCTTGAAGGTGAGATCGCTATGGGCGAGGTCGGCCTCGTAGGTGGTGGCGCCTGTCAAAGTTAATGGAGAAAGAGCAATAAGTGCAGTGAGCAAGGATTTATAAATTTTCATTTACTGATTTCAAAGCTGAAAACCAGAAAGGTCAAGGGTTCCGCTGGGCCATGGAGGATCCATGCTTATCGGAAACTTGTTCACCCTTTCGAATGTAATCGAGGGCGATCTTGTATAAGCGCTCGTAAAAGGGATTTCCCTTTGCTTGCTCCAGGAAATGCTCGACCGGTTCAGGTAAATTTCCATCGAGTTGTGCCGCCATGAGCCAATATTCCTCGGACTTTCGCATACGTGCCAATTGCAAATAGACGTGAGCTTTCTCTCGATTATTTTCTGCAAAGTCCAAAGCACGAACTAAAAAATAACGCGTGAGGAGCCAGTCCTTTTTCTCAGACGCAGCCTTTCCACCCTCTAGAAATTTCTCGAGTAGAACTTGGTTTTCATTCTTATCCTTGCCCCACGGCCAAGTCTTCTGGGCCCACTGACGGGTTTTATTCCAGCGGTCGAGGTGCTCTTGAAGAAAAGTCGGTTTGGAATTTTCTTTGCACACCGTCCCTTCCTTTTCTTTGTAATCGACGCTTAAGACATAGGCCGTCTCTTCGCAATCTTTGATCGCAATTGCAGCGCGCTCATCCCAAGGCTTCACGACCTCCTCGGCCTTCTTACGATACTCTTCCAGTTCTTCTTTGCTCAGTCCCTTCGGTTCTGGAAGAGCCTTCATCCAGTCGCGCATTTTTGCTGCCATAAAAGCTCGCCTCTCAAGCGTGCGCGCAAGATAGTAAGGTTCTGATTCCGACTGATAGTATTTTAACCAAATGCGATCGATCCAATGAAAATCCTTTACCGTCTGAGGAACCATCTTCGCGATCTGTTGAACGCCAATGGGTTTTAGCGCTCTCACGAATTCCAAAGTATTCTCCTGTAGTTTCTCAAACTGTTTAGATTCCCTTCTCTCGGGTCGGGCTGCGGGACCTTCCCAGCTCGCCATCGCGCGCTTTGCGAGTTCCGTATTTAATCGGCGAAGCCGTTGCATTCCCTCAGGCCGACTGCGAGCTAATTCAATGTAAGCGAGGCGGATGGTATCTCGTTCGTCCAATGCCTTTTCTTGGTTTTTCAAGAACCGATATTGATGATCGATATCTAAGTGATTTTCGCTCAGCCCCACACAGCGCTTGAAGACTTCGTTTCCGGCGCGGAACTCTTCCGGATAGATCTGAATGAATTTATCACAGCGATCGAGCGCTGCGGGACGCACATCAATCATCACGGAATTGAGGAGAGCCTTCTTTGCGACATTGGCCGAAGGAGGAGCTTTTTGATGAATTTCAAAAAATCCGTCGGCTTTTTGATCGGAGCCGGCAGTGCTCGCCACTAAATCTTCAAAGCGAAGTTCAGCCTGCACAATCTGCAATTCTCGAAAGAGAGAAGCTGTCTTCGCAAACGGATAGCTCTCGACGACGGCCTTTAACGTCTCTCGTAGTTTTTGAGACTGCATGTTTTTTTGCAGGGATCCCATGAGCATTCGGCCCAAGCTTTCAAAGGCCTGCTCGGGATTCACGCCTAAATCTTTTTGTTGATAGATTTTTTTACCGGCCAACGCAGAATGCAACTTCGTATAGAACTCATCGTGATGCGGCTTAGCGTAGAGTTGATCCAACTCTTTCAACTCACAGCGCGCTTCTAGGTTCGCCGCCACTTTTTCGACTTCAACATCGTTTTTGGATCGACCCGAAAGCAAACTTAAGCACTGAATTGCATCGCCATCTTCAAATAAGAGCTTTGCAAAATTCACACGCAAAGGATCGGAATCAGGATCCGTGGAAAAAATTTGGAAGTATTTAAAATAGACGACCATCAAAAGTTTTCGAGCACGATGAAAATCTGCGACCGAATCTGCCGTCAAAGAATTCTTCGCGGACATTTCAATATCTGCCTTGCCGGTTTCTCCAACGAGGGTCTCGTAAAATGCGGCGGTATTGTGCAATTCCGCTTGCAGCGCCAAAACTCCGTTATCCTCTTTCTTCAAATTCTTTTCGGGAAGATTATTTACCACACGTTCTAGCGAAGTGTGGTCCAATAGACCGCGATAGGTCTTCAACCAAAGCGGCGCCGAAGAAATAAGCAGAGCTTCGGAATCTCGGAATTCTTTAGCGAAGGCTTGAAATACCTCTTCCGCTCGACCGACCTGCGCCTTGGCGTTGAAGGCCTCCACGAGAGATTTTAAATTCTCCGCGTAGATCTTCACCTGAGCATTTTTATCTTCCGGAAAAACCTTGGCAGCCAAAGTCTTCAACTCTTGAACATGTTGCTCGATGAAATTGGGAGAGGAAAAGGTTTCGACATAAGGCCGGAGGCGGTCGCGATACGCTTCTTCTCGCAACTTCGTAAGAGGTCGCGCTTGTGTACGGCCGCCGTCATAGGTTTCCTGAGTGAGTTCCTGACCAGGCTTGCCTTTGATTTCCACCTCAGAAATGAGCGTATCGAATTCTCGTAAGGAATCTGCGAACCGGGCCAACTGCATGTAAGCCCAAGCGCGTTTATACATAATGACAGGTCTTAACTTCGCGTCCTTTGCGGCCTTATCATAAAACTCTAGCGCCAACATGACCTGAGAACTTCCCATCATGCCATCCCCAATTGCCATTTCATCATCGGGCAGCCGATTCAAAATTTTAAAGAAATGCGTTTGGCTTTGGTCGTAGAGTTTCAATTCCAGATAGCGATAGCCGAGTTCACGGTGGAGTACGCTCGGATCTACATTTTTAATTCCATCGAAGCGGGCGATTTCCTGTTGAATGCGAAGTATGATTTCGTCTTTTAGTTTTCTAAAACCCGGCTCAGGATTTGCAGTTTTGAGTGCTTGGTCTTGCTCATACTCTTCTTTGTATTTGATCCATCGAAGGAGAAGTTGAAATTTCTTATAAGGATTTGGCTCCGACGTCATCAAGCGCTCGGCGGTGTCCACCATGCTCTTTCGAGCGCGGAAAGGCTCCGATTCTTTCTTTTCAGCAGCGCGAACTTCAAAGAATCCTAAAAGCGAAAGCAATAGGACGAAGACGCCTAAGCCCAAAAAGACTCGGTCCAAATATTTTCTTACGAACATCGAGTGGGAATCGGCACGGAATAATACCCGACCTCGTCCGCCCAATGCTCGCCTATGAATGGCCATACAATCTCCGATGAACTTGGCTTTGCGGGCTTTGTGAGGCCCTTGTCTCTTAACTCTACTTCCACTAGATCGAGATCTCGTTTGGCGCGATCAATTTGCGCCGTAAAATATTTGCCATACCAAGATTTCAAGTCTCCACAGACGGGCCCTAAATTCTCTCGCTCGCACAAAATCACCCAAGGATGTTGATCGGGGTTCGCTTGAGATTTATCCAAAGCTATCCGTCCTTTTTCAATGGTATTAAAGGCTTCTTCGTAGTTACACGTGTCCTTTTCGGAGAGAGCTCGCACGAAATATTTTTCAAAAAATGGAATTTGATAAACGAGCGGGCTGTCCGCCGAGACGATACTGCCAAGCGCACGATCGAATTTTCCATTGAAAAAGAAGACCCAAGCGCGCTCTTGGTGAAAGAGTGATTTGCTTTTGAGTTCATCCACGGCCAAATCGTAGAGCGCCATGCTCTCTTTAAATTTTTTCATGTCGAAATAAATTTTCCCAAGCAGCCACTGAGCATTCGCCCATAGTTTCGCATCCACATTCTTAGGACGTGCACCGTTCAACTTGAGAGAAACGAGCCAAAACATTGGCGGGCGGTTCAATTGATAGAGAATATTGGCTTCAAACAAAGACTGGGAGGTAAGAGCTCCGGTCGGTTCCTTCACGCGCTCATAAGGGGAAAGTTCTAAAACGGCTGGGGAATTTGCGGAAGCCAGAGCGACCATCGTGGTAAAGGTCGGACGAATTGCCTCACGAACAGCAGGACAAAGAGGATGATGGAATTTCTGAGCAAGACAAAAATAAAACATTCGAGTTGTAGATTCGTACCAAGCTTCAGGAGCCCGAAGCGCATCTGAATCTTCGAACTTGGGTTTAGGCACGTCTGCAACGACTTTCACCGCCGGAGTTTTACTATCCGGCACCGTGGGCGCGACGAAAACGGGATCTCCTATGGAGGGAGCTTCTCCGTTAGCGGCTTGGCCTACAAGTGCGAGCGCGATGAGAAAATCAAAATGCAAATCCCACCCCCGCACCAAGCGACATGATATTTCGAGGCGCTTCGGATTTAAATCCGAACGAGTGACCGCCATAGATATTTAGAAGAATATGGTTATTGATAAAAAACCGCGCGCGGAGAGCGAGTTCCGCAGCCACTTGTTTCTTTGTTTTCATATCGTAGTAATAGCCGCCCACGCCAGCTTGCCAGTAATGGTAGACGACGGCCTGATTGAACCAATTCGATTTTGAATAAAGCAAATTGAAATAGACGGCAGATCCGACGCGATAGCGCATGTCGTTTAATTCTTGATCCGAATTCAAGGTGTACGGTGTGCCCGTATCGGCCGAAACTTTTCTCTCGATCGCATTGGTGAGGCCCGTATCATAGTTATGCACAGACCATCCAAAGCGAATGAGTTCAATGGCTAACCAATCGAAGGGTTGGAAGGAGAGCGCACCTTCTAAGAGAATCGGTTTGTAATAGGCATCTAATGGAAGGAAGGTAAGCCCTCCGTCGAAGACGAAACGCCCTGTCAGTGAGTAGCGCTGCTTATCGAGCACTTGGGTTCGATCGAACTCATCCGCAGGCGTTTGAGCGACCACCGCCGAACTTACGAGCATCAGTGCCGCGAACCCTCCGAGATATTTTTGAATGGATAGCTTCATAACTCACACTTCCCCTCTCTCATCCCCCAACCGGATTGAAGAGAAATGGATACTTCACACGGACGACTCCACCTCCCTTAGGTTGCGGGAACTTCCACTTTTGAATCTGAGCGCGAACGCAAGGATGTAAGACCGTCGCTTTGATTTCGTCCGAGCTGGAATTGATCTCTGCAACGCTTCCATCGGCCTTGATCGTCCACGTCGTTGCAATTTTTCCGCTGATCTTATCGTCCTTGAGAAGTGCGGTTTCGTAGCAATAGCGAATCTCTGACAAACGCTCTTCAATAATCTGACGAATCACTGCGGGATCGAGCGCTCCGCGGATCTCAATCTCTTTTCGCGCGAGACGAATGGCCGGACCGCGACCTCCGATTCCCTTTCCTTTACCGGAAGATTCTGCAACTTGACCGAGCTCACCGCCGCGATAGGTGGATCCGGATAAACTTCCAAGGCGCGCGATTTTTTGATCGCTATCATCGCCCGCTGTTCCTATGCCGTAGTCTGCAGATCCCATTCCGACCGCTTTCAACTCGACATCCTTTTGTTTCATGTTGCGAACTTTGGAGGACGAAGCCGCTTCCACGGAGACTTGGGAAGTGCCCGCGGAAGTTTGAATTGCGAGTAATCCCATTTTATTTAAATCCTTTTTAGGCGGCGTATTACCCTGCTTGCCAGGAGACAGCGTGCCCTTTGCAATCTGTTGTCGCGGAGCCACCTTCTTCTTCGCCGTGACCTTCATTTGCTTGTTGGGCTCGATTGCCTCCTCGATCGCCTCAGGCTCCTTCATGGCAAGTGCGTCCACTTCTTCGACGGGAACCGGTATCGGTTTTTTGAAGATATCTTTGGCTTGGGCCACGGTAATCTGTGTCAGCTGCACATCCGCCACATCTTTATCCTTCAGATGAAGCAGATTCGTGATGACACCAAAGAGGAAAAGCAACAAAAACAATGCGACGTGAAAACCGCCAGCGTAAGCAAGGGCGCGCGCCCACGGCTTGCTGGAATCTTCTGGATGAATTTCCGTGAGCGGAGGAAGCGTAGATTCATCGGCTCTGATGAGTCGAAATTGAACATCGCCTACGGCCCAAGTGCAAGGGCCGCGAACTTCAAATTCTGAACCCTTATAAAGACGAGACTTCCACTCTTTCTTTTTTTCGAACTCGCCCGTAAGCGATTCTACCGTTTCGTCCGTAAGTTTTAATCGCAGGCTCTGTTGATTCAATCCCAGAGGACGTCTGAGCATTTTGAATTGGCTAGGGAGAGCTATTGAATCGATACAGATATCGTTAGAAGGATCATCGCCCACGGAAACAGAACGACGATATCGAAAATCGATTTCTCGTTCCTTCAAAAATGGGCGTTCAATTTCTAAACGATAGTAATTCAAACTAAAATCCCCATTCGTTAAATCGTCGAATTCCGAAGTTCAATCTCTCAGCTAGCAAGCTTGCGGCGTTAGGCGTTTGCATTTTTGTCACAAAGAATGCGGGAGGCGCTGAATTCTCTCCCTCTACATTCGATCCCGAAAGATCAATCACTTGATTCTTTTGATAGCGAATTTCTTTTTCCACCATGGGAGCTTCAGCGGGATTTGCGTCCGGAGCGCTTGCCACTTGCGTCATCAAAGAAAGGTAGGCTGCAAAAATCGCGATCATAATCCAGCCTCCTTCGGCTCAGACGCTGGAGTCGGCAACACCTTGGAAGGTGCAAGCGCCTTCGTTTGAGTCATAAAGAAAATAGAATTGTGACCCATACTCGCTAGGTGAGCGCTTAAACGATCGACATAACGAAATTCTGTGCTTCGATCGGCCATAATTAACACAGGCGTAGTGTTGGGGGTGCTGGGTTCTTTCACCTTCGCTTGAATCTGGGTCTTTAAGTGATCCCAGCCAGCATCGACACCTTGCTCAGGAACGACGCCATCCACCTTTTTTCCGTCGAGCAAAACATAGTCTTTAGAAATCTCGATCTGAAGATGAGGAATTTTTTCCAGCATCTTCAACGTCCCCGCCGGCAATTTCACTTGAGCGGACCGCTTCACTTGCGCTTCTTCCGGAGAAAAACTGATGAGCAAAAATGCCATCAACGTCGTGAGTAGATCGATGAAAGGCGTAAGCACCAACTTCGGAGAGGCAGCTTTTCGTCGCGCTAGTTTCATGGCTCCACCACCCCCGCGGCTAAAATGGTGTCTTTGGAAATACCTTGAACAGATTGGATCGTGTCCAAAACTTGCACCGCAATCTCGTAAGTCGTCGTGGGGCTAGCATGATAAAGAGCGGATCCAAAGCTTTCGTACTTTGTTTTGAGTTCTGTTAAATAGGCGTGAAGCTGGGCCATCCCTGCCTTTGAGTCTTCAAGCGAAATTGTTTTTTTAATTTGTGGAACCTCTGTGGCGAACGCGTCGCTAAAACCATTCACTTCGACGGCGTTATTCGCCACTTCAAACGTCAAGCTCACGGTGAGCTTATCGGATTTCTGCATCGTACTTTCAGCGGCCGCTTTAGCGGAGGGCATGTTTACTTTGACACCGCCAATGCGCACGAACGCCGCAGTGATCAAAAGAAACGCAATCAGCGACACGAAGAGGTCCACCATCGGTGTGACATTCAAGTCAGGAGCTTCTTCATGTCGTCGCTTGCCGTATAACTTCATATCGATTTACCGCCCATTTACAAATTATCGGGAACGAGCTTTGGATTCTTTGGCGCTACCTTCCTCTTCTTGAAAATCTTTCAAACCTACATGCTCACCCTTTTCGTCTTTCATTCTTTGAACCAATTTTTTCAAAGCGGTGGCATAGTGCTGAATCTCATCCAAGAGTGCATTGCTCTGATTCACGATGTATTGATGAAGGAGCAACATAGGAACGGCCACGATCAAACCAAATGCTGTACAAATCAAAGCTTCGGAAATACCGGCGGCGAGAGCTTCTTCTCGAGTCAATCCTAGTTCGGCACTTCCGCTCAAACCCGCAAAAGAGGAAATCAAACCGGATATTGTTCCGAGCAGTCCAAGTAACGTGGCCAAGTTTGCAAACAGCGCAAGATATTGCGTTCGCGCTGTAATTTTTGGAACGTAATAGAGAGCTTCGGCCTCCATTGCGGTGTCCACTTCATCAATGGGTCGAGAGACGTTCGCAAGTCCAGCGCCCATCACTTGAGAAACCGGAGAAAGTGGATATTGGCGAGTCGTTTCAATTGCCCGATTGAGATCGTTCGCATGAAGATATTTTTTAACTTCATTCAAAATCT
>ERZ761602.5347-NODE-5347-length-15338-cov-8.955244_pt1 | contig 15338 bp, 14 predicted proteins | sample MGYA00512165_ERZ761602 | MGnify/ENA primary metagenome ERZ761602 (study PRJEB28899, sample SAMN02445085) | bioreactor sludge metagenome | biome: EBPR sludge; isolation source: Thorneside wastewater treatment plant | place: Australia: Brisbane, Thorneside...
AACCAGCCTCCGGAACTCACAAGAGAGGGCGTCGCCCGGCCCTGGAAATGCCACGCCCGCCCGAGCCCACGCCGCCGGCTGCGCCAGCAGGGCCGGAATGACGCCGGGGCTCGCAGCCCGCGCGAGGGTCCAGAGCATCCAGGCTTCCAGGTCGCTGCTGGCTTCCGGGTAGAGCGCTCGGGGTGAGGGGTGCGGCCGCCGGGAGAGCCCCCGCGTCTCGAGCCAATCGATCACGGTGCGCATGACAGCGCCCGCAACTGGGCCGAAGATCAGTGACCAAACGCCGGCGCCACCCGTCGCCAGCGCGACGGTGACCAGGGTGGCCACGACACCTGTGCAGAACTCCACGATGGAAATGCGTGCAAATGCCATATCACGCCGCAGATAGGCATCTGGCAGCGTCGCCAGCGAACTCAGGACGAGGGTCAACATGGCGACCTGGATCATTGGGACAGCTTCAGGCGCCCGGTAGAAATCGCCCAAAAGCGGCGCGACCAGAGCGACGAAACCTGCGCACAGCGCCGAAAACAGCAGCGACGCCCCGAAAACACTGCGTACCTGGTCGCGACTCAAGGTGGCCGCCTGAACAATAGCCGCACCGAACCCGAACTCGGCGATCAGCGAGGCCAGCATCAGCACGGCGGAACAAATGGCCGCCAGACCATAGTCAGTTGGCGCCAACAGGCGCATCACGTAGATTGTGCCAACCCATGACACAATCTGGCCAATGAGGCGAGCTGCGCCCAACCAGCGGATACCCCTGGCGAACCTAGCCTGAATGCTCATCTACGATTACCTCGGGGCAACAGTGTACTCGAACGGGAAAAGCGCACCGAGGGAGTATGCCCAAGTGCCGGAAAGAGGAAAATGCACCCGGCAGTCCGGGCGTTGGCCAGCTACAGACCGGCCGCCCTGCCGCAGAAAAGCACCCACCGCCTCATGGACGGAGCCCTTCTGGCGCGTACTGGAGAAGCGTTCGCCACTAGTTGTCACTTCACCGTGTTTCCTGTTGAAGCAGCGGGCACCGCTTGCGCAGAGAAAGCGCATTTTTGCCGACTGAAAAGTGGTGGTTGTGCCAGCGGCGCTCGTCAGCGGACGCCTGTCGACCGGCCTTGCTGCCACGGCTCAGTTGCCACCAAGCAAGCGATATTGCTCGCGCAGAACTTTGGAACGAGGACTATATTTAAGGCCGGTTTCGACCAAACGCTTCGCTTCGACTTTATTCCCACTGTATATCAGAAACTCGACCCAGACGCTATACGCCGGCCAGTAATCAGGTTTCAATGCCCTGGCTTGAGCGAACGATTTATTGGCTTCGTTTGGCAGCGAGCGCAGCAGGAACACCTCTCCGTCTCGAGTAAGAATTTCAGGAAGCAAAACAAAACCCTTTGGCGCGCGTTTAATGACGTAGTTGAAGTCGGCGTTGCTAGCTGCCAACAACTGCAGTTTTTCTTGTTGTGATACTGTGTTTCTCCTGGCACGCTGAAGATTGATCAGCCCCCAACAATAATGATGAATATGCCTGAAAGACTCCTCACCCATACGTGCTGCCCACCGTTTTGCTGCCGGGGTATTGTGCCTTGGAAAGAGCTGCGCATAAGCGCAATAGCTCGGACTAAGCGCCAACTCTGCCTCGGTGACCGAGGTAACATCGAACGCTGAAGCCGTGTTTGTTATTCCGCTCAGCGCTGATGCTAGCACCAGACGTTTTAGGATGACGAAGAACACGCGGCTTGTTGCTATCATGTCCCTGAACATATCTTGCTTCCCCTTTTGTTGTTGGTCAATGATCCCCCGGATTCGTGTCCTCTCGCGACGCCAATTTTCTTTCGCTCTTGGCGTGCGGCGCCGGTGCGCGATAGAAGGCTGTCAGCGCCCATTCCGAACGACATTTTCGTGACCCCTGCCCCCCGGCTCTCCTGACGCGATCCCGATAGTGACGAGAGATTTATCCGTACGCTAGCATAGACGCGGCAAGCGTACCGTTTGTAGCCGGTGTCAGTAGCACGACGCCCGGCAATCGCAATGCATACACCAACAAGGCGTTTACCTTGATATTTCATGTAATTCATGGCGCACCCGGCCCGACACCACGCGGTCGCCATAATCCTCGCCGTTGCCTGGGAAGTGACGGGCCACACAGGAGCGCGCGACGATTCCAGATAGTTCCTGAAACTCATACGGCTGGGTTCATTTCTTGGATATATCTTCGAATGCGGAGGCCCCGCAATCATCTGGCCCATACTGGACGAACCTTCGGAAAACAAGAAACAACAACAAGCCTGGCCATTCTTGCCAAATCGTGAAAAACGCCACCTATATCCCGGCTGAGTTCGATGGGCTGCTAGCATCATCTATTTCCAAGCATGACCGACGCCAACCGGGGCATTCTTTGCTTAAAGACACGACAAAGCCAAGCCAAGAAAACGACAGTCAAGATCGGCGCGACAAGCCAATATACATAATACGGGATATTCATGGGAAGGCTACTAAACAACAACCACAGCACTAGAATTATTGGACCATGGGCAAGAAAGGTAAAGAAGCTGCTCTTGGCGTGTCGCAGCAAGACAGTAGCAAATTTTAGATTGGTCACCAAACTCATCGCTGGCCACACCAGGAACGGTGCTGCAAATCGGAAAAGCTCCCTGTTTTCTACTTTAAAGAAGATTAGAAAAGCGCTAAACAGTATGAAAACGCACAACAAGGGAATGGCATATTTATCAAGAGCGAGAACATTCCAATTTTTGTGCGCTGCCAATGCGCCAATATAGAAACTAACCAACATTGAATTTCTCAGAACCAACTGCCCATCGAGGTTAAAATAATAGACAATAGCAATCACTGCCAAGCCAATGTAGGGAATCTTTTTTAGGATCAACCACACTACCGGGGTAAGCGCGGAAATTACGAAGAGGTCTCGTAGGAAATTCAGAGGGTAATTGATCGGGGCTGCGCTCAATCCTGTCAGCGCATTGACCCAGCCCATCAGAGTCACTGGATACAGTTCGGCAGAGAAGGAGTGCGAGAGGAGCCCGTATTTCTGTATCAGGTATACAGCAGCTGCAGGGGGGATATTCCACAGCACCAATGGAACCAAAATAGACCTGATTTTTGTTAAGAGCAACTTTCTCGTATCATACTGAAGGCCTGCTTTGAAAATGAGATATCCTGACATTACAGTTAACACAGGCACTGTCGCCCGAAATACACCATATGAAAAGAACGCCTTGACATAGCTAAATAGCGAGCCGCCGACCTCACTTAATGGTTGATATGGAGGCAGGTGCAATACCACGATGCCAATCACCATGAGATAGCGCGTTACCCAAATCCTGTTGCTGATCTCATTTTCCAATGCCTACTCCCAGCTATTTACGAGAAGAGCAGGAGCAACGGTGTCCGCTTGCTTCATAGGTATGGCCACCAACAATGGCCTGAGCGGGGCCTCGAAGAACGCCTGTGACGCCGGTCTATAAAAACAGCGCTGGAAACACCGCAGAACTTGGCGGTCCGCCTTGGAGGGGTCGCGGAATACCAGCGCCGTCCAGTCGGGGCGATCGCTCCCGTTACGTCGGTCGCCGAACTCTGGCGCCGGCCCTGCTTGCGCAATGCTTTCTCGTTCTCGATTGCGTGCTGATGACCCATTCGACGACGCACCAGCGGGGCGACCAAGAGGCCGTTGGCAAAGCCTAGGCGGACCGGATTCTCGATGGACGCCATACTGGCGCCGGATGCCTTGGCCAGACTGACATCGTTCGTCGACGTGTCGAAGCATTTCTCCTCCGCCCTGTGGCAGAAGGAGAGGAAGGCGATGACGACGGGTTCACGGTCGAGATCCCTGCTCAGAAACTCCACGAGACGCCCCTGCCGGCTGCCGAAACAGAGCACAGTGCTGCAGCTCGGGAGTTTTCTCATCTGATCTTGGGTTTCTCCGTCTGTGCTTGTCAGCGTGGATACAATAGGCCTGAAGCTCATAGTGATCAGGCGGGAAGACTTGCAGATGTAGAAGTCAGTTCGTTGAGAATATTGGCCAGTTCGGCGCTACGCGCCTTGCGAGAGTTCCTGGCCGCGAACTCGCGCGACACGCCGACTCCGTTGCCACTGCGCACGCGTTGAATGAGGTTCAGCAGGCTACCGGCAATATCGTCAGCGTCGGTGATATCTGCAATGTCGAGAACGCCCGCCTGCCGTAGCTTACTCGCCGTGATTCCGTGCGGACCAACTAGAGCCAGGATAGGAGTTCCGGAACGAAAGTACTCGTAGATCTTTGCGGGAATTTGCTGGTCGCAATCGTCCCCCTGCAGAAGCAGTAGGGCATCGGCGCGAAGCATCTCTTGCAGTGCGTCGCGATAGCCTATCACGGGTTCGAGGTGAACAATATCCGCGATACCCAGTTCACTGAGCATTGGCCGATAGAGATCGTCCGCACCGGTTGCCCGAAGGACGATCCGCAAGCGTGAAGCGTCGATTTGAGCGGTGTGCTTCAGTCTACTCAAGGCCGAAAACAAAGGGCGCGGATCCCGCTCAATCGGGTAGAGCACGCCGCTGTGGACGAGGGTGAGCTGGCCGGAAGCGCCGAGAGGTGCGGGATCAATACCCGATTCGGCATCGCGGAAGTTTTCTTCATCGAAACCGTTCTCGATGACATCCCAGTGCGCGGCCGGGTATTCAGGATAGCGGTCGGCGTACATTTGACGTGCCGGCTCGGTCGTAAACACCGCTTTCGTGCAGTGTTGAACAATTTCTTGCTCCAGCTTGCGATGGATTTTCCAGGTCGAGGGATCGCGCGGGTAGTCGGGTTCGGTCATCGCATCGCGAAAATCGGCAACCCATGGCAGGCCGCTTTTCTTTTGCAGGCTGAGGCCTATACGATGAGCCGTTGCAATCGGGAAGGTGGACATTATGACCGCTGGCTGATATCGCTTGATCATACGCATTCCTGTCCACACAGCTCCAGGCCACCAACCGATCCAGCGATCAGGTTGGGCCATCCAGCGGAAGTATCTGCCAGCGATGGCAAGGTGGCGAGAAGTATCCAATCCGAAAGCGCGCTCAACGACCACATCCTTGGGAATCTCTCGCACTTGGTCAAGACTGGTGGTTTCATAGGCAATCGGTGAAATCGTCAAAACTAAAGGGTCCCAGCCATACTCCCGAAGGTAAGTACAAAACTTCAAGGTGCGTTGAATCCCACTACTAGTTTTGCAAGGCGGAAAGTGGTAAGCAACTATAAGAATACGCTTGTTTTCTGGGGTATTTGTCATTTTTTCTGTAGCGTGTCGCAGCGATTGTTCAAAAGTGCGAGCCCTGGCGCGTCAGGGGACCAGACCGGGTAGGCAGCGTAGGTTTCGCAGGAGCGCTCCTTATCGTCTGCTGCTCGGTTCAATGGAATAAGTGCCTCATTCTGACGTGGAGGAGAAATCCGCTCTCGGGCTGTGAAGCTCTGTACGCAGCAGCACTTGAAAATAGTAGATAGTTTTGCTCGTCCCGTTCGCAGCACACCGACCCCGCGCATAGCTCAAAACCATGTTTGTTTTCCGCTTCACTCGGCAGTCTGTGCGGACCGCAGCAGTGGATTTTGCAACACGTTCTGGACAAGCCTTGCACCAAAACGGAACCTTGTTCGCTCCCACGGAGTAAATCGGGGCAGTTGCATGATATCACTTGCCGCATCTGCCACACCCGAGGCAGTGGTCAGCGCAGCGTCAAAACCCAAGCCATGAAGCATTTCGGCATCTACGGCCCGATAGTCAACATTCGGTTTTCCATTCGGGTAGGCAAACAGTCCGACACGCTCCTGCAGCAAAGATTCGAGAAATCTCTTACTCTCGGCCACCTCTGTCCTAGCTTCCTCAGGCGGCAATCGGGCAAGAATTGGGTGTGACACGGTATGTGCGCCGATCAACATGCCTGCACGACGCATCTCTCTCACTTGCTCGGCGGTCAGCATCAAGTCTGATGGCAACTTGGTCCCAGCCGCTGCTGCCACATAGTCGGCCGCCTTCTCACGTTCACAGCGACCGAGATACTTGACATCATTGAGAAGGCTAAATATTGCTTTGCGGATTGCGTCTGGAGAACCCAATTCATGTACGCCAAGCCCCTCTTTTAAGAGATCCAGCCTTGCTTTGCTGCAACGGCGAACTGCCTCGACGATCGTGTCGTTCCACATCCGCCCGCCATTCAGATATCCCGTCGCAATAAAAAAGCTTGCTGTTAGACCGTAGGCTCTGAGAATCGGCATCGCCACGGTGAAGTTGTCCGCATAACCATCATCGAAGGTGATTGCCGCTGCGGCCGGCGGTAACGAATTGTCTTTTAACCGAGCCACCGCCTGATCAAGAGGCAAGACATTGAACCATTCCTTCAGCCATCTAACAGTTTGTTCAAAACCGGCCGCATCCAGATCCCAATTGAGAACCTGATCTTGTCGCGGGAGAACACGATGAAAAATGAAAATAGATAGCTTGCCACGCCTCCCTCCGGGGGCCACGATTTTCAGTAAAGTTTTCTCTATCATTTGGCTACCGGAAGGGCCGCCGTATTCGTTTGGGCGGATAAACAAGAACTGTCGCGAGATCCCGGCACTGCGACCGTTTCATTTTTCCACCCCCCTTCATTCAACCAACGCTGAGTGACGACAAGAATCACCAGGATATTGAACGGCAAGTCAAAATATGCCAGACTCAAGAACGCGCCGCCGACGAAAAAACCAACCAGAGAAACCTGGCACATCCCGACAAGTTCATAGACCCAGGAAACTTTTGCTATACCCTTGGTCTCTTTGCGCATCCGCCCGGCCAAACGAAACACTAGCCACCACATCAGCAAGTACAGGAACAGACCAACGTAGCCGTGCTCCCCGAGCACTGAAAAGTAGATGCTGTGCGCGGCCCGAGGCTTTTCCGTTGCCGGCGGAGAATACATTGCGTGAACACCCCAATCGTACATCTCAAATCCGGCACCAAATGGCCGGTTATTGGCGACGTTAATCGCGGTCTGCCATGCGTGTATGCGACCCATTGCGGATTGGTCCTCTTCGTAGGTCTGTATCGTCCCCATACGCTCCTCCCATGATGAAGGCATGAAAGCAAGCAGGGAAGCAGCGACAACGACGAGCCCTATGCCAAGGGCGAACTTTTTCTGGGAGCGATACCAGAGCACCAAAGTCATCGCTGAGACCGCTATAAGAGCTCCTCTGGATTGCGACCCTAGCGCCGAAAACGCACAGAGTAGCATCATGCCGAGCAGGCCCAAACGCATCCACGCACGAGAAGAAACCGTCCGCAAGTAATAAATCAGTGGAATTATCATGATGGTAGCGACAGCCAGTGCGTTGTTTTCCTCAATGAAACTGCCAGCCGGCCCCCAGACTCTTAAGGCGCCCCCCTTTAGAATAGTGAACATCCCGCCTTTAACGCCAAAATAAGCGATCGACAAGACGTTAACCCAAATAAATACCTGGATATGTTTCCGCTCATGCAAGGCAAGCAAGGCAACCGCTGTCATTACCTGCACCTTCAGGATCCTGTTGAGCTGAGTCGCAGAACCTGCCGGATCAATTGCGAAGACGGTAGTCACACACATCCACAAGACAAAAAAGAACAGCACAACCACGGGAGGACTCCACGGCATGCGCAACTTGTCGCGGGTGACCACCAGAGACAGCAAGGCCGTGCCTGCCACCACCGCCGCGACAGGGGCATCGTGGACGAATCCAAACGCCAGCCTATGAGGATTCATGAGGCTGACCCAAGTCCACAAGCTCACCGCGATCCAGGTGTGGCGCAAGGCAAACGGCAGGGAAACAAGAATGATCCCAAGTAGCAACAAATCACGCATGCGTAGCTTTCTGCTCCCCGGTATGGGACTTGACGTGACTGATAGGGTAGCGGAGCCTGCCCGAAGACTCGTTGCGCCGGTCGACTACTTGGACACTACCAATATCAACCGCCTGCCCCAGCCGTGCCTTGAAATTGCGGACGATTTCTTCTTCGCTATGGCGAGCGAAGCCTGGGGCAGTCGCGAGACTAGCGGTGGTCGGGTCGGTCGATAGCGGCTCGACTCTGAAGCGCTCCACTCCGGGAAAATCGCGCAGCGCGTAGATCGACGCAGGGCCGTCATGCGTCAGACGAGCCAACGACACAGCCCCTACATAGCCCAAACCGATATTTCCGATCTTCATGCGAACCTTTTCTTGCCGTCTCAGACGTTCCCGGACGTTGCGACCAATGACCCGATCGAATCTTTCCATCAAGTGCGCCCGAGCATGATCACTGCGCACGCTCATCCACCCGACCAGCGCCAGGCGGGCCGTTCCGCCGGATCATTGCTGATCCGCAGGATTACGCCAGAGTATTCCCGAGGAGAATCTGCGACAAGGAAGTGCGTCACGGACTCGCCATCGACGCCGCCGACAGCGAGCCGGCTAGTGAGCACCGGCACGCCCATCAGCGTGTGTTCGATAGTCCTGTCCGGGGTGCCGCGGACGAAGTTCAGCGGCACCATCAATGCCGACTGGCGCAAAAAAGCATGCACATCCGCCGCCCCCCCCGGAGACCGTGTTCCCGGCCACTCGCGGACGGGTGACGAAGCCTGCTGAAGGATCGAATCTTGCCGCCACGCTGGGGCGGAAACCGGACGCGCTCATGCATGTCGAGAATCGTCATCCAACGTAGCTCTTGAGTTCTTCAGCCACATCGGCGGGATCACGACGATCGAGAAAGATCCGGCTCCAGATTTCTAGATTCATCATCGCCAACAGGATATCGGTGCCATCGATGCGATTGGCTGCGTGATCGGCCATCAGGCGCTTGACCACCGTATGACTGAACAGCCCGCGCGCTTCGACCACCTCGGCCGCGAGCAGCCGTTTCAGCAAGGGCGCCAACTCACGCTTCAGCCAAGCGCCCATCGGCGTGCCAAAGCCACGCTTCTTGCGGCTGAGGATATCGTCGGGCAGCAGATCTGCCAGCGACGCCTTGAGCAGGTGCTTGAGACGGCCGTCGCGAACCTTGATCGAAGCCGGCATCGCCGCTGCCAGTTCGACCAGCTGATGATCGAGAAATGGCACGCGGCATTCGAGCGACATGGCCATGCTCATCTTGTCAGTGAGCAACAGCAGATCGTCGGGCAGCTGTGTTTCGGCATCGACGGCCAACATCCTGTTCAGCTCGTCCTCGTTGCCGGCCGCCGCAAAAGCCCGCGCCAAGGGATCGGAGGCGCTCGCCGCCGACTCGTCCAGCAACAAGGCGGAAACGTGGCGGCGACTGAGCACCTGCAGGTAGCTGCGATAACGTTCGTCGAAACTCATTTCGGCACTGGCCATAAAACCTTTTGCCAGGCGCAGATCATTGAGCACACCGGAATTCCGGCTGGCTGGGAAACGCCGCGCCACGAGACTCGCCGCACGCCGCAACCAGCCCGGCCAGCGTCGATAGCGCCGCACGTAGTGGCCGCCGAGATAACGCCGGTAACCACCAAACAGTTCATCGCCGCCGACGCCGGAAAGAATCACCTTGACATCCCCGCGAGCAAATTCGGAAACCAGATAGGTGGTTATGAAAGCGGTGTTCGAGAGGGGCTCATCCATGTGCCAGAGCAGCTTCGGCAAAAGAGCAACGACATCGGGCTGGACGACGATCTCGCGATGCTCGCTGGCGAACAGCTTTGCCATCTGGCGCGCATAGGGCAGCTCATTGTACAAGGCCTCGGCTTCAGCGCCGGAAAACCCGATGGCGTAGGTGCGGATCGGCTGCTCCGAGTGGCGGGCCATCAAGCCAAGCACGGCGCTCGACTCGACGCCGCCCGAGAGGAAGGCTCCGATCGGGACATCGCTGACCATCTGCATGCGCACCGATTCGTCGAGCTGAACCTTGACGCGCTCGATCCACTGGCTTTCGGAGACGCCACTGATGATCTGCTCGCTCAAGCGCCAGTAGCGCCACTCGCGCACCTCACCATCCTCGACCGCCAACAGGGTGGCCGGAGGCAACTTACGGATGTCCTTGAAGATACAGCCGGGAGCAGCGACGTAGCCAAGATGCAGATAGTCGGCGACAACGCCGTGGTCGAGTTCGGCGCTCACCCCGGGCAAGGCCAGCAGAGCCTTGGCTTCACTGGCGAAGGCCAGCCGCTGCCAGTCCTGAAGAACGTACAGCGGCTTCACACCGAGGCGGTCACGACCGATCAGCAGGCGTCGCCGACGCACGTCCCAGAGGGCAAAATCGAACATCCCGTTGAGCCGCAGAACGAAGTCGTCGCCCTCGGCATCGTAGAGATGCAGCAACACCTCGGCATCGGATCCGCTCTTGAAGTGATAGCCCTTGCCCTGCAACTCGCTGCGCAACTCGCGAAAGTTGTAGATTTCGCCGTCGCAGACCAGCCACAGGCTGCCATCCACATTCGACAGCGGCTGGTGCCCGCCCGCCAGGTCGATGATCGAAAGCCGGCGCATGCCAATCCCGCAGGGGCCATCAACATGGCTGCCTTCGTCGTCCGGACCACGATGTCGGATGCGATCGCCCATGCTGGATAGCATGCGCGGCTCAACACTCAGGCCGTCAAAGCGATAGATACCGTGAATACCACACACAATGGCGACTCGGCGTCAGATGGAGGGAGCAGACTGACCGCGTCCAGCACCGGACAAGGCCCGACGGTAAACCTCCCGATAGCGGGCAACGCTGCTCGCCCAGGTCCGTTCGACCTCGACAAAGCGACGCGCCTGCGCAGCAATCTGTGGCCACCGCGCGCGTTGGCCGAGGACATCATCGAGAGCCGCCGCCAGTGCCACGGGATCGCCGGCAGGAAACAGGAAGCCGGTCTCGCCGTGGCGGACCAGCTCACGGTGACCGCCGACGTCCGAAGCAACGAACATCCTTCCCTGCGCCATCGCCTCAAGGGGTTTCAGCGGGGTGACCAGTTCAGTCAGCCGGATCGGCAGACGCGGATAGGCAAGGACATCTATCAGCTCGTAGTAGCGCTGCACCTCGGCGTGCGCGACGCGGCCGGTGAAAATGACGCGATCCTGCAGCCCGGCGGCGACGGCCTGAGCCTTAAGACTGGCCTCTTGCGGGCCGCCACCGACGAGAAGCAGGCGCAGCTGCGGATGCCGGGGAAGCATCTGGCGCGCCGCCTCGATCAGCAGGTCGAGTCCTTCATAGCCGTAGAAGGAACCCGCAAAACCGAGCACCGTCGCACCCTCCAGTCCCAGCGAACGGCGTAGCGCGAGATCAGCTTCGACGCCGAACTGGAACAGGCTGACGTCCACCGCATTGGGGATCACCGTGATGCGCTCCGACGCGATGCCCCGGTCGGCAATATCGCGGCGCAGCCCTTCGCAGATCGTCGTCACCTGATCGGCCCGGCGCAGAGCCAAGCTCTCCAGGGCGCGCGAGGCGCGATAGCGCAGACTGCCCTCGGTCGTCGTACCATGATCGACCGCAGCGTCTTCCCAGAATGCCCGCACCTCATAGACCACCGGCAAGCGTCGCCGACGCCCGACCCACAAACTCGGCAGAGCATTGAGGACCGGTGAGTGGGCGTGCAGAAGGTCGGGCTGCGTCGCGGCCACGACCTGCTCCAGGCGTTTGGCGGTCAAGCGAAGCTGGGCCAACGGTCCTTGGCCTTCAGCATTCGGCGTGCGATGAAACGTCCAGCCGCCCGTTTCTTCCTGCACGGCCGTCCCGGCGCCCTGTTTGGGCGTCGTTAGATGAAAGGTCTCCCAGCCGAGCTTGCGCTGTTCCCGGAGGATCGACAGCGTACGAAAGGTATAGCCGCTGTGCAGAGGGATCGAGTGATCGAGAATATGGAGAACACGCAAGCTCATCGCCTACTGCCCGTGACAAAGCCCGAACATCCTGAAAAGCGCGGGGCGCGTCGTTGTCTTCCTAGCGTTGTGATGGAGTATTTCATAGGCCAAGATAAGGATCGATGATTGAGAGATGGGCATCCCAACTGTAGCGTGCCAATACCCGTTGACGTGCAGCCGTTCCGATTGATCGAGCGCGATCCGGCTCCCGAAGTATCGCCTCAAGCTGGGCAACGAACTGTGAACTAGTCCCTGCCGTCAGGAAATCTCGCTCTGGAACGGCATCAATGGCAGTTGAGCACTCCAGTGACGCAACTACCGGCACCGCCATGGCCATCGCTTCGAGGATCTTGTTCTGAACGCCACGTGCCAGACGCAGGGGAGCGACGACGACCGCCGCATGGCGCAGGTACGGGCGAACGTCGGGGACTGTGCCGGTCACCAACACTTGCTTGCTGGCCAGCGCCTGGACCTCGGCGGTGGGATTGCGTCCGACGATGTGAAAGCGCACAGCGGGCCAACGCTGCAACAAGACAGGTAGTATTTCCTTCGCGAACCACGTCACCGCGTCGATATTTGGCCAGTAGTCCATGGCGCCGGTAAACACCAGGGGCAATTCCTGCGCGTCAAACGGCACCGGCAATTCATGCTGCGGAGAAAAGTAGTCTGCATCGACGCCATTGCACATCGCCTCGACGGTGCCAGAACATTCTGGCGCCAGGCCGCAAAACAACTCGCTCTCGGCCTGGGTAACGAAGAACGATCGCGCAGCCTGGACCGCCACAGAACGTTCAAACGCCAGCAATCGCTTACCCTCCCGCCGGTAAAGCCAGGACATCGGCCAGCGATGTTGCGGCGCATACTGCGACCACTTCAAGGAATCGACATCAACAAAGTCAACAAGCTTGCGCACATTGGGGAAACCCTGGACAAACTGCGCCATTACCGAAGAAAAAATGACCACCGCGTCGACCTGCTGTTCTCGGACGGTGCGATCGACCCAGCTCTGCAATCCTGCATTGCGGTAGTAGCTTAGAGTCAAGGCGCTGTTGTTAACCAGGCCGCTTAGACTGATCACCTTGGCTAGGCGCGGATTGATCCTGGCAACGTACATGTCGGCACAATACTCGCGGACAGTATCGACATGGATCTCGTCCTGCCGATCGTCAATGAATGTTCCAAGAAAAACGCGATGTCTGCCTGCCAGATGCTTGAGCAAATGATAGGAACGAACCTTGTCGCCCTTGTTTGGCGGGTAAGGCAGGCGGTGGACAAGATACAAAAGCTTGCTCATGCAGCCCCTTCACTTTTATATTGCCGAACGCCAGAGCTCAGCAAAATCAGTTTGCAATCATCAAAAACGGGTAGATCTCCAAGAACAAGGCGCGCCCACTTCTCGGAAGAAAACCAGCTGCCCGCAGCCACGCACGCCACAGGATCTGTCAATGACTCGGCAACCATGGCCCACATCAAACGCCAGTCCTTCCAGGCAGCTCTTTTTTCGGAACAGTCAATCGCGACAAAGGCGCCAAACGGCATACCTTGATGTGCGAGGGATCGCATCCGCGTTTAACCTACGGCCGACCAATGCCCCAAGGAAATACCTTAGTCCTGGACGAGCCTTGGGCGCTACCTGCATTTGCTAGCTGGCACCGGCTACCGTCTGCCAGCCCCGCGCACGCTGCTCGCGCAGGATGTGGCCGACGCACGAAAGGCATGGCCACCATGCACGGGCAGCGAATGATCGAGAACATGCAAGATGCGCCAGCTCATGTGGATGACTGCTGGTCGGCGACAATCACCGCAGCGCTGGCCGGCGCGTCGAGCACATTGCGCAGAAAGGCCTCGAACATCAGCACCGTCCATAGTGGCGAGCTGTAATCACGCGCTCCCGACTGATGGGCATCCACCAGATGCTGCAGATACTTCTGATTGAACCAGCCGGTTTCCGCCAGGCGGGAACCGAGCACCGCCTCGCGAACACGTTCCCGCAAAGGGCCGCGAAACCAGCGTGCCAAGGGCACCGCAAAGCCCATCTTCGGGCGATAGAGAATGTCTTGCGGCAGGCTCGGCTCGAACGCCTTCTTGAGCAGGAACTTGCCTTCCTGCCCGCGTACCTTGAGCGAAGAAGACAGCGTCGCCATCCACTCGACCAGTTCGTGATCCATCAGCGGCTCGCGAACTTCCAGCGAGTGCGCCATGCTGGCGCGGTCAACCTTGGTATTGATGTCGCCAACCAGGTAGGTCTTCAGATCGAGGTATTGAATCAGGGCCAGCGGATCGTCGGTGCCGGCCTTGGCGGCATGGCTGCGGAAGACGTCCTCGGCGGTATAGCCGGCGAGTTCGTGCCGAAAACGCTCACTGAACAGCTGCGTGCGCATCGGCCCGCGCAGGATGGACACGGAATGGAAGTAGGCTTCGACCGAGGTTCTGGCCATGCCTTCGAAAGTCGTTTTGGCGCGGAACATGCGCGGCGCCCAATCGGCCTTCGGGTAAACGCGTCCGAGTACGCCAAAGACGCGTCGCCGCACGCTGTGCGGCAAGGCCGAACGCAGCCGCTCTTCCATCAAGTGCATTCGATAACGACGATAACCGCCGAAGGTCTCGTCGCCACCATCGCCCGAAAGGGCCACGGTCACGTGTTTGCGGGCCAATTGGCATACCCGGTAGGTGGGAATCGCCGAGCTGTCGGCATACGGCTCGTCGTAGAGCCGGGCCAGGGTGTCGATGAGATCGAAATCATCGCTGGCGACCAGCTCGCAGTGGTGGTTGGTGCGGTAGCGATCGGCCACCTGCCGGGCAAAGGCCGCTTCATTGAAGGCCGGGTCGTCGAAAGCAATCGAGCAGGTATTGACTGGCTCATCCGACAGGCCCGCCATAAGCGCCACCACGGCGCTCGAATCGACCCCGCCGGACAGGAAGGCGCCAAGCGGCACCTCGGAAATCATGCGCAGGCTGATCGACTCGCGTAGCTTGTCGTTGAGTTGCGTGCAGGCCTCCTCGAGATCGACTGGCTGATCGAGGCTGAAGCGCACATCCCAGTAGGCTTTCGGCTCAGCCAGCGCCTGCCCGCGACGGACACTGAGCATGTGCGCCGGTGGCAGCTTCCTGGCCTGACGAAAGATCGTCCGCGGCTCGGCGACATAGCCGAGAGCGAAGTATTCCTCAACCGCCAGGGGGTCGATGTCGCGCGCCAGTCCGCCATGCGCCAGCAGCGACTTGAGCTCGGAGCCAAAGAGGAAGCAGCCATCGGGCAACAGGGCGTAGTAGAGCGGTTTGACCGCCAGCCGGTCGCGCGCCAGAAACAGCGTTTCGCGGTTGCGATCCCAGAGCGCGAAAGCGAACATGCCACGAAAGCGCTGCACGCAGTCCTCGCCCCAGGCCTCCCAGGCATGAACAATGACCTCGGTATCGCTGCGCGTATGGAAGACGTGGCCCAGCGCCTGTAGTTGGGGGATCAGTTGCTGATAGTTGTAGATTTCGCCGTTGAACACCACGCAGACGCTCTGATCCTCGTTGTAGA
>ERZ761602.5349-NODE-5349-length-15337-cov-3.518060_pt1 | contig 15337 bp, 13 predicted proteins | sample MGYA00512165_ERZ761602 | MGnify/ENA primary metagenome ERZ761602 (study PRJEB28899, sample SAMN02445085) | bioreactor sludge metagenome | biome: EBPR sludge; isolation source: Thorneside wastewater treatment plant | place: Australia: Brisbane, Thorneside...
CCGACAGCGTAGCCGGCGAGGCCCCCGCCGAGCCAGGGCATGGTCATCATCACCTCCGCTCCGAGCCCCGGACGCGCGCCGGGCATCTGCATGTACGACGCGGACACCTCGAACCTAGGGATATCCGCGGTAGCGCTTGCGGCCTCCGCGCGAGCGCCAGCCGCTCGCGTCCTTGCCCGCGCCGCCTCGACGTCACCGCGAGCGACGAGCGCCGTTTGAAGTAGCTCGTCCACGTCCAGCGCCGCGGGCGGGGCTGGTAGTGGGAGAGGCTCGGGCGGCACCGCAGCAGGGTCGCCTGCCAGGGCAGCGAGCGTCTCTCTCGCGACTCGACCGCGTTCCTCCAGGTCCGCGACCCGGCGCTCGGCTCGCGCGATCGTGGCGTCCGTACGCACGAGCCTTCCCGCCGAAACCGACGCGCCCCCCGAATAGGCGGCGACCAAGGCGTCACGCACGTCGCGAATGTGGCCGGCGTACGTTCTCCAGTGCGCAGCGAGCCGCGCGGCGACGGTCCACTCGATGCAAAGGCTCGCTGCCTCGCGCCAGACACCCCGCGCTGCGTCCTTCCTCAGCGCGACTTCTGCGCGCGCGTCCTCGGCCTCGCCCAGCGCGTCCTGATCGAGCGCTGCGACGACGGGGACTTCCTGTCGTAGGCCGACCATGTACATCCCCTCCGTTCCCGCCATCGCTGGATCGCCGATGGGGAAATCCCAGACGCCCAGCCAGACGCGCGGCCCCGGTGCGGACGCAACACTTCCGGAACGCGCGAGCGCTGCACGAGCTCGGGCAGCGGGGGCACGCGGCGCGGGATGCGCGCTCGCGATCTGCTGCGCGAGCGCTTCACAGGTGGCCGGCCTCGAATTCGAGGCCGGCTCGCGCGAGCCCACAGGAGCCCGCTCGGCGAGCGACGCGAGGGCCGCGGATCTGGCCGATTCGGTTTTTGACGACAGGCAGCCGGAAGCAGCGATGGCTGCGAAGACGAGAAAGAAACGCATGACGACCTCCGTCGCAAGGCGCGAGCGGCTCGCGACGAACGCGCGGGCGACGCACGTTCTGCCGCGCTAGCTCGCGTGGCGCGTTACCAAACGCGAGACGGACGTCGGCTCAAACCAAGTAGACGCAATTCAGCCGGAAAGGCGGAGCGCGCGGAGGGGGCGATCGCTCTTGCGCTGGGCCGGACTGGGAAAGGCGAAGCGTAGCCCAGTGCAAAACGCGTCGTGGCGTGGGCCCGACAGCCGCGACCGCGAGCGCGGGAACCGCGGCAAGCGAAAGTGCCCGACCTGTCTCGATCCCTTGCGGCGACCCGCCGACCGCTTTGGGCGCGCAGCACGGGGCGCGCTCCAACCGTGGTTCCCCCCCCGAAGCGTCCGTCGGGGTGACGCAACAGCAGCTCGCCCGAGCTTCCTGCATCGCGGGGCACCACAGAAAGAGCCGCCCGGAGATGAAAGAGAGAACAAGCAGCGAGAGGGCGGCCACGGTGCTTATCGCGCGCGCGAGCGTCCTCTTCGCCATCCGCGCACCTTAGCGGTTCGGTGAGACGAATCAAGCCGCCGTCCCCGGATCCGCATGCACCCAGACGGATCGAGCTGCGACGGCCGCTAGCCTCGAGAGGAAAGCGGCGGCGCAAATCATCGCTCCGGCGAGTGCCCACCAGATTCCTGGCACCCCATGGCGAGGGACCAGGCCCAAGGCGAGCCCCGGCGCAACGACCGCGTATGCCCCGAGCGCCCCCAGGAGCGACGCTCGACTGACGCCAAGGCCACGAAGGAGACCTGCTGCCACACACTGCACCGCATCGCCCAAGTGGAAGAAGGCAACGGGGACCAGAAGAGAGCCGAGGTAGACCGATGTGGTGATGTCGCCACGCGGAGCGAGAAAGAAGGCCAGGGGCGTCCGAACGCAGAGCAGCAGGATGGAGGCAACAGCGCTCGTGCCGATCGCGAGAAGGAGGGCAACCCGGATCGCCGGGGCGCACGAGGTGTCTCGTGACCGCGTCTCTGCCGACACCGCAGCCGCAGCTTGCGCCAGCCCCAGCGGGAGCGCGAAGGCGATCGAAGCCACCTGCGTGGCGAGCACATGCGCGCCCAACCACTCCGCCCCGAATCGGGCCGCGACCAACGAGGTGAGGTGAAAGGCGCCGACTTCGAGGAGAACCGCCGCAGCGACGGGCCACCCCAGCCCAAGCAGATTCGCGCGAATATCCCGGCAACGATGCTCGTCAGCGCGTTTCCAGATGATTACCCAGTGTGGCGTGCGGCCCAGCAAGAAGAACTGCGTCAGCATGCAGAGCCAGCATGCGATCGTCGTCGAGAGCGCGATCCCCGCGGTTCCGAGCCGCGGCAGGCCGAACACGCCGAACCCGAGCACCGCGTTAAGCCCCACGTTGACCGGGACGGTCGCTAGGTGGGAGAGGAGCACGTCCCGCGAGCGGCCCGCGCAGATGAGCGCTTGCCGCAATGCAGAGGCGAGCAAAAGCGCGGGAACCGCTAAACAGGCAACGGCGACGAACGCCCTGGTCTCACACTCGACTTCTTCGGACGGTGCAGCTGAGCTGAGCCCAACAGCTCGCCACCGATCAGCATCAACAGCAAGAGAAGGATGCCGAAGCGCACCGCGAGCCGCATCGCGGTGGCGACGGTGGTCACGAAAGCCCGGGGATCCTCCGCAGCCCATGCGGCTCCTGCGAGCGGCGTAACGCCTGCGAGCAGGCTCGCGCCCGTGACACCGATCACGGAGAAGACCGCGAGTCCCAGCCCTCCGCCGGCGAGCGGTGCCGGGCCGAGGGCGCTCAGCATGGCCGCGTCAACGAATCCCAGCGAGAAGGTGAGCAGCTGAGATGCGGACAGCGGCAAACCCCGCCTCGCAATTCGCCACGCTGTGACCAACACCGTCACACGAGACCTCCGTGGTCACTTGTCCGAGGCGTCCGACTCTCTAGACTGTTGAACGAGCAGGCGTGCTTTTTCTGGCCCGCAAGGAGGTGCTCATGATGCATGAACGTGAAGCAGCGAGCGAAGTCGACACCCAGGACGACTTGTTGGTGGAGGAGATCGAGATGGCTTGGTGGGAGCCACTCGGTTGCAAGTGTGAGGTCGACTTCGAAGAATGAGAACCGGTCCGATTGACGGGGCCCGCGTCCGTGGGCCGCCGTCGCGGACGTTGCAGCCATGCGCGCGATCGTCGTCGGGAGCGGGTGGGGGCGCCACGCAGCCGAGGCGCTCGCGTCGAATGGCCGCGTCGAGCTAGCCGCTATCGTAGCGAGGGGCTCGTCGCGTTCCGTCGAGCTCGCACAACGCCTCGGCGCCACCTTGGAGACGGACATCGCAACCGCCATCACGAGTACGCGACCGGCGCTCGCGTGCGTAGCCGTGGGGGAGCGTCAACACGAAGAGATCGTCAGCGCGCTGCTCGATGCTGACTGTCACGTCATGTGCTCTCATCCAGTCGCCCCGCGCGCAGAGACCGTCTTGCGGCTCGCAGATCTCGCCGCGCGGCGTGGGCGCCTGACCGTCACCGATTATTCGCTGTCTGCGTCGCCCCGATTCGAGGCGTTCACCAGCGCTTGGAAACTCGAGGGAACGCTCCTGCGACTGGCCGTGGAGTACCCTGGGCGTCTGTTGCCGATGGCGCTCGATCTCTCGCTTCGTGTCGCCGGTCCTGTGCGGGCGAGCTGGAGCTCGCACGTCTACCCTCCGGTGGTAGACGCCGCGAAGTCCAGGAGCCGCGCAGCCTTTCCCCCAACCATCGTGATCGAGCACACGAGCGGCGTAGTCACCGCGCTGACACCCATTCCCCATGCGGACCCCGCCCGCGCCTTCCGGCTGGTCGCGAGCCTGACGAAGGCGCGTGTCACGTGTGAGCTGCCCTTGGGTGCAACCACCGTCGAACGACTGGACGGCCGTGGTCACTTCCGCGGGGAAGCCCACGTCCTCGCTGATCGGGGTCCACCCACCGACGCGTTCGGTAGGCTGATGAAGGCCCTCGTCGATCGGTTCGTCGGCGCAGCGTACGGTGATGGCAGCGTGCTTCCCTCGTTCGAGGAGGAGGCTCGCGTCCGCGAGCTCTGGCTCTCGATTTGGTCGGGAAGGGTGCGGCATGGCACGGGCCAAGCGGGCTGATCGCGTCGGACCGTGGGTCGTCGCTCGTGGCGCGGCACTTCGGAGGTGCTCCGATGGTCTGATCGCGACCGCTCAGGGCGCCCACCTCCGGGTAGCGGGCTCGAGCGGCACGAACGAAGCGGAGAAGCGCCCACGACAAGGGCCGACACGGCTCTGGCCGGGATCGGCGGGCAGCGCGCAACTGCTGCGTGCGCGTTCGGTGATCCATAGCTTGGAGCTTCGTGCGGACGTCCTCGATCTCGCCGCCATCCGACCACTCGACAGACCATTCCACGTGCGGAATCTCAAGCGAGTAGCGAACCGTCGCCCCGGGCTGCCGCTGGTTGTGGTCGCCGATGCCGAGGATCCCGAGTTTCGAGCGATCGCCGGCGTGCTCGAGCCTCCCTTCGTGGCCGTTTGGCTCTCGCCCAGGTCCGCAGCCGTGCTCGCTGCTTGGTCTCCGGGGGCCGCGTGCGCCGCGTGCGCCCTCAGGTTCGATGGCGAGATCGCCGAAACCGCCCTCCCTGATTCATGGGCAGAAGGCAGCCGCGTGCTCTCCCCACACGTTCAGGCACTCGGCAGGCTGCTGGCGCAGCTTACGCTGGCCTCGCCGGATTGGCAGAGCAGCCAGCGAATCGTAAGGTGGATCGACGTCGACCTCGGCGGCGTTCGATCGGAGAGCGTGCCTTGGGACCCCACGTGCGACTCGTGCGGAACCCGCCCCGCTTCCGAGCCAGCGGTGACCGCAAGCTGGGAAGCGTATGAGAGCAAGCGATTCGCGCCCCTTCGTGTGCTACGCTCAGCGAGCCCCGACGCACCTCACCGAGCTTTGTATCGGGGGTCGCGATCGCTCTCGCGGATCGGGCGATCAGCGTTTGGTGTGGCGATCGCAACCGGTCCGTTCGCTGCCGAGCGCACGGTGGCTGAGGGAGTCGAACGGCTCTGCTTCCTCCGCCCGCCCGTCCACCACGTCGGATCGGCTGACGCGATCCGGATGCCGCGCCTCGACGATCGCTCGATCGAGGCCCTGCTCTTCCCGGCTGTGGCTTACCAGCGCTCCGGGTTCCGGGTCGCACCCTACCAGCCGGCCCTCGAGATCTCATGGTCCCTCGCACAACGGGTCCGGGATGGCGAGCACCTCTTGGTTCCCACCGACTTCGTTGGGCCTGCCCGCCAAGGCCGCCGCCTCGTGGATGCGACCACCAACGGCTTCGCGGCGCATCCCGATCGCGCGTCCGCCATCGAGCACGCCTTGTTCGAGCTCGTCGAACGGGATTCCCTGCTCCTTGCATGGTTCGGTGCCGAGCGGCTCGTGAGGATCGAAAACGCGCGCGCCGGCCCATGCGAGTTGCTTCTCGTCCCGACCGATCTGGATGTTCCCGTCATAGTTGCTTGGAGCCGCAACGGAGCAGGGCAGATCCGCATGGGAACCGCCGGACGCGGTTCGATAGACGACGCCATCGCGGCGGCCGTGCAGGAGCTCGACATCGCGATCCGAGCGGGTGGACCGACCGGTCCCGTCCCCGACCTGGACGACGCTTCAGGCCGCATCGGCCCGCTGGATCACGTTCGTTACTACAACGATCCGCCGCACGAAGCTGCACTCGCCGCGTTTCTGACGCGAGGAGACTCGGTTGATCTCGATGAGCTGAGGTCGCGTTGGCCAAAACGTGGCGAGGCTCCGGAGACGCTCGCGAACCGCTTGCTCGCCGTCGGACTGGATCCGCTCGTGGTCGACGCAGGGCGCCCTGAGCTCGTCGGTAGCTGGTCGGTCGTGCGGGCCCTGGTACCGGGCCTGCTCGAGCTCTCTTGGGGCCGCTCCTACCTTCGCGTGGCTTCCGAGCGTGTGTGGGGACGCCTGAACGGCGTCGATCTCGCACGCGCCCTCCCTCATCCGTTCGGGTGATCGCCCATGAATCGACGTCTCTACGCTTTGCACCGCTGGGTCTCCCTCGCAGGGCTGGTTCAGCTCTGGGTTTGGTCCGTCTCCGGGCTGTACTTCAACTTGTCACGCGAGTCGGCGGTGAAGGGGAACCCCGTCGCAGACGCCCATGTCGCGGCACTCGGCGAAAAGGTTCCTTCAATCGCAGCCATCCGGGAACCGTCAAAACTTGTGCTCGGCGGCGAGCCGGAGCGGATCGACATCATCGGCACCCCTGCTGGGACCTTCGTCGTCGCGCGGCGTGGGGACCTCTCCGTCAGGTTCGACGAACGCGGCGCGCTATCCCCGCCGACCGCTGATGAAGCAGGGGTGATCGCGCGCCGAGACCAGCCCGGCTCGCCAGTGGTTCGAGCCGTTAGATGGCTGGACCGCGGCGACGCGCCGGTCGAGTACAGAGGCCGCCCCCTCCCCGCATTCCAGGTCGAGCTCGACGACGACGAATCGACCCACGTCTACGTCGACGCGCAGACGGGCGAAGTGACCGCGCGGCGCACCGGGACCTGGCGCGTCTACGACTTCCTCTGGGGGCTGCACATCATGGACTACGGAGACCGAGAGGATATCCGCGGCATGCTCTTGTTGGCGTTCGGGTCGATCGCCCTGCTGACGGCCACCACCGGAGCGGTACTGTGGATCGCGCGTTTGGCTCGCCGCAAACGTTCCTGAAGCGGCCCAGAGACCGAGCGTTACGGCAACTCCACGACGACAGCACTTCCCTCTTTCGGCGTGGCCGCAAGGTACGCCGTGTAGCCGGGGGCATCCCCGATCACGAAGGGCCCCTGTGCCACATGGACCGACCCGGCCAGGTCCTGAAAGCGCACCTCGTCGATGACGAGCTCCGCAGCGTCGATCTTCGAGTGCGGAGCAGGCAGCTCGTCATAGACATCTTCGAACGCGGCTTCCCAACCACTCCCCGAGAGCGAAAGCTTCGAAGCCGCCCCCACCTGTGTGGGTAGGCTCGGATCGTGAATGATCGTTCGAAGGCCGATGAAAGGCATGGGAGCAGGCTCCTCGACGATGCTCGCGGCCAGGTCGTTCGAGACGCGGATGGAGTACGCAAGTCGAGGAGTAAGGGACATCGGCCCCTCGATCGATTTGAATGGCCGGCGGATGCAGGTGTCGTTGGTGTGAATGCTGAGGATGGCGTCCGCGGCCATGTCCGCGCTCGCGACGAGCGCGTACTCCGTGTTGGTCTCGGGCTGCACCAAGTAGAAAGAGAACGCCTCGCCTGTCGGCAACGTAAGCGACAGGATCTGGCTCTGGCTGTCGTTGAACATTCGGAGCGCGGCTGGTGCAAGGCCCGGCCCGTCCTCTGCGAGGAACGAGAGGTAGAGCGCGGGCTTCGCCTCGACCGGGTCGGAACCGCCCGATCCACCGGCGCTCGCCGGTTCCTCGGGTGTGCCGGCGCTCTCCTCACTGGAACACGCACCGAGAACGCCGCAAAGGCCCAGGGCAAGGATGCGGATCCACATTGCGAGAGCATGGCGCCGCTGGCGCGCGGCCGAAAGAACAAACGCGCTCCGCTCACTGTGACCATTCGGGTTACTCGTCGAGATTGGGTTGCGCTCGGGGCGAGAGCGCCTCAGTACTGGGTGCATCGTCGCGGTGCCGTTGCCGCCATCGAACGAACCATGCCCGTGGTCCCCACAGCCAAGAAAGCCGGCAGTTTCTTTGCGGATGAAGATGTCGTCGATGCTTACGCACGCACGACGACGTTCCGGCCCGGCGAGGCGCACGTGCTGCTCACTTACCTCGTGCAGGGTGGCAGCCTGCTCGAAGTGGGATGTGGCGCGGGGCGAGTCAGCCTCCTCCTCGCCGAACGATTTGCGGAGATCCGCGCGTTCGACATCATCCCTGAGATGGTCACCGCTGCGCGGGCACGCGCTGCAGCGCTACATGCTCCGATCCACTTCTTCGAGGATGATATAACGACGTTGTCATTGGCTAAGACTGACTTCGACAACATCGTTTTCATGCACAGCGGCATCGAGGGCATCGACGACGACGCTCAGCGTGAGAATGCGCTCCGGCGAGTGTTTGCGCACCTCAGGCCCGGAGGACGGTTCATCTTCACCACGAAGTCGGTTTTTACAGGCCCCCTCCTCTATGAGTACGCGCTGAAGCCGAGGCTGAAGTGGGTGCTTCACCGACTCGGGGCGATAGCGACCGAACCTCAGGTGCCCAGGCTCGGACGCGTGGTGCTGCATGAGGAGGGACGTTCCGTCAGTACCCGCACGTCGAACCCGTTCACGATGAAGCGGATACTTCGCCGCGTGGGCTTCGAGCTCTTGTACTTCAACGGCGAAACGCGCCTTGCTCGCGAGATCACGGGCGAGAACTTCAGAGCGAACTTTTGCTGGTGGGATCACTTCTTCGTCTGCCAGAAGCCCCGCTGAGGCCGCGTTCAGAACGCGTCGTAGCCGAGCGCGACCGTCGGCGCGATGCCGACCTTGTCGTCCTAGAAGTCGACGCGGCTGTCGAAGGCGAGCGTGAACGCGTGGCGGCGCCCCGGGCGCTTACTGCCGAAGGCGAAGCGGGTGCGGAGGCGCGCAGCGACGTAGTACGCGCCGCCGAAGAAGTCGACCTCTGGGGCCATGGTACTCAGGGTGCACAACGTGCGCGTACGCGGTGTGGCGAACGCGGCACCTGCCGCAGCACGCACGGCCGGGCCCCGGCTAGGTGTCCTTCGTTCGGCACGAGCCTCAGTGGCGATGCTCGGCGTGGCCGGCGGCAGCGGCGTTCTGCTGGTACCGCGCCCGCAGCGCGCGGTACCGGTCGGGAGACATGTCAGGCAGCTGGCGGACGAACGCCGTCACCGCCCAGAGGTCCCCTTCGCTGTGGGTGGGGCCCAGCGCGATCATGCCGGTGTCCTTGATGCCGTGCTTGATGATCCAATAGAGCTCGCGGTCCGACCAAGCGTTCACGACCGCGGCGTCCGTCAGCGCGCGTGGCTCGGGGTACATGACCATCCAGGGAGCGCGGCTCTCTCCCGGGGCGCCGTGACACGTCGCACAGGCCACGCTGTAGTGACCGATCGCCTTGTCGGCGAGCGAGGCGTCGCGCAGATCGATGCCTTCGGGCACCTCCAGCTCCGCTGCGTGGGTGCGAACGGAGTGCTGCATGCCCTCACTGAGCACCCACTCGACAGGCTGCGAGTGGGGCGAGGTGGCCGCGACGTCGTAGCGAAGCGCGGTGTAGACGAACACCAGCAACGAGATGAGCGCCATCGCGATGAAGGATCGACGCCAGGTGAGGTGACGCCGCCATGAGGTGACGCTCTTCGGTGGGGTGCGCGAACAACAGGAGCTCATGCTGCTCCGACGCGCCGACCGCGGTGGGATTACACCGAAGCGAGCGTGACCTGCAGGGTCACCCGAGATAGCTGCCGCCCTGGCCCATCACACTCCTGACCGCGACCGCTTCGTCGAGCTCGAGCCCCGACCAGCAGGCAGAATCGGCTTGGAACGCGATGACCTGGCCGGTCATCCCCAACCGATCCAAGCACTCGAGCGCCGCCCCGATCACCGCGTCGGCGCCTGCGGCGGAGTCGAGCTTGAAGACACCGCTCGGAAGCCGGAAGAGGCCCCCGTCACCGCGGATGCACCGTCGAAAGCCAGCGTCGTACAGCGCCAGCCACAGACGTTCGTAGCAACCGGCGCCGTCGAGGACGATCTGGATGAAGTAGATCCTGCGGGCGATGGGGACCCGCGCGACAGGGCTCGGGAAGGTGTCCCGCGCCGCGCCGTTCGTCTTGCCGAGCATCGCCGAAGGCGAGTGCAACGGCTGTTCCAACCGTACCGGAGGCGGGGCGCGACGCGCGTCGACCGGTCGCGTCGACGACGCGCAGAGCGCGTGAGGCGAAGCCGCGAACGTACCCAAGATCGCTTCGAGGTCGGCGAGCCACGCCGAGACCGTGCCCGTGTCCCAGAGCTCGGTCGCGTATTGGCAATCGACGACCAGGTTGCCGGCCTCATCCTCGTAGGCGTTGAGCGAGACCTCGAACGTCTCGGCGGCGCGTGTGTTCGGTCGCAGGCTCACGTCGCAGCCCCCGAGGCGAGGGCGGGATCGCCCAAACTGCGCGTCGAGGTTGAACAGCACGGAGAGAAGCGGGTGTCTGCTAGCGTCTCGCCGAGGGCCGAGCTTTCGAATCAGCAGCCCGACGGTGGCGAAGGGGTGCTCACAGACGTCGAGCACGACACCCCGGAGACGCCGCATCGCGTCGGCCAACGAGAGGGACCCTTCGGTATGGATAGGCACGGGCACCAGATGGGTACAGTGACCGACCAGCCCGTGCAGACCGAGCTGATTCTGCAGGCCCAGAGGCAGACCGATGAGAAAGTCGCGCTGCCCGCTCAGGCGCCCCAAGAGCACGCTCCAGCTGGTGAACAGCGCGATGAAGGGGGTGACGCCGACCTGCGCCGCTTGCTTCTTGAACGCGCTGTACCGACTGGCCTCGACGACGCGCGTTGCCACTCCGGATGCGGCGCTTCTCTCGGGAGCTCGCGGGTGGTCGGTCGGAACGTCGAGGAGTCGGGGCTCTTCACCCAGCAGTGCGGCAAAATAGGCCACGTCGCGGTCACGACGGAACGAGTCGTCCCGCGTCGCGTAGGCTGCGAACGACGGCGCCGCCGGGAGAAGCGCCTGCGCATCGCCGCAGCGCTCGGCGTAGAGGGCTTCGAGCTCCCTCATCAGGACCGAGAAGGACCAGCCGTCGCAAACGATGTGGTGCGCCCCGATGAGGATGCGCGTCTCACTCGGGCCAAATAGAGCGATCGTGGCGCGAAAGAGCGGCCCCTTCTCGAGGTCGTATGCCGTGACCCGGTCACGTGCGAGCAGCCGCTCGTACGCCGCTTCTTGGTCTGCCTCGCAAGACAAGTCCGCCTGATGCACTGCGACCGGCATGCGCGCGTGCACCGTGGCGCTCTTGCCGTCGTAGGAAAACGTCTGCCGGAGAGAATCGTGCCGCGCGACGAGCGCCTGCAACGCATCCACCAGCGCGTCGACCCGCAGGGCCCCCACCGCCCGCAGGGTGAGCCCGAGGTTGTAGCCTACGCTCGCAGACGGGTCCATCTGGCAGGCGATCCAGATCTCGTACTGGGCCGCGGTGAGCGGATGCGCGCTCGCGGCGCCCGGGGACGCGAGGCGCTCGGGCGCCGTGGGCTCGTGGTGGTCGAATGCGACGGACATGACGGCACCGCCATCGCAACTCTCGCGCCCCGAGCCGCGCGGCGCCGGTCTGCCGCCAACGGCGCGGAGAACGTCTGACCGGGCGCGGGTCCGTGCGGGCGCGTGCGCCACATGTGTTCTCTAGCGCCCGATCGGCCCTCGAATGGCGCAACCCAGCCAGCGCGACCTCGGTCACTCGACGTGGATCTCACCCATCATTCCGAGCTCTGCGTGCTCGAGGATGTGACAGTGGTACATCCACATCCCGGGCTCGTCGAAGCGCGACACGAGCGTCAGCGACGACTTCTGCGGAACGATGATCGTGTCCTTGTTGTACCGCTCGGCCGCAGGGACGGGAACGCCGTCGCGCGCGAGGACCTGGTAGAAGAAGCCGTGGAGGTGGAACGGGTGGTCCATCTCTGCGTCGTTTCTGATCTCGAGCACACGTGACTCGCCAGCCGGGATCATGATCGGGGGCACAGCCGGGTAGGCGGCGCCGTTGATGGTGAACACGAGCTGACCGTCGACGGTGCCCTCATCCAGCACGATGCTCTCGAGCGGAGCCGCTTCTGGCAGCAGCTCTACGGCCGGGCCCACGTCGGGCAGCGGAGCGCCCTCGACGCGCTCGCTCGCGAGCTCGACGGTCGCGACGGACAGCGCCGGGTTCTTTCCCGTGCCATGTCCGCGCTCGTAGGGCTCCGTGGTGAGCGCGATCTTGTCGCCCGCGTCACCAGCGAGCGTGACGAGCACGTCGTAGCGCTCGCCCGGCGACATCAGCAACGTCTCGACGTCGAACGGCTTCGGAACGCGGCCGCCGTCGGTCCCGATGACGCGGAGAACATGACCAGCGAGCTTCAGGTTGAAGAAGCGCCCGTTCGCCGTATTGACGAGACGCAGCTGCAGCGTCTCGCCGGGGCGCGCTCGGATGGTCGGCTCGACTCGACCGTTGAGCAAGATGGTGGTGCCCTCTCGTCCGATCGCGAGCCCTTCGTCATCCGGGTATTCGTCGATCGCCCCGCTGGGCAAGATGCGAATGTCGTCGAGCACGGCCACCAGCTCGCGGTCGAACCGAGGCTCGTCGATCTCGCGTACGAGGATGGTGCCGTACAGACCGCGTTGGACCTGCAAGTCGCCGCGAACGTGAGGGTGGAACCAGAAGAGGCCCGCGTCCTTGAGGACGAACTCGTACTCGAAGGTCCCTCCCGGAGGCACGGGGCTCTGCATCGCGAGGATGCCGTCCATCGACGCGGGCAACCGAACGCCGTGCCAGTGGATCGTCGTCTCTTCATCGAGCGCGTTCTCGAAGTGGACGACCAACCTGTCGCCGACGCGAGCCTCGATGTGGGGCCCCGGGACAGTGCCGTTGTACGCCCAAACGGTCGTGCTCACCCCGTCGACCCATTCGGCCTGAGCCGGAGCGGCGCGAAGCGTGAGCGCAAAAGTAGTCGGATCGGGGTCTTCGTCGACCGCACGCGGCAGCTCCATCCCAGAGTTGTCGAGCGGGACGGTCTTGGGTGCGGGCTCGGCGTCGCACGACATCGCCCCGAGAATCAGGAACCAGACCGCGACGAGTCTCTTCATCTATCGGAGCTCCTGCCCGAGTCTAGCGCCTTCGAGACTGGGCGGGCTGTCTTGGTAGCACGCCGTCTCGGGCCGCAGTGTGACCCGGCCGGTCACTCTTGCGGCACTCGTCGCGCCTACGCCGGCGGGGTAAGGGCGCACGTGATGCCTCGGGCGGAACCGTATTCGCTTCGCCACCGGCTCCGCTGGGTCTTGCTCTTCTTGGGCGCGCTGACGGTGGCGTCGGGGGTAGGTGCGGTTTCCACGGCGCTCGTCTGTCACCTGGGCCGCGTCGAGAGCGAACGGTTCGAGGACGCCGCGCGACGGGCAGCCCGGATCGGTCAACTGGCACGAGAGCAATACATCCACGAAGCGCACACGGTGCTCGTGGGCGATCGATCCCACGTGGACCACCACGACGTCTGGGTGGACCGTTTGCATGCCGAGATCGCGCACATCCGCCCGATGCTCACGGACAACGAGCGGCATCAAGCAGACCTCGTCGAGGAACACAGCCGGGACGTCGCGAGGATCTTCGCCCGCGACATCGTCCCCGCGGTGATGCGCGGCGATCATGATTCTGTGCGTGTCGCGCACGATCGAGCCGACAACTTGGTCCACGCCATGACCGACACTGCAGATGACCTCGGGGCGACGCTGACCGCGCGCGCAAAGGCCGCCGAGGTGCGCGCGGAGCGCGACTCTTGGATTGTGACCGCGCTGGTGCTCGTCGCGGGCGTGCTGGCGAGCGTGCTGGGGCTGAATGCGGCGGGCCGGTTGTGGCGCGACGTCGTCGGGCCGCTCGAGGCGCTCGAGAGCGTCACCCGTCGCGTCGGTGAAGGGGACCGCACCGCCCGCATGGGCAGCCCCGCCGTCCTCGAGCTCCGCCCGCTGGCGTCGGCGTTCGACGCCATGCTTCACGCGCTCACCCACAACGAGAACGCCCTGCGTGCAGCAGACCGACTCGCCGCGATCGGCCGCGTGGCGGCGGGGGTGGCGCACGAGCTGAACAACCCCTTGGGGGTCATCCGCGGCTACGTGAAGACGCTGCGTCGAGACGCGCTGGATGCACGCCTCGCGAACGATCTGAAGACCGTCGACGACGAAGCGGTCGCCTGCCAGCGGATCGTCGAGGACCTCCTCGCGTACGCCCACGTGCCGGCGCTCGAGCCTCGCACGGTCGGGGCCGTCGAGTTGGCCGAGCAGGCCCTTCTACGATGCGTGGCCGAGTCGGGCGGGGCCGATGTCACCCTCGATGTCGAGCCGGCCCAGCTCGAGGTCGATCCGGTTCGGCTGCGTCAGGTTCTGATCAACGTCATCAGGAATGCCGTACAAGCCTCCGACGGCGTGCCCGTCGAAGTTCGTGGGCACGCTCGAGGTGACGGGGGCTACGTCTACCGTGTGCTCGACCGAGGGCACGGCTTGTCGACGGACGCGAGAGAGCGCCTGTTCGAGCCGTTCTTCACCACCCGCCCCGACGGCACCGGCTTGGGTCTGGCCGTCTCTTACGGGCTGGTGGTCGCTCACGGCGGCACCTTGCGCGCCGAGCCGCGTGAGGGCGGCGGCACCGAGATCATCGTGGAGCTACCCGCCCCCGTGAGCTCATGGGCGGGGCAGGCTTGAAGCCTCGCATCCTCGTGGTCGACGACCGTCCGACCATGATCGGCCTGGTCGTGCGGGTACTGGAGGACTTCGCCGAAACAGTTGCAGCCGCGGGCGTGCACGAGGCGCTGGCGGTGCTGGACCGCGAGCGCATCGACGCCGTCGTCTGCGACCTCAAGCTACCCGACGGGCAGGGGCTAGACGTCCTCGCGGCCGCGCGTCGACAGCCGCGACCTCCCGCTTTCGTCCTCATGACCGCCTTCGCCACGGTAGACACCGCGATCGCGGCCATGCGCGCGGGCGCTGCAGACTACGTGACCAAGCCCTTCGACCCCGACGAGCTGCGCGGCGTCGTCGAAGGAGCGCTCGCACGCGCCGGCTGGTCGCCGACGGGAGCTCCGGCGCACGACCGCCTGGGCCCGCTCCTCGGCAAGTCCCCGAAGATGCTCGCCCTGTTCGACCTCGTCAAGCGCGTCGCGTGCACGGAGTCCACGGCGCTCGTGCTCGGCGAAACGGGGACGGGCAAGGAGCTCGTCGCGCGAGCGCTCCACGATTTGTCGCCGCGCTCATCCAAGCCGTTCCTCGCGATCAACTGCGCGGCGATCCCCCGCGAGCTGCTCGAGTCCGAGCTCTTCGGGCACGCGCGCGGCACGTTCACTGGCGCGCAGAGCGACCGCGCCGGTCTCTTCGAGACCGCGCACGGGAGCACCCTGCTCCTCGACGAGATCGGCGATCTTCGGCTCTCGCTCCAAGCCAAGCTGACGCGAGTGCTCGAGAGCCGAGCCGTGCGCCGCGTCGGCGAAGCGCAGGAGCGCGTCGTCGACGTGCGCATCGTCGCGGCGACCCATCAGAACCTCAAGGCCGCAATGCGGGAGGGCCGATTTCGAGAGGACCTCTTTTATCGGCTGAACGTGTGCACCCTCGAGATTCCGCCCCTCCGCGACCGGAAGGACGATATCCCGCTGCTGGCCAA
>ERZ761602.5350-NODE-5350-length-15336-cov-5.645507_pt1 | contig 15336 bp, 22 predicted proteins | sample MGYA00512165_ERZ761602 | MGnify/ENA primary metagenome ERZ761602 (study PRJEB28899, sample SAMN02445085) | bioreactor sludge metagenome | biome: EBPR sludge; isolation source: Thorneside wastewater treatment plant | place: Australia: Brisbane, Thorneside...
CCCGCCGCGCCCTACCCTGCCCGGCCTGCTGGCCTGGCTGTGGCGCTTGCTGCGCCTGCCCCTGTTTCTTGTCCTGTACTGGCTGCGTCTGCCCATCGTGGGGCTGTGCAACCTCGTCTCCGTCCCTGCCCTGCTGGCTTTCTTGGCGGGGTTTTTCCTGATCCCATCGGATGAACCGATACGCGGCCTTGTGTGGTTTGTTGGAGGCGTGAGCCTGGCCAGCTTCGCCCTTGGTTGGCTTTATGACTCGCTGTTGTTGGCGCTGGCACCCGAGGGCGTTGTCATCGGGCTTTGAGATTTTCGCGGGCGCGAAAAAAACCGGGACGAATCCCGGTTTGAAAGGCCGCTGTCACACGGTAAAGGATTGAAGGCTTAGGGCGTGACGTTCACAACGGGAATGGGCCGATTCGTTCCAGCCATGCGCACGGACACATCGCGGGCTTGCATTTCGCTGATTTGGCGCTCCGCATTCACCAGCATTGCCATAGCGTTGATCTTGGCTTGTTCATTCTGAATCAAGCCTTGCTCGACGTTGATACGGGCTTGCAGTTCGGCAATCGCCTTGGGGTCTTGCGTGGTGCTGATCTGCTGTATCAGATCCTCCAAGTTCGATAGCCGCTGCTGCGCCGAGTCATAGGCTTGCTGGCTCAATGCCTTGTTGCTCGCCGCCCGGTTCAAGTCAGCCATCCACCGATCCGCGCCCAGTTGATCGCTGAAATTGGCCGCGCTCAGTGACGAGGTGGCTTGCTTGATACTGTTGATCGAGCTGGCGAGGTTGCCATAGGAGGAATGCCGGACTGTTGAGTACCGACGAGAAGCCGCGCGAGCCGGTGACGCTTTCGATTTGCTGCTGTAGCTGCTGAATCTGTTGCGTCATCTGCTGATACTGCTGTGCCCAGGCCATGACCTGCTGAATGGCTTGCGCCAGGTTGGCCCCGTCAATGACTGGGATACCGGCGAACGCCTGCCCGCCGCTGAAGAGCCCTGTTGCCAGGGCAAGGATGCGAAGAAGTTTTTTCATGGTTGCTACCCTTTGAAAAGTTGAGTTGACGTTAGGCCGCTCTTGCCCGGCGACTTGATGCTGAGGTGATCTTGCGATAGACCGCGCCCGGCGCGCTGGCCTTGCTGCCGCCGCTGACGCTGCCCCCTTCAGAGCCACGCCCGAACCGGCCAGCCGCGCCCCGTATCCCGCGATAACCGGCCTGCCCTGCCCGCTTGCCCAAGCGGAGAGCTGCCGGGGTCGTGCCCCTGATCTTGTCGTAAGCCCATCCCAAGGGGCTTGCTGAGCCACTGGAGAGCGAGCCGCCGATGCTTCCGGCCAAGGCGGGCATTCTTTTGATGACGAAAACAGACGCTATGCCATAAATCACCAAGCCGCTAATTGCCGACATGGTTGCAATTCCACTATTTCCGGCAGCGTCAGCGATGGTTACGTCATAAGCCGCATTCATCAGCTTGAAACTGATCGTTGCCGCCAGGACGGTCATGACGATGGCGATTCCCTCTGTGAAGGCCGCACCTAGCCAGGAATCGAACCAACGCTTAGTCGGCTCGAACATCAGGCCCAAGATGAACAAGGGACCAATGGCTAGCGTGATCGCAAGCGCGAGCTTCGCCATGATGATGATGATTCCCGTTATGCCCGTGGTCGCCCAAGTTAGCGCGTACACGACGCCCGCAAGGATGTATGCGCCTATGTTCGCAAGACTCGCCTTTTCCCATGCTTGGCCAGCCAGCGTAGTGCCTTTGTCTAGCATTTGATCGAGCATTTGCGCTGACGTGGTTGCAGGGGCTCCCTGCAACTGACTGGCGAACTCAGTGGGCCAGTTGTAGAGCAAGTCAGACACGTATTGCGAATACAGTGCCGAACTTGTCGCCAAGTAGAAAATTCCGGTGATTTTTAAGATTCGCCAAACACCATCCATGACAGGCTCTTGAATGATGCCGCGCATCATCGACCAACCCCACAACACCACATAGATGATGAGCAAGGTATGCGCTACGTCTTGAATCGTGCCAGCCGTTGCGGCTGCCACGTCAGTAACGTATTTGGTCACTACTCCATCGGAGTAATCGAACAGCTTTTGAAAGACTTGGGAGACGGCCATTATTTGCCCCCGTTCTTCTTCGGTTGTGGGGCGTCCGGTTCAAGATTGGGAACGGGGATAGGCCGGTTCGTACCTGCCATTTGTTTGCTCGTTTCCGTGCCTTCCTTGATGGCTTTTTCGAGTTCACTTTCCTTGTCGTTGCAGCCCGCCAGGGAGAGCGCAGCCATAGCGGCCATACACGCCAGAAGAATGGTTTTCTTCATGGTTATTGCTCCCCTTGGTCGATGACCACCGGCAGCGCCTGGCGCTGTTGCATCCGCTCGAAGGTGAGATAGGCCGCCATCACGCACAGGCCGATCCCGGCGAAGACGAGGGGCAAACCGGCCATCATGAGGATGTTCAGCCCGAACACACCGAAGAATTCGAGCATGTGCCCGCCTTCCGCAGCCGAGCGACCATAGTCCGCGAGGGACGCCAGAGGGCCAGCCACTAACGCCCACTGACCAGCCAGAAGGGCGACCAGCGCAATGCCCGTTACCGCTTGCGCGGCTTGCTTCAAAGTCGGTTTATTCATTTTGTTTCCTTTCACAGTTGCTACCCGTTTTGGATTCCTACTACAGCAATTTGACCATATCGGCAAGCGCGCTTTCTTTGCTCTGCCGATTTGTCAAGCTTTTTCGCTTGTCATGCGTCTTATGGCCTCCTTTCGCTGTTGATGATTGCCTTAGCTTTACCGTCCAATTTGTCCCAAGAAGCCGCTACGGATTTGCCCAATGCCGCAAAGGCCGCTTCGTCCTTGTCGTAAAACCACAGGTTGGCAGTCGCCACCACCAGGCCGCCGATAAGCCCGCACATCACGCACAGGCCGAGGGTTTGCCAGATACTTTGCTGCTGCGCGCGGAGAGCCTTTTGCACTGGCGCTGCGATCTCGTTTTGCACCGTGTTTCTTACGGTGCGCTCGACCTCAGTCAGTGCCGCCCGGATGGCATCGCTTGAATCCCGATCAAACCGAGCCTTGGCCGCTTGCGCGTCCTTTTCCATTTGCGCCCGTACCTTGTCGGCCTGGCCGTTGGTGTAGGTTTCGAGCTGGCCCCGGTAGGCATCCCCGGCTTTCGAGAGCAGACCGATAAGGCCGGTAATCTTGGCCTCTACTTCTTCCGTCTGACCAGGGAGAACGGTTTTCAAAGACTCGACGGAATCATGCAGCCGGCCAATATCGCCGAGCATTTCCGCAATCAATGCATCACGGGTTGTAGGTTCTGCCGCCATGCTTCCTTACCCCTTTCGTCTTACTTGAAAAGCGTTTTGAAAACCGCGTCCAGTTCTTCGGTCACACCTGCCGCCAGGCGCTTGATGCCAACCATTTGCGCGAAGTGCAATTTCTCGTCGGCATCCTTTGCCGTCTTGATCTTTTCCTTGTAGTCGGTCGGATCGTTGAGAATGTCCTTAATGCCTTGTTCAGCGCCCTTGAGCTTGCCGTAAATGTCATTGACGTGAATAACGGCTTCCGGGCGAAGGGTGAAACTCTTGGACGCCGTGTGATATTCAAACAGGCCAGCAAAGACCCGTTCCGGCACATCGTCAATTTCCACCATGTTGAAGACCAGGCGGATTTTCTTCGCCGGGACGCCAATATCAGACAGGGCATCAATCGTGCTGATCGTGTCGCGCATTTGCTTGTTTTTCGGCACGGTCGGAATCACGAAATAATCGAAGTCCTCATGGCTGCCTTTGTATTGCTTCATGAGATTCACGAAGTCTTCGACGTTCGACGCGCCCACATCCACCACGGCATCATCAAGCAACATGAGGGCTTCTTGCAGTTCGCCAAATTGCTTGCCCTTGATGGCCTCGTCTTGGGTGCCGTCTGAATTGATCGACTCTACCGGCACCACCGTTGCGCTATTCATGCGCGGGGCCAACAGATGGCGGGCGACCGTGGATTTACCGACATTGCCCGAGAAATTGATAACGGCGATTTTCATTTACTTTTCTCCTGTTTAATAAGGCGACTTGCCAAAGAGTTTTTCGGTTTTGCTTCGTCCCCGAGATACTTGTCTGCGAGCTTTTCGCGTTTCTGCTTTTTGTCCAATCCCGCCAGGTCATCGACGGGGCTGGACTCGCCAGCTTCCGGCGCTACCGGGGAGGCTGGCGACACTTCCGGCGCTGCATTGGCCTGCGCCGTGTTCTCACTTGGCGTCGAGGTCGGGGCCGGGTGGGGCGGCAGGGCGGTTTTCTGCCCGGCTGTGCCTCTCTGCTTCCTGATGCGGTAAAGGGCGCTCTCGAAGCTCTTCAGGGTCATGGTGAATCCTTGACCGTGCAGAGCCTCAAGGATGGCGGTGCGGCTTACTCCGGCAGCTAGGGCGGCTTCGACCTCGTCGACCACATCCCGGAGGCGGGCCGTTTCTGACCTGGCCTTGTCCCCTGTTGCCAGAGCGCGCAGCACATCGGCCACGCTGTTTGTTTGCATCTTCACTCCTTGTCTCGGGTTTGCACTGTTTCTGCCCGCATTTTGCAGTGTGTGTGCAGTGTCGTCAATGTAATGTGCCAATATTGTGCAAGTATCGTGCAGTGCGAATGCAGTGTCAAGCGGTTTTGTGCAGTCGTGGTGCAGTGTATATGAAGTGCTGGCGTTGTGTTAGCATTGTCGGTGTGCGTTCTTAGGCACGATAGATATGTTTACATCCCGCTACGCGGCATGCAACCATATCCGTGCCAAAGGGGTGCCCCCTTTGAAACCCCGGCGCGGGCCTGCGCCAAGAGAGCGGCCACCGAGCCGCGCCACCTACGGAGGCTAGAGGATGACCAGCAAGACCAAGGGCGAGGCCGAGAAGCTAACCAGGCCGGTTAGCTTCCGGCTGACCGCCGCCGACCATGCCGCCTATCTGGCGAAGGTCGAGGCGTCGGGCCTCAAGCCATCCGAGTTCTTCCGCGAGTGCGTCTTGCAGAACCGGACGCAGATCGTCGCACGCCAGACGGTGAGCAAGGATTGGGGCCGCCTTGCCTATCTGTTCAACAAGGCCAGCAACAACATCAACCAGCTTGCCCACCGGGCCAATGCTGACCACCTGGCCGGGATCACAACAGAAGAAACCTATACCCGCATCCTGGCTGAGCTGCACACCTTGGCCCACTACATGAAAGCGGCGCTCAAAGATGCTGATTAGGGTTAGAGGCCGCAGCGAAGGCATTGCCGATTATTTGGTGAACGGGCAGAAGGCCGACCGGGAGTTTACGCGCGAGCAGCTAGATGAGCGTGTAATTCTGGCGGGCGAGCTGGAATTTACAGACGCCCTTATCCAGCGAATGAACAACGAAGGCGACCGCTATTTGCATATCACCATCGCGTTTAAGGAGGACCACTTAGACAAGGATGTAATGCAATCCATTGTGCAGGACTTTAAGCAGTTCGCCATGAGTGCTTACGATTCGGATGAATATGATTTTTACGCTGAGGCGCACATTCCGAAAATAAGCAGCTACACCAACCGGAAAACCGGCGAGCTGGTGGAGCGCAAACCGCATATTCATATCGTCATTCCACGGGCTAATCTTTTGTCCCGCACGTTGATGGACCCACTTTATAAGCCCGTACTTAATAAGCAGACCGGGATTGTCGAGGTTCCGCCGGAACAGCTTAAATGGATTGATGCGTTTCAAGAAAGCGTTAATGCGAAATACGGGCTTTCCAGTCCGAAAGACAATCGACGCCTTGGATTCACCGGCGCGAGCGAAATGATTAGCCGCTATAAGGCCGATCTTTTCCAGCCACATGAACGTGACTTGAAAGAGCGCATTTTGTCGGATGTTCTCGACCGGAAAATATCTGATTACGAGAGCTTCAAAGACCTGTTGACCGAATACGGGACTGCCCGCACAAGGAACAAGGGGAAGGACAACGAATATCAGAACGTGAAGCCCGCCGATAACGCCAGGGGGATCAATCTGAAAGAGCCCGTGTTCAGCCGGGAATTCATTGAGCTTTCGGAGGCCGAGAAGCGCCGCGCGCTGACCGACCGTAGCAGCCTCGCCTATGAAGAACAACAGCAGCCCCGGCCCGTAGCGCCCGAGCTGGACGCCACCTTGAAGGAGTGGCACGAGGTACGCGCCAAGGAACTGAAGTACATCAACAGCGGTAGCCGCAAGCTGTACGCCGCCTATCGTAGTGCCGACCAAGAGGGGAAGCGCGCGATTCTGGATGAGCGGGCCGCCCGCTTCTACACCAAGCACCGCAAGGAAACCGACCATGACCGAACCGACGAGCAGCGCCGAGATTTTCGCGGGCGCGAAAATGCAGCCGACCGAGGAAGCGACAGCCGCCGAACTGTTGCCCATATTGCTGACAATCTCCGAGCAGCAGGCCGCAATATCCAATCAACTGGCCGAGCTGTTGGAGATGCTGAACAAGCCCGCCGAAACCTCGCTGATCGACGAGCTAGCCGCGCTGTTGCAGCCCTTGGCCGACGACTTGGCCGCGATCAAGGCGAAGATCGACAAGTAAGCCGGGCAGCGCCGCAGCCGCGCGACCGGCGAGCAGCCGACAGCGTGACCGGCCAGCTACTGGCCGAGGCGCGCGAGCGCAAGACCGAAGGGAAGGCCGCCCACCTGGCCGAGTTCGCGCAGATCAAGTGCGAGCTTGACGCCCGCCGCCTACTGGCGCACCTGTCCAAGACGCACGGCGTCATCCCTGAAAAGTATGAAGTCACGAAGGGCAAGGACGGCGGCGACCGCATCAAGGCCGGTTCGCGCAATCTCAACGTGTCCGACTTCCTCACCCAAGAAATGCGCCTTTCGTTCAGCGAGGCCGCGCCGATCTTGCGCCAGGTCTATGCCGCGCAGCAGGGCCGCGAGCTGGCCGCGGCCCGGCCATCACCGAGGCGCGAGCTATGGCAAGCCTTCCGCGATGAGCAGCCAGCGCGAGCCAAGGAGAAGGCCGCAGATTGGGACGCGCTGCGCCAGAGCGAGAAAGAACGCCGTGCCGCGATCAAGGACGAGTACGACAGGAAGCGCCGCGAGATCGAGGGCGACAGAGCCAAGAAGGGCAAGGAGAAGAAGGCAGAAAAGTCCATTGCCCGCATGGAGCGTGTTACCAAGGACATGGCCTTGAGCGAAGCCATCAAAGAGGAAAAACAGCAACTCAAAGACAAGTACGGCCAGCCCTACCAAGAGCGTTACCGCGCCTTCCTGGCCGAGCGCGCGAACAAGGGCGATGAAACGGCCTTGGCCGAGCTGCGCCGCCAACGCGATGCCAGCCCGGCACCGACCGCCGAGGCCAACACCATCGAGGGCAGCAGCAAGCGCAAGCGCGACAGCGACCAGGCCGCGCAACTGGCGCGCAACCTGGCCTATTCCGTCGACCGTGCCGGGAATGTCACCTACTACGCCGACCAGGCCAAGCGCCGGGCGCTGGTGATCGACTCGGGGCAGCGTGTGACCGTGGCCGCCGTCAAAGACAGCCAGGCCGTGGAGGCAGGCTTGCGCCTGGCCGTCCAGAAATTCGGGCCGGGCTTGAAGATCGAGGGCAGCGAGGCATTCAAGCGGCAAGTGATCGAGGCCGCGCTAAAAACCGGCTTGCGTGTCGAGTTCGACAGCAAGGCCATGAACGACGAATTGCAACGCCGCCGCACCGAGCGCGACGAGCTGCAAGCCCGCGGCAAAGCCTTCATTGCCAGCGAGCGCGAGAAGGCCGAGCAGGCGAAGGCACCCAAGGAACCCGCGACACCGGCACCGGAGAAGACCCGCGAACCGGAGCGCACACCGCAACCCGAACCCACGCGCAAACCGCGCGGCTACGAACGATAGGAGGTAGCAACCATGCAAGACGACACCGACCACCAGGCCGCACCGGGCGACAAGGCCAAGCGCGAGTTTTCGCAGGCCGTGGGGCGTATCAATGCTGACATTCTGGCCGCCGGCGGACTGCACCCGAAGTGGACGCAGGAGGAAGCCATAGCCTACGAGTGCGCCCGCGAGTGCATCACCCACTTGAAGGCGATCTATACCGGCGAGCTGTACCACGACAACCCGACGCCAGAGCGCCGGGCCGAGATCGAGGCCGAGCAAAGCCGCCTGGCCGCCGAGCTGCGCGGCCTGCATGTCCATGACCATGCCGAGATTGCCCGCATCCGCCGCGACTACGGCCAACGCATCCGTGAGCACATGGCCCAGGCCAAGCGCAGCGCCGAGGATTAACCGAAAGAAGGAGAAGAAAAATGGATGGATTGATGATCCTGGCGCCGTTCCTTGTGGTGTGGCTGACTCACCTGCTGTTGTCCGAGGTGTCGCGTACCCTGGCCGATATTGTTGTCATCATCATGATTGCCGGGCCGGTCGTGTGGAGCCTCAACGAGCTGCGCAAGGCCGGGCGCGATTGCTTCGCAGGCGAGAACATCGGCTGGACGCTGCGCCACCTCGTGGGCATCTTCCCGGCTGGCCTGGCTATCTACTGGTTCAACACCGACCACAAGTTGCTAGGCGTCGTCGCCTTGCTGGTCTATGGCATGTTCGCGCAAGGCATTTGGCTTTCCATGTTCGCCAGCCTTCGGCTTGGCGGGGCCGGGAGCGGGGCAGGGGATGAAGCCGTGCGCCGGGGTTCGCGCGTGGTCGAGGCCGACCAACTGGACGCCCGCACGGGCAACCGCAAGGGCCGCGACGATGCAGACGTGAGCATCGGAGGCGTGACCATCCCGCGCATGTTGGAGGCCCAACACTTCCTCATCACCGGCACCACGGGCGCAGGCAAAACCCAGGTCATCAATGGGATGCTTCGCAGCATCCGCAAGCGCGGCAATCGGGCCGTGATCGCCGACCCGGCAGGGGGCTTCTATGCCCGCTTCGGCAAGCCCGGCGACGTGCTGTTCAACCCCTTTGACCGCCGTTCCGTCGATTGGTCGCCCTTCGCTGAAATCCGCGCGGATTACGACTGCGAGCGCATCGCCAAGGCGATCATTCCCGACCTCGAAGGCGGGGAGAGCGCGCAATGGCAACTGTTCGCCCAAACCTTGCTCGCCAAGGCCATGCTTGCCATGCACCGCAACGGCGAACGCTCCATGAAGCGCCTCATGTACTGGATGGCGAGCGCCGACCAGAAGGAGCTAGAGCCGCTGTTGTCGGGCACCGCCGCCGCCGTCATGTGCCAGCGCGGCAATGACAAGATGCTGAACAACACGCGGGCAACGATGCTGCCTTACCTCAGTGTCTTCGACTACCTGCCCGACGAGGGGCGCTTTTCCATCCGGCAATGGATTCAAGAGGACTGGCGCGACAACTGGCTGTTCATCACCTACCGCGACGACCAAATGGGGATGCTGCGCAACCTCGTTGCCACCGCCTTGGAAATGGCGCTGGTCGAAGGCTTGAGCCTGTCCGAGAACCAGGAGCGCGGCTTGTGGTACGTCATGGACGAAGTGGACAGCCTCGGGAAAGTGACCAGCCTACGCGCGGGCCTGACCAAGCTGCGCAAGTACGGCGGGCGCTGCGTCTTGGGCCTGCAAACCGTGGCGCAGCTTCGCACCACCTACGGGCGCGACGAGGCGCAAACGCTCATCGCCAATACCTCGGTGAAGTGCATCCTTCGCGCGGGCGACTCCGAAACCGCCAAGAGCATGGAACACGAACTAGGCGAGCAGGAGATAGAGCGCAGCCAGGTCAATGACTCGTTCAGCATGAGCGACAACGGGCAGACGCAGAGCCAAAGCACATCCACCCAGGTTGTGAGGCAATCCGCCGTTCTGGCGTCCGAAATCATGGGCCTGCCCGATCTGGCCGGTTACTTGAAGATCCCCGGCGATGAAATCGCCCGTATCCGGGTTGAGTATGTCGCCATGCCCGACCAGAACCCGGCTTTTGAATGACCACCAGGGGCGCGATTTTCGCGCCCGCGAAAATTTCGACCATAGGAGCAACGACCATGAACGACCACACCCCGCACCCTCTCAGTGCCCACCACCGGCCCGGCCTGAACAACCTCAATGAAGGGCTTGCCAGCACCTTGGACGGCATCACCAAGGGCATTGCCGAGGTCTTCGGCGATCTTGGGAAGGGGCTGATTGACTTCCTCAACCGGCTGACCGGCGACAAGGACAAGCAACCCACCCAGGACGAGAAGCGCGAGGCTTACGCCGACGTGAAGACCTGGCGCGAGCTGGAGGCCGACGAGGACAAGCGCCGCGCGCTGGATGACGCGGCCAACCACATCAAGGGCCAGTTCAAGCCCGCAGAGCAGGGCGCAGAGCGCGACGGCGACCCCGAGCAGGCCAAGGACACCCCGACCGAGCGCGAGCGCGTGATTCCGGTTCCTCAATACATCCGCGAAATTCCCGACTATGAGGCGACCTTGGCCCGGCAACGTGAAGTTGCCGCGCTCGAGATCGCCCGCTATCAAGCCCTCGCCAGCCAGGCCCGCTTAGAGGCCGCCGCGGCGCGCGAGGAACGCGCCGAGCAGCGCGACCGCTTCGAGGCCCGGCAAGACCCGGCCACGCCTGGCATTGAGCAGGGCGACCCCGATCCCTACGCCCAGGCCGCCCGCGAGCTGGACGCCAAGCCCTTGCAGCAGGGACAGGAGGCCGAGGGCGAGGTCATCGAGGTCAAGCAGGCCGGGGGCCAAGACTATTACGTCATCGAGCAGGACGGCGAGCGCCTGGCCGTGCCCGCAGGCGAAAAACCGGAGTACCGCACCGGCGACGAAATCACCGCCGCGCGCAGCGCCGAAGGCATCGAGGTAGGCGAGTCCTACGGCTATGGGCGCTGAGCGCGCGGGGGAGGGCCGATGCGCAGCCCGGCAGCCGTCGCCATGTTCACCAGAGCATCGAGGCCGAACAGGTTGATCTTGCCGCGCATGAGGTCAGCGACGCGCGGCTGAGTTACGCCCAAGAGCTTCGCGGCCTGCGCCGGACTCATTCCGGTGCGGGCAATGTGGTTCTTCAGCGCCGTCATCAGCACGGAACGCAGCTTCATGTTTTCCGCTTCTTCCGGGGTGTCCTCGATGGCATCCCATACGCTGGCAAATCGTTGATCGCTCATTGGCCTGGCTCCTTCCTATCCCGCCGTGCTGGCCGCGTTCGCGCGGTCCGGCGCGTACTTGTAGAACGTGGCCCGGCTGATGCCGAGCGCCTTGCAGATTTCTCCCGGCTTCTTCTTCGGATCAGCGGCCAAGGCTTCCAGCGCCGCGAGCTTTTCCGGCGCGATCCCCGGACGGCCACCGGAGCGCCCGCGAGCGCGGGCAGCCGCAAGTCCGGCCAGCGTCCTTTCTCGCGTGATGTTCCGTTCAAACTCAGCCAGCGCCGCGAAGACGTGAAAGACCAGGCGGCCCGCCGCCGTGCCTGTCTCGATTTTCTCGGTCACGCTCTCGAAGCCGATCCCGGCTTTCTCCAACTCCCCAACGATCCGCACCAGGTCAGGCAGCGACCGGCCCAGGCGATCGAGCCGCCACACCGCCACCACGTCACCAGGGCGCGCGAAGGCGAGGGCTTCGGCCAGGCCCGGCCTATCGGCCTTGGCCCCGCTTTCCTTGTCTTCAAAGATGCGTTCACAGCCCGCCGCGGCGAGGGCGTCGCGCTGCAAAGCTAGGTTCTGATCTTCCGTCGATACGCGGGCATAGCCGATCTTCATGGGGCGTCCGTTAAACGTGTCTGGATGGTTGTTTGTGTATTTTGTTTTACAGACGGCTTAACAGGCAGTCAAGCGGGCAGGCCGGGTGCTTTTCCGGGCTGTTGCGGTTTTGTCTAAAAAACACTCGTTAAACAGACAAAACGGGCTTGCGCTCCTTTCGGTTTTGCATGATACTCGTATCACACACCAACCCTAGGAGATAGTGCTATGGCCCTTTCGATCCGCCTGCCTGGCGACGTGGAAGACAGGTTGAAGAACCTGGCCGCGCAGACCGGGCGCACCAAAAGCTATTACATCACCGAGGCGATTTGCGAGCACATCGACGACCTTGAAGATTTGTACCTGGCCGAGCAACGCATGATCGACATTCGCGCCGGGCGTACTCAGACCGTGCCGCTTGAGGAAGTGATGAAACGCTATGGCATGGAAGGTTGAACTTGACCCCGCCGCCGAGCGCGAGCTAGGCAAGATCGACCCTCAACATGCCCGCCGAATCCTGGCCTTCCTGCATGAGCGTATCGCCCCGCTGGATGACCCGCGCAGCATTGGCGAAGCCCTCAAGGGTTCGCGCCTTGGCATCTACTGGAAATATCGCGTGGGGGATTACCGCGTGATTGCCAACATCGAGGACGGCGCTTTGCGCATCCTCGTTGTGCGGATCGGCAACCGCCGCGAGGTGTACCGATGAGCAGCAAAGCGAACGGCAAGGGGTGCGACCCTTGCCGCTCTAACCACGAAACCACCTGAAAGGACTTTTCATGGCTACCCAAATTATCGCCCTTGAGCGCCGCGAGCTCTACGCCTTCTGCGAGAACCTGCCGGAGCCGATCATTGCCCGGCCCGTGGTCATCGCCAGTCTTGGCCGAGGCATGGCCCTGGCGCTGGACTGCGACGGCCAGCGCGTGACGCTGACCGACAACGGCCAGCCCTGCAACTTCGCATCTATCGACGCGATCTTGTACGAGCTGGACGGGACTTCCAATGTCGATACGTCCCGTCTCGAGGTGGATCTTTCAACCTACTGGCCGCACTGACATGAACAGCGCCGCCACAAAAGAAAAAGGTGCGCCGAACGGGCATTCGGCACACCTTAGCCAAACTGTACGGGTAGCAACCGTGTCCCTTTCGGGCGTTTTGGCTTGCGCTGATGATAGCGCATGTCAAGGGAAAAAGCTTGTCAAGCAGGGCGAGGCGCAAGCCTTCACCGCGCCGGTTTTGCTGACTGCTGCCGGGGCCCTCCCCATGACCGCCGACCGCTGCACCCGCCTGGCCGACCTGCTGCGCGGGCAGGCCATTGAAGCCAGCGCCGGGCCGACCATTCGACCTCTTACCGCCGCCGAGCTCGCCGGGCTGCGCGAGGACATGACCGAGGCCGCCGACTGGATGCGCGCCGAGCTGGCCCGCCGCCGTTCGCAGGAGGGCCGAGCATGAAGCAGTTGCGCGACCTGCAAGCCGTTCCGACCCCTGCCGAGCTTCGTCAGTGGCGAGAGGGTTACAGGCACCATCTTGAAGCGCATGGCATCCCACCAGAGAACGCGGCAGACATGGCCGCCAAGGTGGCTTACCGGGCCGACCTTTACACGCCCAGCGATACCCTGCCGCTTTTTCAGCTTGTGCCGCCGCCGACCGAGGCCCGACCGGCGAAGAAGGCCGCACGCACGGCCAAGGCCGAAAAGCCGACCCCGGCCACGATCCCGGCCAAGCCCAAGAACGGGCCGGTTACGCGCCGGGATTCCAAGCTGATCGAGGCCAGCGCCTTGATTGCCACCGAGCCGCCGAGCGGCGAGGACATGGCCTTTACCCATGCCGTGCTGTGTCAAGTCGGTTTGCCGCGCTCCAAGGTGGAGGGGGAGAAGTTCATGCGCCAATCCGGTTCCGCATGGGTCAATGTTCAGGCGGGCTATCTGGACGAGGGCAACGGCCCTGTTATGCAGCCGATCCCCTATGGCGCTATGCCACGCCTGGCGCTGGCTTGGGTTTCGACCTATGCCAAGCGCAACAACACCCGCGAGATTCCGATAGGCGACAGCGCAAGCGAGTTCTTGCGCTTGCTTGGACAGCCGACCACCGGAGGCGAACGCGGCTCTTTCCGAACGCTTCGCACGCAGATGCACGCCCTGGCCGCTTGCCGCTTGCAGTTGGGTTACAAGGGGCGCACGTACAACGGTTTGCCGGTGGAGCGGTTCGACGCCTGGCAGGCCAACAAGGACACGCAGCAAAAGGCGTTTTGGCCTGGCGTGATGCTGTTGTCCGATGGCTACTTTTCCGAGCTGATCGCCAACGGTGTGCCGCTGGATAACCGGGCCTTGCATGCGCTCAAGGGTTCCGCCCTGGCGCTGGACGTTTATGCCTGGCTGGCCCATCGGCTGTACCGCATCGAGGGCCGCCCCGTGATCCTGCATTGGAAGTCGTTGCGCGAGCAGTTCGCCCAGGAGTACCAGGGCAAGGACGCGGACAAGGACTTCAAGAAGAAATTTCTTCCGGCGCTGCAAGCCGCCCAGGCGGTCTATCCGCAAGCCAAGGTCAAGCAGGTTACGGGCGGTGTGATGCTGCTGCCTTCGCCGCCGCCGATCCCGTTCAAGGGCGCTTAACTTGGGGCCGCCTCAGAAAACGGAAAATAAAGTACGTTAAGCCGATGGCATGCGAGGCCGTAAAGGTTGGTCGCCCTGGCTCAGAAAAGGCAAAGGCTTCTCGCAAACGAAGGTCTGCGAGAAGCCTTAACGAGAAGTCGGCCAGCCTAGCGCCTACGTGGCTTTGAAGTTCTCGAAAACCATTCTCGCATCAAGCGGTGCTGAACAGCGAGTTTCGAGAATCAGGCGTGCAGCGTCTTGAGCGCCACATCCGGCGCAGTCAGCACGATCTTGAGCAAGGCGGCAGCGGGGCCGGTCGGGTTGCGGCGATGCTGCTCCCAGTTTTGCAGCGTCTTGATGCTGACCTGCATCAACTGGGCAAATTCGCTTTGCGACAGCCCGATTTGCTCACGTACCGCCTTCGCGTCAGGTGGCGTTACCTTGATCCGGCGCGAGGCCGGCGCTTCCCCGCGAGCAATCGCCTTGGCTTCTTTCAGGCTTTGCACCAGGTCATCGAACAATGCTTGTTCCATCGTCATAGCTCCTTCACAAATTCGCGCAGCAATGCGGTTTCCCGGTCGGTCAGATCGTCCTTTTTCGACTTCGGGTAGATCAGCAGCATGTAAATCTGCCCGTCGTCCCGGAGCCAGTAGTAGATCACCCGAACGCCACCGCTCTTGCCGCGCCCAGGCAGCGCGAAGCGCAGCTTACGGATTCCACCGCCACCCTTGATGATGTCGCCCCGTTCCGGGTTCTCCACCAGAACATTCTGAAGGCCCGTGTACTCGTCATCTGTCAGCAGGGCCGTAAGCAGTCGGGTGAATGTCGGGGTCTCGATGAATTCCATGCCTTGCATTATATACGCCAATGGCGGATAGCGCAACGGCTATGACAAATCCTTAGCGTGCGATTTTTTCCGTTTTCTGAGACGACCCCAACTTCCGGGGCTTTTTCGCGGACGCGAAAACCGGGACGCCCTTCCAGGCGCGCGCCTTCGCGCTTGGTCCCTTCGGGACTGGCCGCAAGCGGCCACCTTCCAGACCGCCCTAGCCTTGCGCCATCCTGGCGCTATTCAGGCCCGCCGCTACCGCGCCGGGCATGCTCTACCC
>ERZ761602.5351-NODE-5351-length-15336-cov-5.387933_pt1 | contig 15336 bp, 7 predicted proteins | sample MGYA00512165_ERZ761602 | MGnify/ENA primary metagenome ERZ761602 (study PRJEB28899, sample SAMN02445085) | bioreactor sludge metagenome | biome: EBPR sludge; isolation source: Thorneside wastewater treatment plant | place: Australia: Brisbane, Thorneside...
CAGGGCTACATCCAGCAGTCGGTCGGCGGGCAGGTGACCGGCCTGCTCACCGCGGGCGGCATGATCCCGCTCCCCGAGGGCTTCAAGCTGGACGGCTTCGGTGGCTTCCTGCCCTCGATCGACAACCTGAAGCAGCTCTACTCGATCGAGAACCTCAAGGCCGGGCTCGTGCCCAGGCTCGACGCCGCGCTCAACCAGGCGACGGGCGGTCTCTACGACTCCTTCTTTCCCAAGGGAGCGAACGGGCAGCGCGCCTTCGAACTCGGCTGGGACCAGGTCGACAAGCTGATCGACATGTTCACCACCGGCGGCATGAGCAAGACCGCCAAGCTCAGCATCAAGGTGATCGTCGGTGGAGCGACGGTGAAGGCGGCGATCGGGCCCATCGAGTGGGGCTCCAAGGCTGCCTGGATGGAGACGATCGGCGGGATGAAGTTCACCCGGACGCCGGTGCAGATCGACCAGGACGTGAAGAAGAAGATGACGGTCACCGTCATCGGCAAGGCGCTGCGCAGCGCGGAGGAGACCATCACGGTCCACTCCGACGGCGACAGCAGCATCACGGTGAAGGCGCGCTCGGAGTACGACGCGGGCAAGTCGGTCGAGGTCGTGGGCGTCGACAAGCTGAGCATCGACGTCGACGCGAGCATGCTCTTCGACGGTGGCGGCTCGACGATCAAGATCACGACGAGCTCCGTGAAGCTCGACAGCCCGAAGGTCGGGCTCTCGGGCAAGAACGTCGTGCTGCTCGGCACGCCCTTGAAGCTCGCTTGAAGGCTCGAAGCTGACGTGAAGGAGAACCCTCGATGAGCGACGTCGATCTTCTGAGTCTGCTCCAAGGCAACCGCGAGAGGGTCGAGCTCGAGCTCGGCAGCCTCGGCAAGGTCCGCCCCTCCGCGATCGCGGCCGAGGAGGGCCTCTCGTGGCTCTTCACGGTGCGAGGCGAGGCCCGCGTGGCGCTCTCCGCCTTCCGCGGAGGGGCGGGCAAGCTCGAACCCGAGCGCATCGTCGGCGACGCCGCGACGGTGACGATCCGTGACGGTTGGGGATCCGAGCGAAAGATCCACGGCCTCGTCGCGGAGGCGGAGGTGGAGCCCCACGACGTCGGCGAGGCGACGCTGCGCTACGAGCTGCGCCCCCATTTCTACCGCCTCTCGCTCGGCCGTCAGAGCCGCACCTTCCACGACAAGGACGTCGTCGAGATCGCGCGCGAGGTCTTCGCGAAGGCTGGGCTCGAGGTGCGCTTCGAGATCCGCCACGCCTACGCGAAGCGAGCCTACACGGCGCAGTACCGCGAGAGCGACTTCGACTTCGTCTCGCGCCTCTTCGAGGACGAGGGCATCTACTACTGGTTCGACCACGCCCAGGGCTCCGTGCTCGTCGTGGCCGACCACTCGCCTTCGGCGCCGGATCTCGACGACTCCGCGTGGAGGGTCGGCGGCCCCTCGGGCGCGCTGCTCCGCTATCGCCCGGAGCTCGGCCTCGAGTCGCCCTGGCCCTTCCTGCGTGAGCTGGGCGTGAGGCCGCGCGCGCAGCCGGGCAAGATCACGCTCGGCTCCTTCGATTTCCACCGGCCGAGCTTCAAGCTCGCCGCCCAGGCCGGAAAGAAGGGCATCGAGACCTACGACGCGCCGGGCGCCAACGTCGAGGACCCGAAGGCGCTCGAGCACCTCGCGAAGGTGCGCGCGGAGCGGGCCCGTGCGGTCGCCGAGACGACCAAGGGCAGCTCGCCCTCGGTGCGCGTGAGCCCGGGCCGTGCCTTCGAGCTCGAGGGCCACCCCTTCGGTCGGATGGACGGCCGCTACGTGGTCACCAAGTCCTCCTTCCGCATCGACAACGTGGGAGGGCTCGGCGAGTCGGGTGCGCCGATCGACACCGTCTTCTCCGCCGTCCCCGCGAACACGCCCTTCCACCCGGCGATCGTCACGCCCGTGCCGCACCACCCGGGCCTGCACTCCGGCGTCGTCGTGGGCGCGCAGGGCGAGGAGGTCCACCCCGACGATCTCGGCCGGGTGCGGCTCATGCAGCACTGGGATCGCGAGGGCACGGGCGACGACAAGGCCGGCCGTTGGGTGCGCGTCGCCCAGCGCGGCACGACGGGCTCGATGCTCCTGCCGCGTGTGGGCTGGAACGTGCTCAGCATGGGCGAGGAGGGCTCGGTCGACCTGCCCATGGTGCTGAGCCGCACCTTCGACGGCGATCACCCGCCGCCCTACGCGCTCCCGGAGAACAAGACGCGCGTGGCCTACCGCACCGCGACGACCCCTGGTGGTGGGAGCTTCAACGAGATTCGCTACGAGGACAAGAAGGGCAGCGAGGAGGTCTTCGTCAACGCCACGAAGGACATGGACGTGCTCGTCCAGAACGTGAAGGGCGAGGTGGTGCACGGCTACATGCAGCACCACGTCGGCGTCGACCACTCGCTCACCGTCGGTGGCACCTACGACGTGAACGTGCGCGTCGATCAGAAGGTGTCGGTCGGCGGCAACCAGTCCGAGAAGGTCAAGGAGGCTCGCCAGAAGCTCGTCGACGGCAACGAGAGCGTGAAGATCGGCGGCTCACGCAACCTGAAGACGGGCGTGAACGTCGACGTCGCCGGCAAGAAGCGTGGGCTCAAGGTGGGCGCCGCCCACATCAGCGCGACGCTCGGCGAGGTGAAGTCGCAGAGCAAGCTCATCAACCAGCTCGTCGGTGGCGCGGTCATCAAGGCGACGCCGCGCAAGATGACCGAGGTGGTGGGCGGAGAGGTGAGCGTCGACACGGCCGTGGGCCTCTTGCCCGACGCCGCGCAGGCGGCCTTCGGCAAGTTGAAGGCGCTGCCCGGCGTGTCCAAGGCGCTCGAGAAGGCCAAGACGACCACCGGCATCAGCGTGCAGACGATCGGTGGCGTGAAGATGGAGTCGGGCAAGTCCCGCAAGATCGAGGTGCAGGCGGTCTACTCCGAGAAGATCGTCTCCGGCCTCGACTTCGTCACGAAGGCCTACGCCGACGACGCGGCGAAGGCGCACGATCTGAAGACCAACGAGCTCTCCGTGAAGGCGCCCGGCATCACCATCCGGAGCGACAAGGAGGTCGTCCTCAAGTGTGGCTCCACGACGCTCAGCGTCTCGGCGGACGGAGGCATCAAGCTCCAGTCCACCGAGATCCAGCTCTCGGGGGCCTCGGCGCTCGCAGTGACCACGAGCGGCGGCAAGGTGAAGGTCAACACCAACTGAGGAGCGAGTGAGCACCATGGCCCTGCGTGACATCCTGAGCTTCCTCGCCGAGGACCCCTACGAGTACTTCGTGCACGTGCAGAGCGAGATCTACGCCGCGCGCGAGGTGCGCGGCGTGGAAGGGCTCTCCACCTGCTTCCGCTTCGAGTCCAAGTTCAGGATGAAGCGGGGCGACCTGCCCGAGCCGGAGGAGATCGCCGGCAACGACGCCGAGATCCGCATCATGCGCAGCGGCGTGTGCCTGCGCCGCCTCTTCGGCGTGGTCTCGGACGTGAGCATCAGCGCCACGGCCTCGGGCGATCCCGAGGTGGTGATCGTCGTCGAGCCGCGCCTCTCCTTGCTGAAGCACCGCAAGAACTCGAAGGTCTTCCGCAACAAGACGGTGCCGGAGATCGTCGCGGAGGTGCTGCACCAGGGCCTGGGTCTGCCCACGGTCCTCCGCCTGCGAGACGACTACAAGCGCCGCCCGTACACGGTCATGTACAACGAGCGCGAGATCGACTTCGTGCATCGGTTGCTCGAAGACGAGGGCATCTTCTACCGCTTCATGGAGTTCGCCGAGCGCGACGAGGGCCTCAGCGAGGAGGAGGCGAAGCTCGTGCACGCGGTGATGCTCTGCGACGGAACGCACGCCTACGAGCCCATCGAGGGCAAGCCGAGCATCGACCTGCGGGCGACCGGCGGCATGGCGCGGCCCAACGAGAGCATCTTCGATCTCAGGCGCGCGGCGAAGATGCGCCCGGGCAAGGTGAGCCTGCGCGACTGGAACCTCGAGAAGCCGCGCATGCCGATGGATGTGTCCGCGGACATCGCGCGCTTCGACGAGGACAGCTTCCATGGGCCGGAGTACTACGACTACCCCGGCAAGTACGAGCTGCCCGACGAGGGCGCACGCAAGGCGAGGCTCATCGCCGAGGCCTTCGCCTGCACCTCGGGCGTCACGCGCGCGAAGAGCGACACCGCACGCCTCGTGGCCGGGCGCAGCTTCGAGATGGTGCCCGACCAGGCCTTCCTGCTCACCGGCATCGACGCCGAGGAGCTGGTGGTCACGCGGCTCGAGCACCGCTACCAGCGGGGCAAGGAGGGCGAGAACGGCTCGGGCGATCAGGGCGCGGAGCTCGAGATCTCCTTCGAGGCCTTGCCGGCGAAGGTCGCCTTCCGGCCACTGCGGACGACGCACGTGCCCACGATCACCAACCCGCTCACCGGCATCGTGACCGGCCCGGCCGGGGAGGACATCTACTGCGACGAGCTCGGCCGTGTGAAGGTGCAGTTCCACTGGGACCGCTACCAGATGAAGGACGAGAACGTCTCTCACTGGATCCCCGTGCTGCAGGACAACACGGGCACCTCGACGGCCATCCCACGCATCGGGTGGGAGGTGGTCGTCGCCTTCGTCGACGGCGATCCCGATCGACCGTACGTGCTCGGCCGCGTCTACAACCAGCAGGACGTCTTCCCCGAGCCCTTGCCCGCGGCCAAGACGAAGACCGCGCTGCGCTCGCTCTCGTCGCCTACGCGCGACGGTCACAACGAGATCTGGATCGAGGACGCCGCCGGCAAGGAGCTCATGAGCCTCCAGGCCGAGAAGGACATGAACGTCGTCGTCGCGAACGACAAGACCGAGAAGGTCTTGAACCAGGAAGAGAACACGATCGAAAAAGACGAGACGATCACGATCGGCGCCAACAACACCGTCAAGGTGTCGAAGCAGCAGCTCACGACGGTGCAGGGCAACCAGTCGATCTCCGTCATGGGCTCGCGCTCGCGTAGCGTGGGGCAGACGGAGCAGAACACCGTCGCCGGCGCCCGCTCGCTCACGATCGGCGCCTCGCACATCCGCAAGATCGGCGGCTTCGACAACGTGGCCGTCGAGAGCTCGCTCTCCGAGGGCACGGGCGGCGTGGAGGTCGAGGTCTCGCTCAAGAAGAACTCGACCAACTCGGAGATCCTCCAGACGCTCACCGTCGGTGGTGCGGTCGTCGAGGTCGCCGGTCAGGGCAAGGAAGAGAAGAGCGAGATGTTCCGCGTCGAGACCATCGGCGCGGCCCTGCGCACGGTGATGAGCGAATCGATCGAGATCAAGGCGAAGGTGAAGCGCGTCACCGACGTCGTCGCGAACATGAGCGTGAAAGCCAAGGAGACGATCAAGCTCCAGGGCGACAAGACGCTCTCGCAGAAGCTCGCCAAGGGCAAGGTGGAGGGGTCGACGGCGATCACCATCATCTCCGGCGGCAGCAAGGTGGTGCTCGACAAGGGCGCCATCATGTTCGAGAGCGACAAGGACGTGGTGATCTCCGCCACCGGCAAGAGCGACCTCATGCCTGGTAACGCGGATCTGAAGTGACCGAGGCGCAGGATCGGCGGCGGCGCTCGAGAGAGCGTCGCCGACGATCGAGGGCGGAGCTCGAAGGAGCACCCCCCGAGCGCGACCGATGGGCCGAGCGGTACGAGAAAGCGAACGAGGAGTAGCGCGATGTCGAAGGTGATTGCGAACGGACTGGCGGTCGCGACCTCCACCACGGGGCACGTCGCGCACGTGCTCCCGCCCGGTGACATCCGCTTGGTGACCCCACCGACGCCACCGGTACCGACGCCGCTCTGGAACCAGGTCGAGTCGAAGAAGATCTACACGAAGTTCCCGACCAAGACGCAGTTCGAGTCGGGGAACATCTGGGTGCTCGGCACCCAGGCCGGGCCGCTCAGCGACCCTACCGACGGCTTCCTCACGCCGAAGGGCGCGCTCAACAGCTGGGCCTGCGGCGCGAGCTTCTCCGGCTCGCCCAACGTGGTCGTCGAAGCGAAGAAGGTCTTCCGCTTCACCGACTACACGATGCAGAACCAGTACAACTCGCTCGGCATGATCAACGACGCGGCCGGCGCGGCTGCGGCGAGGGCGGCCTTCGAGGAGTCGCTGAAGAAGAACGCGCCGGTGGTCGACGCCGACGGCTCGAGCGGCAGCGGCGGCAAGGCCGACGGAGAGACGGGCAAGGGCGACGGCGACGGGGAGACGGAGAAGGAGCCCTCGAACGCACCCGCGCCGGAGGAGTGCGAGGTCGCGGAGGTGAAGCTCACGGACAAGCCGAACGTCCGGACGAAGATCACCACCAAGAACGCGAAGGGCAAGTCGACGCAGGCCTCCGGGCCGCGCTCGCCCGCGCCCAAGAGCGCGGCGGCCGACGAGTCGGTCATCCAGGTGCTCGACGGCTCCGAGGTGACGCTCGAGGCCAAGCTCGGCAAGACGCTCTGCGGCGCCGACAAGAACAACCACGCCGAGGCTCACTGGAAGCTGCCCGACGGGAGCACGAAGGCCGGGGCGAAGATCACCTGGAAGGCCAACCGCAACGGGGCGCCCAACAAGGCAGGTGGCGGCGCGATCCCCGCGGCGCTCTCGAAGATGGCGGACTTCGTCAAGCAGGGGAACCTGCGCGACATGATCCGCGGCGCCGACGTGAACCCGGTCGAGAACGTCATCGTCTGCCACGCCTGCAAGGGCAACAAGACGCGCAAGATCCTCGCGTTCCCCAAGGACGAGTCGGACTTCGAGGTCGAGCTCTTCCCGGGCGTGAACATCGGCAAGGAGCTCGACAAACCGCTCAAGAGCTGGCTCTCGCTCAAGGGCGAGCTGAAGACGCTCGGGCTCAAGATCACCGGCGCGGCGGGCTGGACCGAGCAGTCGGATCACACCTGCGAGTACGCGGTCGTGATGCGCGGCTCCGGCGACATCGTCAAGGGCAAGCTCGAGCTGCGCACGAACCTGCTCGCCTTGCCCTGGCCGATCCCGCCGCTCAAGGCGGCGCTCGCCGTCATCGAGGCGATCAACGACGTCTGCGAGTTCTTCACCGACGTCCGCCTCGTCACGACCTACTTCCGCATCACCCTCGAGCTGAGCATCTCGATGGGGCGCTTCGTCGAGGGCAAGAAGAAGTACAAGGAGGCCTGGCGGGTCGACGTCGGCGGCGACGTGAAGGGCGACTTCACGCCGACGCTCGCGCTCGGCGTGGGCGCCGTCGAGAACATGAAGAGCGGCGACGCGATGGTGCGCGCCGAGGTGCGCACGGCCTTCCCGATGGGCTACCACGGCAAGCTGAGCGCGGGCGTGGACGCGGCGAGGCTCTCGCTCAGCCACACCTTCTACTTCGGGCCGATCAAGTTCACGCTCGAGCTGAGCTGGAACCTCCTCATGCTGGTGCCCGACGGCAACTCGAACACCTTCTGGGGCAAGGTCCAGAAGAAGCTCACCGACACGGGCGTGAAGGCGGCCGAAGCCACCATGCGCGCGCTCACCGGCTACGGCCTCGTGGGCAAGAAGGCCTGGGACATCGAGGCGATGCAGAAGCGCGAGCGCGTGCTCGAGACGATCTTCATCGAGTGATCGGGGCCTCGGCTCACCCGGTTTGGTTGTAGGCTCCGCACCAAGATGAGCTTCTTCCCGGTGTTCGCGCTCGAGTGCACCGCGTGCGACGTGGTCACCGAGCTGCGCTTCAACGACTGGCCTGCCTATCGCTTCGACTCCGACTCGGGGGAGCTGACCACGACGGTGCAGCTCAACCCGATGATCGTCGAGGGTCCGAACGTCTTGCGTGTGCTCATGCGCAAGAAGAGCACGCCGCCCGTGCCGCAGCGCAGGCTCGTGGTGTCGATCTTCCGCATGCTCTCACCCGACGAGCTCCAGCCTCTCGTCTACTTCCGGCACCGGCCGGAGCTGCACCCGCTCGCCGACGACGGCTTCACCGAGGTGTTCCGGCAGGAGATCACCTTCGCCAAGAGCTTCGGGCGCTGGAAGTGGGAAGACGCGAAGCCCTACCTCGACACGGATCGCGACGCGGTCGTGGCGGCGGTACGTGAGGCGCACACGGCCGTCGCGCGTGGCGACATGAACGCCTTCGTCGATCTCGCCTCGCTCAAGGTCGAGGAGATGGCACGCGCGCAGGGTAAGTCGCCGTCCGAGCAGGCGGAGCTGCAGCGCAACCTGCTCGGGGTGTTCTTCGGCCTCGAGGGCATCGTGGTGGAGCCCTTCGACGCCGAGTCTCTCGAGCTCGAGTCCTGGTGTCAGGGGCGGCTCGTGAGCGTGCGCGGCCCCGGCGGCAAACGGCCCATTCGTGCGATCTGCGACGGTCAGCGCCTCGAGCTCGAGGCGGTGCTGACGCGCGTCGGAGACTCCTTCAGGATCGCGAGGTAGCAGGTGGCACTCGGACTCGTCGTCGACCTGAAGAGCACGAAGATCGGCACGGAGCTGCGGCTCAACGGCTACACGGTGTACGCCGGTGCGAGCGGTGGGAGGCAGCTCTTCGTCTCCGACGTCACCGGCTTCGTGGTCGAGGGGCAGAACCTCTTCGAGGTCTACGCGGAGCCGGTCGAGCCCCCGCCCGAGCTCGAGGAGGACGAGCCCTTCCTCGAGCTGCGCCTCTCGGCCATGAAGCACGGCGCGGAGCGCTTCGAGCAGGACGTGTTCCTCGGCACCGACTGGACCCCGGACACGCGCGCGCTCGCCGCAGAAGGGCGGACGAAGCTCTGCGAGCACGCCTTCAGCTTCGAGAAGGCGCCGGCCCGCTATCGTTTCCTCGAGGCACCCGAGCTCAGGGAGCCGGCGCGGGCGGCGCAGGCGGTGCTGACCGAGCTCGTGGGCGCACTGCGCGCGAGGAAGCTCGAGCCCTTGAGGAAGCTCTTCGCGCTGCGCTTCACCGAGCTCGCGCTGGCGGCCGAGACCCCGCGCGAGGAGGCCGAAGACGCGCTGCTGCTCCCCCTCGGCGAGCTGATGGCGGAGCCCGGCTTCGAGGTGCTCGCGCCCGGGCTCGAGGGGCTCGAGCTCGTGTCGGGCTTCGGTGGGCGCGTCGCGCACCTGCGCGCGCGAGGCGGCAGAGCGCCGGTCGTCGCGCGCGTCGGCCGACGAGAGCTGTCGATCCCGCTTTCGATCGCCGAGATCGACGGCGTAGCAGCGATCGTCCGATGAGCGAGCAAGCCCCGCGGCGCCGCATCGGCGGCCAGCTCTACCGGATCCCCGTGGTGCACGCCGAGGGGCCCGAGGGCGCGCGCAGGTGGGCGCCCGCGGTGGGCATCACGCCGCTCGACACGGGCGCAGGCGTCTCCGTCGCGGTCGTCGTGCGCGTGGCCTACGCGATCCCGACCGACGACGGCCCCACGGTGATGGCGAAGCCGATCGAGCGAGGCGCGCGCGTCGCCGTCGATCAGCCGAGCCGCTTCGCGTCGCCGGGGCTGCTCGACGAAGCGAGCGATTTTGCGCCGCGCAAAGCGGCGATCGACGTCGTCGTCGTGGGGCACGCGCACGCTCGTCGCCCTGAGGCCACGATCCACGGCAGGCTGGAGCTCGCCGAGCCACGCGGGGGGAAGATCCTCGTCGCGAGCTTTTTCGCGCGAGCCGGCGCTCCGAGCGATCGCATCCCGCTCACCGCGCCGTACCTCGGCGGTATCGGCACGACGGGCGTGACGCGCTTCGCGCCGACGGGGAGCGACGAGCGCTTCCTCGACGGGGCGCTGCCGGATCCGCTCGACCCCGAGATCTTCCAGGTCGCGCCGCCCGAGCTGCGCGCGGTGCTCGGCGCCGTGCCGCCGAACGCCATGCTCGAGCTCGTGGGGCTCTTGCCGGTGGCCGCGACCGACGAGCTGGTGCTCGACGGCGCGCCGCCTGGGCTCGTCGGCTCACCCGAAGCGCTCGAGGCGGCGGTCGTGGCGCGGCGCAGGGTGCTCCTGCCCGGCTACCAGCCGGTCGTGAGCTACGAGATCTCGCGAACCGAGCCCGCCATGCTCGAGATGACCCTCGACACGCTGCGCATCGACACGGACGCCCAGCGCATCGACGTCGTGTGGCGTGGCATGACGCGCCCGATCGGCGACCTGGTCGATCTCCACCGCATCATCGTGTCGATGGAGCACCTCGGGCTCGAGCGCGACGCGTCGACACGCATGAGCGACACCCAGCGCGGCTCGGTGGTCTTCGCCACGACCGAAGAAGACGCCGAGCGAGGCGAGACGCCCCCCGAGGACGACGTGCGTCTCGAGGCGCAGCGCTACCGCACGCTCGCCGAGGTGGCGCCCGAGCCGCGCATCCCGCTCGAGCGCTACGCGTCGATCACCGCGGAGCTGTCCGAGTGGCCCGATCGCCGGGCCGAGACGCTGAGCCGACACGGCTACGACGAGGACGGCTACGGCATCGAGGAGCGCGCGTGGCTCGAGCGCTTCGCGTCGAACGCGATGGACGGTCAGAGCGAGCTCGCGGCCTCGTTCGGGCAGATGTTCCTCGAGGCCCAGGACGCGCTCGCCAGACCCGAAGAGGAGCGGCTCGGTCTACGCGACTACGCGGGGCTGCGGGCCGAGCTCGACCGCGCCGCCGACGCCTCGGCGGTGCTGGAGCAGGCCGGGCTCACGCTCGCACAGTGGATGCGGCTCGAGCGTCGCTGGCTCGCGAGGGCAGACGCGGACCCGCGCGTCGCGCGTGAGCTCGAGGCCCTGCTCGAGGAGCTCAGCGACGACTCCGATCCCTTCGCCGACGAGGCCGAGCCCGAGGCCGAGGCATGAACGCCTCGGCCGCGACCGGCCGCGCTGCGTTGGTGGTCTCGGTGGGCGTGCGCTCGCCCGCGGGGGCCACGGCGAGGCTCGGTGTGCTCGGCCTGCGCGCCGACGCCGTCGCGAGCGGCACGGTCGAGCTCGACGAGGACGTCGCCGTGCGGCCTGCCGCGCCGATCGACGATGCGCCGCTCGCTGAGCGACTCTTCGCCTTGGCGGCGCCGGCGCTCGCCGAGGCCAGGCTCGGCGCGGAGAGTCTCGGCGTGCCGCTTTGGCTCGTCGCCCCAGCGGCGTTGCTGGCCGAGCGGGCCCAGGCCGAGGTCCTGGCGGAGCTCGCCGGACGTGCGGGGGTCGCGCTCGATCGCGCGAACAGCGCGGTGCTCGGGGCGGACGAGGGGCGAGGCTTCGTGGTCGCCGTGGCGCGGGCGATCGAGTGGCTCGCTCGGGCCGACGGCCCGCGGCAGCTCGTGATCGGCGCGGTCGACTCGATGCTCGAACGCGCGCGCCTCGAGGCTCTGTACGAAGAGCGGCGCGTCCGTCCGGTGGGCGCACCGAGGCAGCCCGCCGGCTCGCTCGTTCCCTCCGAGGGAGCGGCCTTCCTCGTGCTCGGGCGCGAGAGCGACGACGACGGGTCGGCGCTCGCGAGGATCTCGGTGTCGGGCGGCGCGCCGGTCGACGCCCCGGGGCTCTCGCTCGCGGCGTCGAGCCTGCTCGGGCTCGCCGACGGTGCGGCCGAGCTCACGCTCGTGAGCGACGACAACGGCGAGGTATCTCGCGGGAGAGCCTGGTCGAGGTTGCTCGTGGAGATCGGGACGAAGCTCGGCGCCTCGGCGCCGACGATCGCCGAGTGGCCGATCGCGCAGGCGCTCGGAGACGCCGACGGCGCGACACCGGCGCTGGCGGCCGGGCTGGTCGCGGCGTCGATGAGCGTGGGCATCGTAGGCGTGCCGAGGGTGCTCATCGCGGCGCTGCGCGACGGCGCGCTCGTCGGGCTCTCGCTCGAGCCCAGGCAGTCGACGGTGGTGCTCGCGCCATCGAGGACCGTGGAGCCTTCGCGTGCGTCGCGCGAGGCGCGCATCGCCCTGCGTGTGGTCGAGGGGCTGTGGAGGCGGTTCCGGCGCGTGCAGCATCGGATCGCGCCGGCCCGACGCAAGCCGCTCGCGAAGGCGCTGTCGGAGGTCGCCTCCTCGCTCGTCGCGCTCGAGGAGTCGATCGTCGACCCCGGCTCGCTCGCGCGCGTCGAGGGGCTGCGCGCCGAGCTCGCGTCGCTCTCGGCGAGCGCCGAGCAGGCGAAGCTCAGCGCTTCGCGTCGAGGGCAGGAGGTCGAGCCGATCGTGATCGAGGCGCTCGAGCTCTCCAAGGAGCTCGTCACGCTGGTCGAGTCGATGCGCGGCGAGCTCGTCGACGAGCTCGCGCGAGCGGTCGAGCCGCCAGCGGTGGAGCTCGACATGGCGCTGCCGCTGCCGCTCAGCTCGGGCGTCCCGAGGCTCTACCCCTTCGAGGTGGACGTGGCGGCGCGAGGGCAGGGGGCGAGGCTCGAGCCCGCGGACGACGCCGACGTCGAGGAGGAGGAAGACGACGAGGCGCTCGAAGAAGGCGCCGCGCTGCGCGAGGCGCCGGTCGTCGCTGCGGAGTCGGATCCGGCGGAGCTCGCGGCCTGCCTCGACTCGATCGGTCGCGGGTTCCGTGTGCGCAGCCCCATGGGTGACGGACTGTGGTCGCCGGCGCTGGCCGACGTCGATGAGCGGATCCTGGGCGAGCTCGATCGCATCTACGGTCTCGCGGCGCCGCTCGCGAGGCGTGCCGCCGCGGGGAGCGTGCTCTCCGGGCTCGCGCTCGACCCGCTACCGCTCCTCCGCGCAGCCGTGGATCCGAGCGATCCCGGGCGGGCCTTCGCCGACACGCTCGCGCTCGCGTGTGCGACCGACCCGCGCCTCGTGCGCGCCGCCGTGTCGAAGGCGCGTGGCCTGCATCCGGACGCCTACGACGCCGTGGTGAGCGCGCTGTCGCTCGGGTCCTCGGTGCGCATCGGCCAGTTCGCCGCCGAGCTCTGCCTGGAGGGGGATCCGCTCACCGTGCGCGCCGGGCTCGAGGTGATGCGGCGCCGCCGCGCGGTGAGCGTCGCCGTCGCGCTCCCCTCGCTCCATCACCCGGAGCCCCGGCTGCGCGCCAGCGCCGCCGCAGCGCTCGGTCACGCGGAGAGCCGCGACGCAGCGGTGAGCGTGCTCGAGAGCCGGCTCGCGGTCGAGAGCACCGCCGAGGTGCAGCTCTCTCTGCTCGAGGCGCTCGTCCGCCTCGGCGCGCCCCACGCCGAAGCGCACGCGGCGCGCCTCGCGCGCGAGCAGCTCGCGCTCGGTGACACACGCGACGCCGAGACGCGTCGCCTGCGTCTCGGGTTCATGCGTGTCTCGGCCGCGCTCGGGCGCGTCGACGAGCTCGCGCGCTTCACCGAGCTCGCGCGGGAGCCGCTCGAGCTCGAGTGCCTCGGTTGGTTCGGCCGCGTGGTCTCGGTCGATCCGCTCATCCAGGTGCTCGAACGCCCGCTCGACGAGGAGCCCCTCGCGCGCGCGGCGGCGCGTGCGCTGCAGCGCATCCTCGGGCTCGTTCCGGCGTCGACGGGGCGTGGGCTCGAGCTGCGCCGCGGCGAGCTCGCGACCGTGGTCGACGACGAGCTCGTGCTGCAGCCGGCGCCGTGGCGACGTGCGTGGGCTGCGCAGGGCGGCGACTTCTCCGTCGGAGCTCGTTATCGCTTCGGTCGTCGTCTCGAGCCGGGCGTCGTGCGCCGCGAGCATCTGGCGTCGGGCGTCCGTGTTCGCGATCGCCGCATGACGGCGCTCGAGCTCGCCTGCGCAGGGCCGGGGCGCTTCGCGCCCGCCGACGAAGACGACTGGATCGCGAGGCAGCTCGCCGCGATGCCCGAGGCCTGAGGCGCGCGCCGAGCGATCGACGAAACGCACGGAGGGTCCGGTATGATGGCGCCCATGCGTGTCCGTGCGCTCGCTCCGCTCTCGACGGGGCTCGTGTGCTTCCGCGATCCGGAGCCGCGGGCCTCGATCGTGATCAAGCGAGCGCTGCGCCTCGTCGACGGCCCGCGCCCCTGGCTCGCGCCCGACGCGCAGACGCCCGAGCTGCGCGGCCCGAAGGTCGCGTTCGATGGCACGGCGCACCCGGACGACTTCGCTCCGCGCAAGCTGCGCACCGAGATCCTGGTCGTGGGCTGCGCGCACTCGGCCGCGCCGAGCACCGAGGTCCCCGTCGAGCTACGCCTCGGCGCCGCGCTCCACAAGCGCGCCTGGGTCCGCTCACCCGCGCCGGCGATGCTGCATCCGCTCGTGCCCGCCTGGGTCGCCGTGGAGCCGCCGGTCTCGGCGTGGTTCGGGCCACGACCGCTGCCGGAGCTCGGAGTCGGCCCCGCGCGTGATGCGCGTGAGGCCGCCTGGTCGGACGGATGGCTCGAGCTGCCACCGGGGGATCGGGGCGAGAGCCAGCAGTGCGCGGCCGCCGAGCAGCAGACCTGGGAGCGCATCGGGCCGCGCAGTCAGCTCTGGCTTCGTGGGCTCGCCCGAGGTGCCGAGATCGCCGCGCTCGAGTTGCCCTCCGATGCGCCCTGGTGCGCGCTGCTGTTGCGGGGTCGCAGGGGAGCCGTCGAGTGGTCGGAGCTCGAGCTGCGCCTCGAGACCTTGCACCTCGACGCGACCAGCGGGCTGCTCGAGCTCGGCTACCGCGGCGAGCTCGACGTGAGCGACTTCGAGTCTCCGCCGGACCTCGTGGTCGGCGTCTCGCAGTCGGGCTTCGTGCCCGAGCGCGCCGAGCTCGAGCCCGGCCTCGCGCGGGTGCCTCCCGAGCCCGTCGCGCGCCCCGTCGCCGCGGCTCTGCTTCCGCTCGCTCCGGCGGGTGTTCCGGCTCAGCGGGCCGCCGCGCCCCCGGCGCCCGTCTCCCTGCCGCCGCCGCTCCCGCCACCGGCTCCTTGGGCACCGCCTCGCGACGCCGCGCTCATCGCGGCCGAGCCTCCCGCCGCTCCGCCGAGCGCGATGGCGGAGGTGCTCGAAGAGGAGACCACCTCCGCAGGAGCCGATCCGCAGACGATCCGCCCCGAGCCGATGCGCGTGGATTCGCCGAAGACGCTTCCACCCGACGCGCTCGACCCCTCGGCGCTGCCCTTCGCGGTCGCGCCGCTCGCCCCACCCCCCGCGCTCGCGCCGTCTCCGCCGCCCGTGCCGTCGAGCGATGCCGCGGGGACGAGCGCCGCGGGGGCGCTGCCTTTCGTCGGCGCAGCGCGCGTGCCGCCCGCGCGTGCGTCCACGCCCAGCGCAGCGGGGCTGCCATTCGCTGGAGCGATCCCCGGATCGTCGGAGCTCCGAGCGTCGGTCGACGGCTCGGGAACCGTCGCCCTCAGGCTCGAGAGCCCCGAGGCCTTGCCCTTCCGCGGTGCCGCGCGCGCAGCGCCGACGCCGCCGCCGCCGGCCGAAGAAGCCTCGTACGTCGACGGCTCTGCGACGCTCGCCCTCAGGCCCGAGCGCTCGACCGCGCTGCCCTTCCAGGCCGCGCTGGGCGCCCCGCGCGCTTCGCCCGCCGCCCGACCGGCAGAGACGGCGGG
>ERZ761602.5352-NODE-5352-length-15329-cov-5.378552_pt1 | contig 15329 bp, 14 predicted proteins | sample MGYA00512165_ERZ761602 | MGnify/ENA primary metagenome ERZ761602 (study PRJEB28899, sample SAMN02445085) | bioreactor sludge metagenome | biome: EBPR sludge; isolation source: Thorneside wastewater treatment plant | place: Australia: Brisbane, Thorneside...
CCTCTTAATATGATTGATAAGCCAAAGTTTATAATTCAGAGTTCCCGGTGTTGGCAATCGCAGCAATCTACGCTGCTATTTAAACAAAAAAGAGAGCCAGTCAGACTCTCTTTAAATAACTATGAAGTAATTGTAAATTATTCTACAATTGCTTTTACTACCTTGCTGTATTTTATAGTTCCGTCTGTATCAACCTGTTTAATGCGTACAAAAAGACTGCTGCCCGTTTCGGTTGTAACAGAGTCGCTTTTGGTACAGGATGATGCCCCAAACAAGCTCAGCCCACAAACAATCGCCAAAGTGTATAGCACTTTGTTTTTGCGATTAAAGGCCAATGCCGCAAAAGCAATGGCAAAGATGGATAACCCTAACATGCCCGCTGCGCTGCTGGCACCTGTGGCAAAGTCGTACTGAATGGCCAATGAAGAGTTGCCATCGGTGGCTTTACTATCTACTTTGCCAATGGTAGTAAAGTTTTCACCGTCTTTTGATGCCTGCACTTCAAAGTAGTTGTTGTTTGTTTCGGTAAGAGTACTCCAGCTTACCAATAACTGCCCGTTAACTATTTTAGCTGTAGGGGAACCAAATGTAACCGGTAATGTAAAACTTATAACCGTAACAATAACCCGGCCGTTGGCGCCACTACCGGGTGCCGAAACGGCTACTACATGCTGCCCACCACCGCCGCCGCCGGGGGCATACCCATCACCGGCAGGATCACCTAGTGAGCCGCCTTCGCCACCATTTCCCTGTCCCTCACCACCAGGACCACCATCAAAAAAAGAAGGACTCGATCCATTACTACCTGCCTCAGTTGTCTTTGCCGAACCACCACCCCCGGCACCATTAACGATACCCCAGACACTACCTCCTCCATTACCTCCTTTATAGCTTACATCAGCACCGGCGCTTGCTGCACCACCGGCACCGCCACTTTGGCCATAGCCTGTATTACCTTCCTGACCCCCATTTGCCACTAATGCAGTACCATTAAATGTGGAGTTGGCGCCATTATTACCCGCAGAGCCACCGCCGCCCACCACAACTGCATAGGACCCTTGCGACAAAGTAATGGTTTTGGCCGCATAGGCGCCGCCGCCACCGCCGGATCCCGGAACCAAGCCATTCCCACCACCACCGCCACCGCCGCCCCAGGCTTCTACCTTAATGATAGCGGTGTAATTTGTTGGAATCGTATAAGTGCCCGAAGCATTAAATGTTTGACTTACGGGCTGGGCAAATGTTAATACGGAAATCAGGGTGATGCCCAAGATGATGCCTGATCTAACGCTTGTACTTTTTCTCATTTTAAAAAATTTTATTGTGGCTTAGAACGGCAACCCAAATTTACTTCAATTTGTGTTAAAAACAAATTGATTTCTTCGGCATCTGAAAACACGCCGGGTATTCGTGAAAATCGTTGTATCATTGTTGAAAGTTGGAAAAAGAATGGATCGTAAAAAGTTTTTAACATCATCCACAGCAATAATTGCCGCTGCCTGTTCGCCCACAAGCACGGCGCTGGCTGCCCCAAAGTTAGAACCCACAAGAGAAATTATTCCTCCTTATTTAAAAAATGGTGATATGATTGGCATCACCGCGCCCGCGGGCTTTGTTTTAAGAGAAGGAATTATACCGGCTGCCACCCTGATGCAGCAATGGGGATTTAAAATTCGGGCAGGATACACCGTTGGGAAAAAAAATTTCACTTACGGAGGTACGGATGAAGAACGCCTACAGGATTTTCAAATGATGCTGAACGACCCTCAAATTAACGCCATTATGTGCGCGCGGGGTGGTTACGGCGCTGTAAGAATTATTGACCGGCTCAACTGGGACAAATTCAAAGCCCGCCCTAAATGGATCATTGGGTTTAGCGATATTACGGTAATTCACTCACACCTCAACAGGCAACTGGGTATTGCATCTATTCATTCAAAAATGTGTAACAGTTTTCCAGACATTTGGGATCAGGCTTCAGATTTACAAAAAGCTACCATCATTTCTATACAAAAAGCATTAATGGGCGAAAAAATGCATTACAGCGCTGCCGCAAATAATTATAACCGCACAGGAGCCGCTTCCGGCACACTGGTTGGTGGCAATTTAAAGACTATTGAAAGCCTTGCGGGGTCGGCATCTGACATAAAAACGGATGGTAAAATTTTATTTGTGGAGGATACGGGCGAGTACCTTTACAGTATTGACCGTATGTTTTGGAACCTGAAACGCTCCGGCAAACTTTCGAAACTTGCAGGCTTAATCGTTGGCGGTGTTAAAATAAAACAGGATGCCCCGGACGAGTATTTCGGGAAAACAGTATATGAAATTGTTTCTGAAAGAGTGAATGAATATTCTTACCCTGTTTGTTTCGATTTTCCTGTTGGGCATCAGATTGATAACTTCGCGTTGAAATGCGGAGTAAAACACAGGCTGGATGTAGCATCCGGCGGTACCACTCTTGTGGAAATTTAAAACAGTTTATGGCAATTGAGATGATAGTGCACCACCAAACAAAATTTCAAAATTTTTTATAACATGCAACAACCTCCTTACTTACAACCCGGCGACACAATTGGAATTACCTGCCCTGCAGGATTTATGGAATATAAAAAAGCCGAAGAATGCATCAGAGTGCTGCAGGATTTGTGGGGGTTTAAAGTAAAAGTTGGTAAAACACTTGGTGGAGAATCAAAAACCTATTTTTCAGGAACAGACGAAGAGCGCCTGGATGACTTACAGGCAATGCTGGATGATGACGAAGTAAAAGCGATACTCTTTGGGCGCGGCGGATACGGAATGGGCAGGATTATAGAAAAGATCAAATTCAAAAAATTTAGAAAGAACCCAAAATGGGTTGCGGGCTTCAGCGACATCACCATATTTCACAATCACGTAAGCCACAACTATAAAATTGCTACGCTACATGCGCCAATGGCGGCGGCTTTTAACGACAAAGGCTATTTGAATAAGTATGTGAAATCGCTAAAAGGCGCATTAACAGGTGAGAAAGCCAACTATAGCTGCCGCGTACACAAATACAATCAACAGGGCGAGGCTACTGGCGCACTCGTTGGTGGAAACCTGGCCTTATTTACTCACACCATTGGCACAAATTCTGAACCAAAAACTAAGGGTAGAATACTTTTTCTGGAGGATATTGGCGAACAGAAATACAATATTGACCGGATGCTTACCCAGTTAAAACGCGCCGGAAAATTAAATAATCTTGCAGGTTTAATTTTCGGCAGGTTTACCGATACCAGCGATACCGACCGACCGTTTGGCGAGGAGATTGACGATATTTTGTACAATCTTGTAAAAGAATACAAATATCCGGTATGCTACAATTTTCCTGTGAGCCACGACGCCGAAAATTATGCGCTTAAAATCGGTGTAGAATACAGGTTAAATGTTGCAAAGGCTAACGTAACTCTTTCCGAACAATAAGTTTTTTTTGGGAATCAACTATTTAGGAGTAGCCCCCTCATGCTTTTTCAAATCCATTACGGGGATCATCCCATCGCTGGGCAAATAAATAATTTGTGGGAGATTGCCCTTTTCGGCAATTTTTTCAAGGGTTCTGATAAACAGATATTGGATAGAAATTGACGATAGCTGTCCGTTTTCAACCTTCGTAACTTCTGCCTTCAATATTTGGCGGAGCTAACATGGAAAGATGGTTTTAATGCACAAAGTGCAAATGTAATTTCTTTCTTCAGCAGGCATTTACATCACGATGAATTTGTGACCGGAGTTTCCGGGAAAAGGAATGCAATTAAAACCAGGATTTTCAAAGAACGATCAGCCAAAGCCGTTTACATTAATAATCCTAATTTTTAATCATTATTCGAAGCACCGTTTACTATCATGCAAATATGACTATGATTAAGAAGATGCCGGGTGTCGGCCTATCGGCAAACTTTTCCCCATACCAAGAAAGGAAAACTTCTTTCCTTTACATTTGTTAATCAAGTAGCAGATTACAGATGGATACAAAATTTATTGTTTCGGCACGTAAATACAGACCCCAAACTTTTAATACAGTGGTAGGGCAGGAGCATATTACCACCACGCTCAAAAACGCCATTAAGCAAAACCAGTTAGCTCATGCTTTTTTGTTTTGCGGCCCGCGTGGTGTGGGGAAAACTACCTGTGCACGTATTTTAGCCAAAACCATCAATTGCGAAAATCAAACACCCGATGGTGAGGCCTGTAATACCTGTACTTCCTGCGTGTCGTTTAATAACGGCGCCTCGCTAAACATTCATGAACTGGATGCAGCCAGCAACAACTCGGTAGATGATATTCGTGCGCTCGTAGAGCAGGTGCGGTTTACGCCGCAGGCAGGAAAGTATAAAGTGTATATTGTGGATGAGGTGCACATGCTAAGTGCTGCTGCCTTCAATGCCTTTTTGAAAACACTCGAAGAGCCGCCACCCTATGCCATTTTTATTCTGGCAACCACCGAAAAACATAAAATATTACCCACAATTTTAAGCCGCTGCCAGATTTTCGACTTCAAGCGGATTACCACCAATGATACGGCAACCCATCTTGCCGAAATTTGTGAAAAGGAAGATGTGAAAGCCGAAAAAGCGGCGCTGCATACAATCGCGCTCAAGAGCGAAGGGTGTATGCGCGATGCGCTGAGTATTATGGATAAAATTGTGAGTTTTACCAACGGGGAACTAACCTATAATAATGTACTCGAACACCTGAATATTCTGGACGAAGACTATTACTTCAGGCTGATTGGGTTGATGATGAACCAAGATCTGGCCGGAGCAATGTTGTTGTACGATGACATTAATAAAAAAGGGTTCGAAGGCGATTTGGTGCTAAACGGTTTCGCGGAATTTATCCGTAATCTGTTGGTAAGCAAAGACGAAAAAGTGGCGGAATTGCTCGATACAGTTGAGAGTTTCAAAGAAAAATACAAAAGCACTGCGGCCTCCATTTCGATACAAGTCCTCATCAGTGCGTTAAATATTTTAAGCGAAGCAGAAATAAACTATCGCGCGGCACGTAACAAGCGTCTGCATGTGGAATTGACACTAATAAAGCTCTGCTACCTGCAACAGGCAATACAAATCACAGCAGATGATCACGCTGTTGGTAAAAAAAAACTGATTGAATCGGCAGGGGCCTTACCATTCAGAAAAATTCAGCCGGTGGCATTCAATCCTGGAAATGGAAAGGTTCCCAAACCTACTGTGGCAAAGGAATCCGGCGCAAAACTCGTCATTGTTGAGGATGTAGTTCAACACTTTGAAACTGCAAGTAGCAATACCGGTTTGGGTTCCTATCAGCCAGCAGAGGCGCAACCTATAACTGCGAAAGAACAGCCAATTAAAACCCAGGCGAACAAATCAAAAAAACTTAAATCCTTAATCGAAATCAAGGAGCAGTTCAAAACCGAGAATCTAGGTAGGGTTGACACGCCCCTGGAGGAAGGAAAGCTCAGAGCAGCATGGGACGGCTTTGTTCAGAAACTAAAGAATGAAAAGAATTCTGCCGCACAGAGTTTTGAAATGGCCCGGCTAAAAATTCTGGACGATAATTGTTTTTATGTTTACACGTCCGGCATTATCGAGCACAGGTTTGTGGATAGCTGCAAAAATGATGTTTCGGAATATCTGCAAAAGGAGCTAAGCAATACTCAAATACAAATTTATATCACTCACCTGGAAAATCGCGGGCCAGCAACAGAAGCCATACCCACAACACTCACCGCGGTGCAGCAATACCAGGAAATGATAGAAAAGTACCCGCTGGTGAAGGAACTGAAAGAAAAGCTGAAGATGGAACTGGATCGTTAGCGGTATGTTGAATGGTCTGCTCGTTTAAGCTGTAATATTCTCCAAAACTACGAATTCGCCGGGTGGGTTCAGTTACTGAGGCGTAATGCAAGCCACCGCCGATGATGTCTTTTGAGTCTTTTTACTTTCAGCAAAAAATCACCACTTCTTTTCCAACTGTCACCCCACGCGGCACAATTTCCAATCTAAAAATCGTTCAAATTCCGTATTTTCGGCGAAAATTAAAGGTAATGGCTGAAAAGATATTAATGCCTCGTTTAAGTGATACGATGACAGAAGGCGTGATAGCCGCATGGCACAAAAAAGTGGGCGATCCCGTGAAAAAAGGAGATTTATTAGCCGAAATTGAAACTGATAAAGCCACCCTCGAACTCGAAAGCTATAAGGATGGCACCATTTTGCATTTAGGTGTTGAAAAAGGCGGTAAACTCAAAGTAGATGATCTTTTGGTGATTGTTGGAGATGCCGGTGAAGACATTTCGGGGTTGGTGAATGGGAAATCAGGCGGCGAAGAACTTAAAAAGGAAGTTCCCGCAGAAAAAAAAGCCGATCAACCCAAAGAAGAAAAACCCAGAGAAGAAAAGACCACCTCGACTATTGATGTGAGTTCGATGGATGAAGTGGTGTTGATGCCGCGCCTGAGCGACACAATGACTGAAGGCGTAATTGCCAATTGGGCAAAAAATATAGGCGACGATGTAAAAAAAGGCGATCTGTTAGCAGAAATCGAAACAGATAAAGCCACTATGGAACTCGAAAGCTACAAGAACGGAAAGCTTTTATATCAGGGTGCAAAAAGCGGAGAGAAAATTCAGGTGAACGACCTCCTTTGCATCATTGGCGAAGAAGGCAAAATAGACGTGAATGCCGTGGTGGCGGCTGTTAAAGGTGGTAGCGCCGCTGAAGTAAAAGCGGAAGAAAGTGCGCCAGCAGTTGAGGAACAGGTTGCAGAAACTGCAACGACGCAGGACAGCAGCAGCCAGGCTGATGGCCGCATAAAAGCATCTCCATTAGCAAAAAAGTTAGCCGCAGAAAAAGGCATTAACATCGCAAAAGTTCAGGGCAGCGGCGATGGCGGCCGAATAATTAAAGCAGATATTGACAATTACAAAGAGCAGGCGGCTCCTGCAAAGCCAGTTGCAACGCCAGCTCAACCACAACCAGTTACAGCGCCTGCCGGACAAGAAAGTTTTGACGAAGTAGAAGTTTCGCAAATGCGAAAAGTGATTGCAAAAAGGCTTGCAGAAAGCAAATTCGGCGCGCCACATTTCTATCTCACCATGGCAATTAATATGGATGCCGCCGTGGCAAGCCGCGCAAAGATTAACGAAACCAGCCCCGTAAAAATCTCCTTCAACGATTTTGTTTTAAAAGCCTGCGCAATAGCGCTTAAAAGCCATCCTGCAATCAACAGCAGTTGGCTTGGCGATAAAATTCGCACCAATCATCACGTAAACATTGGTGTGGCAGTAGCTGTGGACGAAGGCCTGCTGGTTCCGGTGGTTCGTTTTGCAGACACCAAATCGCTTTCTCAAATTGCCACCGAAGTAAAAGATTTTGCAACAAGAGCCAAAGCAAAAAAATTACAACCCTCAGATTGGGAAGGCAACACCTTCACCATCTCCAACCTCGGCATGTTTGGAATTGATGAGTTCACTGCAATCATCAACCCGCCAGATGCCTGTATTTTAGCCATCGGCGGTATTTCTCAGGTACCCGTTGTAAAGAACGGCCAAATCGTTCCGGGCAATATTATGAAGGTGACTTTGAGCTGCGACCATCGCGTGGTTGACGGTGCCAAAGGAGCGGCCTTCCTGCAAACTCTAAAAGAGTTGCTCGAAGAGCCTTTAAGAATGTTAGTTTAGTTTATTAAACATATTTTAAAAAACGCAAGCCGCGGGAAACTGTGGCTTGTTTTTGTTTATATTGGCCCGGCAGCGGTGCAAGATGGCATCTTCGTTGCCACGCTCGGTTTATCGTTCCGTACAGGTGGCATCCTATATTTAATGCAGTATCACACCTGCAAATCAATAAACTTGAAGCCTTTGCGCGAAACAGAAAATGTAAAATGAAAAATAAAAAAACCCTTGTTCTTGGCGCGTCAGAAAATCAATCGCGGTACAGCAATGCAGCTATTAGAGCTTTAAGAGGTCACGGCCACAATGTGGTAGCCATCGGCCGCAGGTTCGGCAAAGTAAGCGATGTGGAAATTATAAAAGATACCCCACAATTCGATGATGTAGATACGGTAACCATGTACATGAGTGATGTGAACCAAAAAGAATTTGAAGATTACATATTATCGCTACAGCCCAGAAGAATCATCTTCAACCCCGGTGCCGAAAACAGAATTCTTTTTGAAAAAGCACTGAAAAACGGAATAGAACCAATGGAGGCTTGTACCCTTGTAATGCTTTCAACCGGGCAATATTAGCATTGGCAGTACGTTTTAATAGTTTAAATTAAAGTATCAAAATATCAAAATGATGATCAAAATATTTTTATCAGCGCTTTTTTTTACAGTATGTAATATTTCAGTTGCTCAGCAATTATCAGTTTCTGATACTGACAGCAAGGTTGGCTTTACAATCAAAAATATCGGCTTAAACGTAGAGGGTTCTCTCAAAGATTTAAAAGGTAAAATGCAGTTTGATCCAAAAAGTCTTTCGTCCAGCGGGTTTGATGTAACGGTAGAGGCAGCTACTATAAATACTGGTAATGCAAAAAGAGACGAACATCTTAAAAAAAGCGATTTCTTTGATGCCGCTAAGTATCCGACCGTCAGGATCGCAACTTCACAAATTGTTTCAAAGGGCAGAAATAAATATAAGGCCATCGCTAATCTCACCATTAAAAATATTACAAAGAAAATAGGTTTTGATTTTACTGCCACAGCCATTACATCAGGGTATGTGTTTACAAGTTCATTCACATTAAACCGCCGCGATTTTGGCGTGGGAGGCAGTAGTATGACACTGGGAGATATTGTAACTGTAAATCTTGAAGTAGTCGGTAAGAAATAGGGGCGCTCGCAATGAACCGGCCGTGGATGAAATCAATAGTTTTATACCGAAGCTCCCCACTCGTTCTGTCGAAAGGGCTTGTGACCGGTAAAAACATAAAAATAAACAAATGAAAAGATTCATATTGTTGCTGATACTCCTCTACAGTTTTCAATTTTCGAAAGCACAGTCTAACGCTGAAATAAAAAATGTAAACCAAACCATTGTTCAATTCTTTGATGGTTTCTCCACCCTTGATATAAACACGGTTAAAAAATATTCAACACCGGATTTTCTCCTGCTCGAAGATGCCGTAGTCTGGAATATTGACACTATTGCTAACAGGTTTGAAAGAACAAAATCCAGCGGCGCCAGTTTTAAAAGAATGAATTCATTCGAATTTATACGAACGGAGATTAAAGGGAATACCGCCTGGGTTGCCTATCAAAATACTGCGGACATTTCTTTGGGTGACAGAAAACGAACCGTTAAATGGCTGGAAAGCGCGGTAATCGTAAAGCAGCGAAAAGGATGGAAAATTCAGATGATGCATTCAACTCCAGTAAAAGAGAAAATCGACTAAGCGCCCGGGGCGCCACTTGTTACATTAATATTTTAATTTATCTTCATAGCATGCTCGTAAAGATTAATGGAAGCGCGGTGTATGGAGTAGAAGCGCTGCCAATAACCATTGAAGTGAATTGGATTTCTTCATCCGGGAAAGACCCCATGATAGTGGGTTTGCCCGATAACGCCGTGAAGGAAAGCCTACAAAGAATTGAAAGCACTTTCAAAACTAACGGGTACGATATGCCGCGTACAAAAGTTGTAGTGAATCTTGCACCGGCAGACATAAAAAAAAGCGGCACCGCCTTCGACCTGCCAATCGCTTTAGGCATTTTGGGGGCAAGCGAACAGTTTGAAAATGCAGAAACACTCTCGCAATACGTTGTAATGGGTGAACTAAGCCTTGATGGTGAAGTGCGACCTATAAAGGGTTCGTTACCTATTGCCATTCAGGCGCGCAAGCTGGGCTTTAAAGGATTGATCGTTCCGGCAGCCAATGCCCGCGAAGCGGGGATGGTGAATAACCTACAGGTGTACGGCGTTCACCATATAAAAGAGGTGATTAGTTTTTTCGAAAATCAGGAAACCGGGCTTGAGCCAACGGTTGTGAATACGCGGGAAGAGTTTTTTCATTCGCAGTATGATTTTGAAATTGATTTTGCTGATGTAAAAGGCCAGGAGAATATTAAACGTGCGTTGGAAATAGCGGCAGCCGGCGGCCACAACGCCATATTGATAGGCCCGCCCGGCGCCGGAAAAACCATGCTTGCAAAGCGCCTGCCCACTATATTGCCACCACTCACTTTGCAGGAAGCCCTGGAAACAACAAAAATTCATTCGGTAGCAGGAAAACTGCCGGAGGATGCCACACTGATTTCGCGCAGACCATTTCGATCGCCGCATCATACTATTTCCGATGTGGCATTAGTGGGCGGCGGCGGTGTGCCGCAACCGGGAGAAATTTCGCTGGCGCACAACGGTGTTTTGTTTTTGGATGAACTCCCGGAGTTTAAGCGAACGGTTTTGGAAGTGATGCGTCAACCCATGGAAGAAAGGCGCGTTACCATTTCGCGGGCGAAGGTTGCGATTGATTTTCCTGCCAGTTTTATGTTAATCGCCTCTATGAACCCCTGCCCCTGCGGGTTTCATAATCATCCTGACAGGGACTGTACCTGTCCGCCCGGAGCCGTCCAAAAATATTTGAATAAGATTTCGGGCCCACTACTTGACCGTATTGACCTTCACGTTGAAGTGACACCGGTGCCATTTAGTCAGCTCAGCGATATTAGAGTGGAACAGAGTTCTGAAGCAATTCGCCTAAAGGTAATTCGGGCTCGCGACGTGCAACTGGAGCGGTTTCAAGACTCGGGAATATTTTGCAACGCGCAAATGAGTAGCAAACAACTAAAGGAAGTATGCGTGATTGATCAAATTGGGCAGGCTCTGCTAAAACGTGCAATGGAAAAACTCAATCTTTCTGCGCGAGCATACGACCGTATTTTGAAAGTAGCACGCACCATTGCTGATCTTGAGGGAAGCGGGGAGATCAACCCTGAGTTTTTGGCCGAAGCGATCCAATATCGGAGCCTGGACAGAGAAGGCTGGGCCGGATAGTGAAAATTGAGCCGTTTATTTTACTTTTTTGATCATTGAATTCAGTTGTTTGAACGTTGTTTTTTCAAGATCAGAAATCTCAATCAACATGTCGCTCATGTGGTTGTAATCTGTCTGCGAACTTAACCTGCCTTTGTAAATACCGGATGCCTGAATAGCCGCATCGCGCCATTTATCGCCTGAAAGAGTAAATTTTTTTGAAATATCAAATAATTCATCAAGCGGTAAATATTGATGCGCTTGTTGCAAAAACGCCCCGTAAATAAAACGAAACCCGCCACCACCGGTGCCAATTTCTTCCTGCATGCGAACAAGTTGGGCAAGATACATACGGGCTTTTTCGTCCCCCAGCTTTGTTTTCCATTTTTTAATCTGGCGGCCTGTGTATGCAATCCCGTCTGTTCCGGCAATTGGTCCGGGAATATGAAGCATATCCCTGCAATTACGTTTGATGCCTCTGATGATGCCATTCCGCAACTGTTCGTCAGCAGCTTCGGTCAAATTGTCGCCCGGGTAATACATTTGACCGCGGGGCGCGAAGGCGCCTTTTGCAAAACGAACCCTTTCCAGCTCGTAGCTGCTTAAAGTTACAAGCCCTTCCATAACGGGGTCACTTATAACATAATTATCACCATTTTTTTCAACCACTATAATATTATGCGCATTAAAATGAAAGCGGTATTCCTTTGGAAAATAGGTTAAATAATACACGCCCACCTGGCAGGCTGTTGGTTTTCCGGCAACAAGCCGTTCATCCAATTCGGCCATCGCTTTTTTGCGATTTGTGTATTTTTTTCGGGTTACGGGTACTCCCAGTGCTACGCAGGTTCTTTTAAAAATAGCTCCGGGGAGCGTTCTGAAAGATATGGCAGGCCCTTTATTTACCTTCATGAAAGGTAACTGAACATAAAACAGTCCCGACCCCATACCAAAAGCAAGTGGTTCGGTTATTTTATGAATGCCGTAATGCGCCAGTAATGAAGTAGTTACGCCGTTTTCGCAATGCGCCGCCTGAATATGTTTAAAATCTGAGTTCAAATCTCTATTATTTATTATTAAAAGGGTTTTTAAATTCTTCAACACTTATTTCAAACACTTCGGCGTATTTTCTGATTTTATTTTCGCTCAGGGTTTTAAAAACAGATGGTTTCATGTGTCGTTTCACGCTCCATTTCCAAATTCGCATGTATTGCGCTACGATTCCTACGTCCATCATTCGTTTTTCCATCCAGTAAAAAACGGGGCTCATTTCGCCATTTATCACTTTTTGTTTGGCTTCGTTGATCTGCCTTTCAAAAGACTCCCAGGCTACATCGTTAGCATCTTCTTTCACGCTCCAGCCGGTACTTTGCGCGGTTACATAGTTGCCGTCTTCGTCAATTGCGTAGGTTACTTCTCTGGCAATCTTTCCAAGGTAGCCGTTGTCCTGTGGTATTTCGTCTTTTTTCATTATCCGGATGTTTTATCAGAAGATCATCCAAAAATAAATGGTTCGTTTCAAACGAACCATAAATATTTTTTTAGAATAATATTAAGCCTAAACTACTGTGAGCAGCGCGTACATATAGCTAAATCTTGAGCTTTCCGGTACCAGAAGGAAAATTTTATCTCCCTTTTTCAACTTGCCGCTATTCAGCAATTCATCTACCATAAAATAAACCGATGCCGCACCCACATTTCCCACGTAGCTAAGGTTCACAAACCATTTTTCGTAAGGGATATGATGCCCCAGCTTCAAATGTTCATCATATATTTTATCCTTAAAAAAGTTACTGCTCATGTGTGGGCAATACCAGGTAATATCATCGGGGTTCAAACCTCTTCGTTCAAATAGCTCAGGAAGTGGTGCGCCACCCAGGGGAACGATATTGGGGCTTAACAATCTCACATCCTGTTTGATGCTCATGATGGATTTTTCATTCAACTCATGGTGGTCAAACTCCAGATAGCTTTTTAAAGTACCATCTTCCGATTTTTCGGCGCCACAATACATGCAGGGCTCCATATCATCGGCGTACGAAATCCCCTCAATCCATTCTACTTTTAAACTCAGGCCTTCTGCTGCTGGTTTGTTACTCATTAAAAAGGCAGAAGCACCATCGCTCAACATCCAACGTAAAAATTCTTTGTCGAAACTAATGTAGGGATTTTCCTCAAGTTCCTCTAACTTATGCACTTCATCTTCAAACTGGTTTGCCACCAGTGAGGCCGAAAACCTTTCAGAACCCGTTGCGATTGCGGTTTCTGCATCGCCGGTTTTTACGGCCATGAAGGCGTACTTAAAGGCATGCATGCCGGCACAGCAAACACCACTGGGCGAAACCACTTCAAGCCTGCCTAAGTCTGGCAACCACCCGTGTACCATAACTGCGTGGGAAGGCATAATCTGGTCAGGCGAAGATGTGCCGCACGAAAGAACGTCAATATTTTTAATCCCTTGGGGATCATTTTTAAACAATGCTTTGACGGCCTCGGCCGTGAGTTGGGCATTGGTGTGTGTGGGTTTACCCCCTTTTTCCAGAGCGTAATAACGGTTAGTAATTCCGTTATTTCTTAATACAATTCTTCTTGACTTTGAGGGTTTACCATTAATATAGCCGAGATACTCCTCCATCTCATCGTTACTCACCGGATTATTGGGAAAATAATGCGAGGTACGGGTAATGTAAACTTCGTTTAATGACATATTTGTTTTATTTCGAATAGGAGGAATCGTAATCCACACCTGAGTAATATTCTAACTGGCTGTTAATCCTTTTTTGCAAAAATGGCTTAAAAAAAATAAAATCAACAAATAAAATTATTGGCGCAGCCACCAGCAATGCGATGCCAAGATAATATTTATATACAACTAATAAATGTTTTCTCTTATTGGGATGCTTGCTAATAAGGTCAGCCCACCTTTTGAAGATTTTTCCTGCAGTTCTTTCAATAAACATCAAGGAGTATTTAACCTCGGTTGCGTGCTGCTTCAGCAAGTTCTCCTGTAGGTGTTGCCAGTTACCGGAACTGAGATGCCGGGCCACGGTTTGGCCGTACAGTTCGCATCGGTTAATGTCGGCCTCCGAAACGCCGGGCTTGGGAAAAATGCCCCACATACGGTCTTTTTTGCCGGTTCCCATCCAGTAAAATATGGTAATGAAACTGATGTGATTTTGATTTCTGTCAACAAGCGCGATATTTCCAACAAGTTGCGCGCCCGCTTCTTTCAAAAGGGCTTTATTTTTTTCCTGTGCGTTAATCCACATGTTCCGGCAGCCTGCGATGGTAACAACCGGCGTATTTTTTATGATTGTTTTAAATTTTTCGTCCTGTAATAGTGAGTTGAAAGGCCGGCTTGGAGATAAAAACCATGGCTGCCAGCCCAATACCACCAGGTCGTAATGGTCAGATTCGGTTTTCCAGGGCTGTAAAGGTTCGGAAACCACATTCACACACTCAGGCATTACGTTAAAGAAAGTACGAATCGTCCAGGGGAAAGCGTATTGTTGACACGGATTGAAATTTAAAAACTCCAGATCATGGCCGTCTTCAATCATTTTTTTTGTGAACTGATCTAAGATTTGTTTGGTTTGCCCCGTTTGGGAATAGTAAACAATTAATACTTTCTTACCCATTCAAATACTGTTAAAATGCTCCTGCGAGTGATTTTGATTTATTACTGTAGCTGGTTACGCTGCTTTGTGTAGCCGAAGGTAAGGTTTTGAAATTATCTTTTACGAACTTACTGTCATGGCCGATAGATTTATAATAGCCTAAGGAGCGGGGGGCGTTTTCCTGTACCATCAGCCTCAGAAACCTGTATTCCGCATTTCCCGGATCTTTTGCAATAGCTCCCTCAAGTTTCTTATGGCCCTGTTTAAATGTTGCCAGTTTTTTAGCGGGAACAGCTAAGGTTCCGGCCTTTCGCATCAACAAAGCGCCTTCAAAGGCTTCTTTATCAGTGCCGGAGACATTTTCAAGAGCGTTCATTTGCGCGTCTATTTGTTTTGAACTGCCTGACGCCATCGCGGTGAAAAAAGTACTTTTATTGATTCCGGATTGTCCGAAGGTCGTTTGAAACGCTAATAATAAAACAGCAGTAAAGGCCGAGTTAAAAATTTTCTTCATTTTGTGAGTAAAAGTTTTTAAAATTACTAAATATTAGAACAGCAGTCGTAACTTAATTTGCCTGGTGTTTGATTGCCTTGTTAAGCCTGCTGTGTTCAATATTCAAGTGGTATAATTTTTGATTAGGTTGCTTAAATTTTATTTATGATGAAAAAAGTTACATTACTGGTTGCTTTTGTGGCAGCCATCGGATTTGCAAACGCTCAGAGTAATT
>ERZ761602.5353-NODE-5353-length-15325-cov-5.177931_pt1 | contig 15325 bp, 17 predicted proteins | sample MGYA00512165_ERZ761602 | MGnify/ENA primary metagenome ERZ761602 (study PRJEB28899, sample SAMN02445085) | bioreactor sludge metagenome | biome: EBPR sludge; isolation source: Thorneside wastewater treatment plant | place: Australia: Brisbane, Thorneside...
CACCAGGGCCAATGAAAATTCCAAAGAGAAACGTACGGCCATGTCGGCCCGTTGCTCCGTCACCACCCTGACGGCCCGTTGCTCCGTCACCGCCGGGGCCGCCGTCACCGCCGCGGGCTTCGACCACAAGGTCACCGTCAATGGATGACATGAAAATGCGTGCGTTCTTCCCAGGCGTTCCTGGGGTTCCGGGCCCCCCCGAAGTTCCACTCAGCAGTTGAACGAGTTGCGAAGTCTCCGGGTTTTGAAGTCGGATCCTTGCGCCCTTTTCCGCCACGAATTCTTTCACATAGATGGACTTAAATTGAGGAACAATGAGCGACGAACCTTCGCCGAGTGCCAGCCGCTCGAGGTTCAACACGCGACGAGAGGTCGAGAGGCGATGCGATTTACCCGCGGGCACCTCCAGGCTCATCATTTGCAAAACAGAAGAAGCAGGATTCTCATCCGCGAACGCGCTGCTCGACATTGCGGCAACCGCCGCGATCCACAATGAAATCGTCCTACATCTTTTTACAAGACTGTAGGATTTCATCGGCGAGTGGATCTCCCTGATCTCGGAAAAGTTGATAGTCGAGCAAACATGAAAGGCGCGCAGGATTATCGTTTTTAAGCCAACGCACCGTCGAGGCAGCTCCCGGTTTTCCGGGATTGCCTGCGGCCCCTGCCGATCCCGGTGCGCCCGATTTTCCAGGCTTCCCTTCTTTGGACCAAAAATCTCCGCGCTTCCCACCTGCGCCTCCCTGTCCGCCGATGCCCGATCGGCCTCCTACGCCAGCAGCTCCCGCCGCACCGGCCTTCGAAACGATGACAATCTTCTTCCCATCGATCTGCTTTCCATAAACCAAATCGATGTCGCCCGCTTTGCCACCATTTCCGCCATGTCCTCCCGATCCGCCAGATCCACCTTTACCACCGTCGTAGCCGTTGAATCCATTGCCAATCTTTAAGCCATTAAAGATCTGCATGATCACAAGCACCGCGCCAAGTTCGGGAACACCAATGAGCGCCGAGATTTGCATCAAAATTTCAGGAGTGTAGTTATCCAGCCCGCGAAAATGATAGAGCGTCCGAGCATCTTCTCCCGAGAATCCCACGCCGCCATTTCCTCCGTCACCGCCTTGGCCACCTTTTCCTCCGTCCCCGCCGCTGGTGTCGATAAACACATTTCCCTCGAGGTACGGCATGTAGAGTTTCACATTGCCACCGTCTGCTCCGTCCCCGCCATTTGCTCCGTCCCCGCCATTTGCTCCGTCACCACCCATGAGCGCGTTGGCAGCCTTTTGACCGGCGTCTCCCACTGGGCCGGGCGCTCCGGATTGATCGATCGGCATTTCAAAATCGACGAAATCCAAAACTCCGCCGAAGGATCGAAATTCCTTCGACACCACCAAATCCACATTCTTGGCGTCCGAAGCGATACTCGAATTTTTTTCCAAACTTAAGTGCCGAATGTAGAGTCGCGCCGGCTCCGTCACCACCATGCGCTCGCCCTCTTTCAGCTGCACGTTCTCAGAATAATAAATGACCTTGCCGCTATTTTCGGTGCGATTCATTACCGCGCGAGCATCCACATCCACATATTCCTGCTGAGCCTGCAGATCCGGCAGCACAAAAATGAGAATGACGAGCACCAAAAGCATCCATCGCAAAATCATATTGCGGTCGTGACTGATTGAAATTCGCATATCCGTTGGTCTCCCACCAACTCACTATTCACCGGTCATGCCATATAGAGGCTCAACAGAATTTGCGTGGAAGATTCGGAAGATAGAAGCGGGGCGCAGCCCCATTTTCGACCCCACCCAGCGACGTTTTTCGCCGCCGCCGAGTGCAGTCCCCTGCGTAGCTGGGCAGTATCTCGCAGAAATCATTTCGTAGGGAGCTGGAATGTTTGCGAGGGGAGAAACTATCGGCAGGTTTTTTCGTCCTGGCCGTTCAACTTTTTTACGGTGAGCACGGAATCAAAATGTGATTCGAGCGCTTTGATATCTTTATCACTCCAGCCTGGATACATCGCGGGCATGCGATGGTAGATATCACCACTCTTCACCCGCTCTAATATTTCACGAGCGAGCTCGGGTGTCAGGTCAGCATTAAATTTCGCCTGATCCATAAATGATATGGAGGAAGCTCCACTCACCTCGGACCGACTGTGACATCCTGAGCACTCCGACTGCATAAGCCGCACTGCCGACCATTCTGCCTCAGGCTTCATGGGTCGCGGCTTAAACTGCGCCATTGCCGCGCGGGAATTTTTCGCCCAGGCATCAATCCGCGCATCTTGCTCCTCCGTCGTTTTCATTGGTGGCAATTCCGGAGCTAAAATCGCGGTAATTTCACGAAGGGAATGATAACTAATGCCGCCAAAGTAAGGCGTGTTTCGAGTCATCTGCAAAGAATAATCACGCAAATCCATTCCGAGAAAACTCAGCGTCGTTCCTAAGATCGCAATCCGCTGAGCGAAGTCGCGCGCTCGAGTTTCCAATTTGGTGGCCTCGATCGGTTTGTTGGTCTTGTAATCAGTAATTTGAGTGAGGGTTTTATTCCAATAGTCATCGGCACTCGCCGCAAAGAGCTGATCATTGGTTTCGGCATAAGACTGCAGATGATGTCGAATAGAGTTGTAGTATTCCTCATAAAGAATTCGAAAGCGTCGTAAGTATTCTTCATGCAAAGGCTCACCGGGCGTTCCAAATGCCATCGCGACGGCGACCTCATTCCTGGTGTTACCGCCGAAATTATTGGAAAGTGGGTCGGCAACTTCTAAAGAAACAAAAAGCGCCTTCTCAATTTGATCATAGGATTTGTCGGCTCGAATCTTGCGAGCCAAGCGAAACATATTCCACGCATTCACTTTTTCGCCAAAACCCTCGAGATTGTGGTCCTCGTTTTCAATGGCGCCGAGCAGCCCCAATCGAGAATCTGGATGATCCGCAATTTGCTTTTCTTGCGCTTCAATCATCTTCACATGAGCAGGATTCTGCACGCCGTAGGGAATCTCTCTCACGCCCATCGCGTAGCGCTCCCAGTAGGGATAGCCGTTGACGAGCGGTCGACGAGTGCTGGGATCTCCCTCTCGAGATTCATGGCAGGTGCCGCACTTGGCGCCACTCTCTGTCCAATGCAGGCTTCCATTTTTTTCCGTACCCTCCATAAAGATGTAGGCCGGCCCATCAGGGTTTCGAATCACGGCATCCAAATCAAAGGCAATCACGTCGAGGGAGTTAAAATTCGGATCCCTTTCATGCGTGCTATAGGCATATTGAATGAGACCGTCGGAAGTGGAGTGATGTGGACGCGGATGTTTGGGATCCGCGTGATGCAGGGATCGAGAAGCAATTGCTCTCACCTGCTTGGCGTGGATGGTCGGGAAATTTGTTTTGATATATTTGACCCAATTCGTGAGGCCGAAAGCTTCGCCCTTTTTTTCAAAAGACTGCAGATCGTCCAAAGAAAACGACGGACCGTTCTCATAATTTAGTCGTTGCTTAAGCAATTCCGCGCGACGATACCACTCTTCATTTGAGAGATCCGCGGCATGCACCAACTGTATGTTCAACACTAAAAAAACGGTAAATTGAATCCGCCAGAAACCAGCCATAACGGGGTAAAACAATGCAAAACCCATACCAGAGGATTCGGGTTGCCTCACCGGTTTAAGCCCAGCAAACTCATCCATATGGGACTTGGAATTCTCATTTTTCAGATCGCCACGCTTGCCACGATCGCCGCCTCAAACGTCGCCACCAAGGATGGCATTCGACTCGTGGAGCCCAAAGAATATACGGTGAAGCGCTTCAATGAAGTCATCGATGATGCCATCAAAGCGGAAGAAGATACGACTCCTCAGGAAAAATTGATCGCAGCGCGTGCACGCCTCGCCGTGGCTGAGCGCCGACTGGAAGATTTGAAAGTGACGTCCATCTCTGCCACTCCAGGCGCGCCGGTCGATGCAAATGATGTCAAAGCTGCGGAAGCAAGAGTGGATCACTATCAAAAAACAATTCTCGCACTTGAATCTAAAATTCTACGAGAGCGCCAAAAAGAAAGGACGACTTCTAAGAAAGCCGCGCCGGCGCGCAAAAAATAATCTGATTTAGCCGCGCATCCGATCTGACTAGCTTCGCATCCGATCTGACTAGTTGCGCATCAATGCAGATTGCAGCTCTTTGATTTTGGCATGCAGATCGGGATCGAACGTCGAGAGCGCCATCACATCCAATTTTTTCGCGAGTACATCTTGTTTTTGCAGAGGCTGTGTGGGAGCTCGCTTTTTCATTTCATCTAAAATTTGAATGACCGTCTTAGCGTCCCGATGATCCAGAAAAAACATTTGCGTGTCCCAATCGAGCGGCACCCCAAACTCCGCAATGTAATCCGTCATCTTTTGATAATACGTGGGCTTGCCGCGATGACTTTGGATCTCTTCGATCTTCGCGGCCTTTCCTTTATTGAGTGCGCTGCCGGAGAACAGCGATTCTAATTCCTTCTTGGCCGCAGAACTCGCGCGTTTTTGCGCAAACTCTGCCTGTTTGGACATCGTTTTTGTAGGTTTGATACCTCGATCGCGCATTTGATCGAGTTCTTTCCAAGATTTCTTTTCGCGCGGTTCATCTGACATTATTGTTTTCCTCGTCCCTTCGCATTGCGCTCTTTAAGCCACAACCGCTGCGTGGGTTCGAACGCCATTTCTTCCTCGAAGTGCAATCGGACCAGTCCCTTCGCCTCTTCTTCGAGAGTCGCCACGCCTCCTTTTTGATTGGCTGTGGAAAAATCGAAAAGCATCGGAAGATAAGGATGCCGCTTCACTCCCGTTCGCTTCACAATAGAAACCGGAACCTTCGATTTGGAGGACCAGGTAAAAAAACCACTCGGCTCCAGAATTCCTACGAAGGGATAGTAATCAATCATTTCATTCACATTCGCAGTCAACTGCGCGCGAATTCCTTCCGTTGAAGTTCCCACTTTCACCTTGAAACTCCAAAACTCCAAGAGTGGCTCATTCCATTTTTCATCTGCGATACTGAGATCGAATCCTCGAACCAGCAACTCCCCACTCTGAAAATCCGACCAGAAGCCAAAGTGAGCGGTGGACGCTTGCTCTCGCCAAAGAAGTTTGGAGCGATCCGAAAAGGGTGCTTCCATTGGAAAAGTGATGCGTTTGCATGGCGCCAAAAATCGCGACGTCAATTGAGTCGCCAAAATCTGCGAAAGCTCGTCGGTCACTCGCGAGGTTTGCCCGATCACGCAGAAAGGAGCGGGAATTGAAAATCTTTCAAAAGGTCGTGTCGTCTGCGGGCCTTCTTGCGCAAACACCTCTAGCGATATGACACAAGAAGACAAAAATAAGAAAAATGGGTTAAGAAAACAATACAGCTTGCGCGCAGGCTTTCGAACCGCCGATAATTTTTCGTACTGATGGGTGGTGGATCGAAGTCGAAATCTTCCTCGTGGATGATCATTCAGAGCACGCCCGTTGCTCAATCGACGCTCCTTAAAAATATTCTCGATAATAAATTTCCGCACACCTCGTTTACATACCTACGCTTTCCAAAAACCGGTACCGAAAATTCTAAAGGCGGCAAAAGAGCGAGGGAAGGGCAGCGCCTTCCGGATGGAATTATCGCTGAACTCAAATCCTTGAAGCCGTCCCAGTGGCGCTCATGCGAGCGCATGATGAAACACTACAAAGGCATTCCCTTTATTCTTGTTCTTTCTCCTACCGTTTTCACTGCCATCAATGCTCGCGCGCGAAAAATTTTGGATGATGCAGTGGTCGTTTTGAGCGACATCAAAAGTTTTGAATATGTACTGCAACTCCCTCGCCTCATGGAAGAAGTGAGTCGAAAACGCAGACTTCGGCATCAGAATGAGCGACTCCAACGCATGCTGCTCGAAAGACAGGGACAACCGATCGAAGAAAAAATCCTGGCGCTAGGATCGGCCAACGATTTTTCGCAAACTCGCCGCATCGTCGACGACCTTTTGAAATCCGATCGAAGTCCTGGGTGCGCACTCAAAGTGACATTAAAAAATTGGAGCCGAACGAAGAACTCATTCTCCCCCGCAGGCCAGACTGAAATCTTAGATTTGGTCGTAAGACTGATCGGTCGAGTGGTTAGAAATTCCGATCGCGTTCTTAGATCCGAAGAAGACGAATTCACCGTGTTTCTGTCAAACGCCCATCCCGGCACACTCAATCGCTGCAAAGAGCGCCTCGAGTCCTCTCTCGGCGATCTCAGAATAGAAGCCAACGAGCGCGAGATTCGCTTTCCATTTTCGATCTCTACGATTCAATCGTAGCGCATTGCGTTAAGAGTGAATTATCTTTTGTGCATTGCATAAATCCATTGCGTCATAGGCTATCCCCTTCGTAAATTGAGTGCGAGCGCGGGGGATATTTTCATGACCCATTGGGTGAAAGGCATTTCAGTTTTTGCAGTCGTTGCCGGATCTCTTTGCATCGCCTCCACTGTGCGCGCTGAATCCGAACGCGATCGCCTTCTTCGAAAAAGAGCGCTCATTTTAGACACGCTCGATCGCGCAAAAAACGGACGAGATCCTTGCTTCACTTCCGAATGTCAGCAAAGGAAAATTGAAGCACTTACAAAATCTTTTAGAGACAGCCACTTCGTTACGATTCGCAGCGAAGAGTTTAACGAAATTCTAGAGCTCGGATTGAACTCTGGAGCTTCACTCGTGCAGCAGCCCATCGTGCCTCCTAACTACAGTCGCTTTCCGAAAACGTTTTCAGAATGGCGCGCGTGGTGGAAGCGCCGCTACGTGAATAAGGCAGCGGTCGCCACCAACTGGGACGGCTTTGTGACCCGTCTTAGCAACATGAATCAATCGCTTCAACGTTATCTCGAAGTCGCCCCTCATTGGACAGATGCGCAGCGCTCTCTCCTCAATGAGGCCTGGGACCGCGGGCTACCTGAAATTGCTCGAGCCGTGATTTTGCACGATTGGCTCAAATACCTTACCGAAGTTTACGAGCGAAGCGGCGATCCTCAATCCGTGAAACGCTATGAGAGGGATATGATCGCCAAGGCTCAGGTCATCGAGCGCGGCAAAGCGGCCTTTAAGTCTCGTCTTGAAGACCTGCTCGCTTATCTTTTCCCTGAATTACATCAGACGGAAGCTCTCTATGTGATCGACGTCGTAAACCAGGTGATGGAAACTTACGGCGAATCGAATCCCACGACGGAGGCCATGCGAGTCTTTGCCGCCGCAGAACAGAAAGTAGTGCGATCTGCCTGGTTGTCTGCTTCAGACTTTGACGATTTGGAAAATGGAGTTTGGGGTCTTGGAAATTTCTACGATCCAAAAGTTAATCCTATTGAAGCCCAGACATTTGAACTCCCCATCCAAACCTTCTTGGATGAGGTTGATTCGAAAGCGCGATTCGCGCTTAATCTTGGAGCCCTTTATTTTGGCTCCAAGTTAGGTGGCGCGATTCTGGGACCCTCCACTTTTGAAAGAGGCCTTCCCATTTTAACGCTCCAACTTTACGAAGCTTCGAGTGAAACTGGAAGTTGGACGACCGATCTCTGGGCGCCGTCGGAGCGCACGCAAGACCTCACTGAAATTCCACTGGGATTTATTCAACGTATGAACAAACGGCGCGACGCGCTCTTCGCTCAGGTTGAAAGGCTGCAGCTGCAGTTGGCTGAAGTTGAAACCCAACTCGAAAGGGAAACAATCCAATGAAAACTAAAATATTTAAATCGATCTTCACCGCCTCGGTGATTGCAGCCTCCATGACTTTTGGAGCCATTTCTCAAGCGCAAGAAAATGGACATGAAAATGAGATTCCCGATGAGATTCTTTATTTCGCGGGCGAAATTCAAACCTATATTGAAACGGCTAAATCAATTCCGGAGTTGCCGGAAGATCGCATGAATGACGCTGTGGAAGAACTCCAAGCCATCGGAAAAAGAGCGGCAGAATATTACTTTCAGCACTTAAACGAATCGCTTCAACCAATGCTCGATAAGTATCTGGGTCAGACGCTCGAGAAGAACGCGAGCTTAGAAAACTATTTCATTTTCTTAGGAAACTCCTTCCTAGCACAAGCCGTTCAACTCATGGATGAGCAGGCCGCGAAGGAAAAGAAAATCCGCATTCGCAGTGCCATTGGCGGTTCCATTTTGGGATTGGCCGTAGGCGGCGGATATTTATTCGTGAAAGCAAAATACATTGCGCCGGGAGCAGCACTCACTTTGAAAGATTATCTCATCGCTTCAACAGCGGTAGTTGGCTTTGGAGTTGGCGGATATGTCGGTGGAAATTACTACGCCCGCTATCGTCTGCCGACAAACTGGGCAGTGAAAAACGCCAAAGCATTTCGCGAGCGCTATCCGCTCGGAGAGGATTTCATTCGTGACTTAAGAGGTGGCCGTGAGGGAACAGCCGATCTCGAAGCGCGCATGATCGACATCGAAGACTCCGGTCGTTGATGTCGGCATAACTTCATCTCGAGAGAGGGGACTCCGGGACGAAGCCTAAAAATTGAGAGCCGCGCCACGCGGTAAGGGAGGGGAAAATGTGGCTACAAACATTGGCGCTCGGGCTCACGCTCGTTGCGCAGACGGGCTCAAATGAGTCGGCAACGGGCAATGAGGAGTTCGACTTTTACTTTGGTGAATTCGTCACCTTTGAGGTTTCGGAAAAGGAACCGCAGCTCGGAAACCTCATTATGGATCGGCTCGCCGAATCCATGTTCAACACCAACAATGGGGAAACTTTTCGAACGCGGTTAGCGCTGCTGAAGAAAGCCTATTACGACCATCCGCTCAAACGAATGCGTTTCAATGCACTCGATGCACGATTGCAGGTCATGTTTGAAAGCAAAATGAAAGCGGCCAAAAGGAAGCGCTGGATCTACACGGCTTCGGGCGCACTCGCCGGGGCACTCATTGCCATTCCAATTGGTAAAGTGATCGCCTCAAGCGCATCGACGGTTCGGCTCCTTACGATCGCAGTGCCGATCGGAGCCGTCACGGGCGCTGGCGCCGGGTATTTGCTTGGCTCGCTGCTCGCGATGCCAAAGTACGAATTCACGCCAGGTTCGCTCACCACGGATTTGGAAGTTCGAGATCAACTTATTTCAGAAATTGGAGGGGAAAAATGAAACAAAGATTGAAAGTAATTACCGTCGCGATGACCGCTCTAGGATTAACCGGTTCGCTCATGGCGAATGTCTATGCAAAATCTGGAGATGAAACAGTTCTGTATCTGGTGAATGAAGATTCAGCAGATGCCGACCTCTTGTCGCGCGCTTTAGACGATGGTCCAACGACGTTGCCTGCAACGCCCGCACCTAAGCCACCCAAAAACTTGGATGACTTTCTCGAGCGTCCCGTCATGACGGCCAAACAAAAGCGTGTTTATGACATCTCGCTTCGAGAGCAGCAGGAATTTCTGAATGCCGTCGAAGGATTTTTGACAAGTGCGTTCAACGTCGCCGATGACAAAGCGGAAATCGCTTTCATCCAAGCGCGAGATCGCATTGTGCAACTCACCTTTGCCGCACCGGATCTGAGAAATTATTACCAGAGACTTTATCTGATTAATGATAGCTACCGACTCCATCCCTTGGAAAAAGCGCGATTTGTGTCGCTCGACGGGGCGCTTCGTACGGAGTGGATGCGCCTTGAAGAGAAACGTCGAAGAATTCGCTCCATTATGATGACTTCTGGCGCGATCATCTCGGCGGGGTTATTCGGCGTCGCGAGTTACGCGACTTCCACGAAAGTAATTCCGATCTTGGATTCGGATAAGGGACTCACCTATCTCACCAAATTGGCCGGTCGTGGCGGAATGGTCGTGGTGGGTGCCGGCGTAGGTGCCGCACTCGGCCGCTATGCAGGCTTTTTAGCGAGCGATTTTCTCGTTCGTTATCAACGAGATTTTTTTGATCCCATCGATGGCGTCGAAGATCTCTATGAATTGCTCGATATGATCGACGAAATCTAATTTATTTCTTAGGCTGGGGCCGTGAGTGAAAAGAATCAAACCACCACGGCCTCCGTTCTTCAAGTCGTCCAAAAGCTCAATGAAAAATTAAAAGACGACCCAAAGCTCTTAAGCGGCTTCGACTGCTCCTATCAATTTCGAATTGGTTCCCATACATGGAACTTGGATCTCACGCAAGGCGAGAACCCCCAAGTCGAAGCGGGAGAACTGCCGGGCGCACAATGTTCGATTGAAGTGTCCGAAGATAATTTTTCAAAACTGGTTTCGGGAAAATTAAATATCGCAATGGCCCTGCTCTTCGGAAAAGTAAAAATTAAGGGCGATAAACTTCTCGCCACGAAACTTTCCAAATTATTTAGCTAAGCTTTGTTTAGTCTTTTCAGCGTCGTACACGCGATCCGTTTTGAGCTTCTCCGAGGGGCTTGCGTCAATCCCCAACTGCTGAAGCTCAGACAGGCAGCGCTTCTCGAGTTTCCGAAAGCTTTCTCGAGGGACTTTGCGAGAAACTTCAAGCACTCGACTCCGATCCTTCAATGTCCAAAATTCGGCTTCCCACTTCTTATCCCAGTCGCCAATTTTAACTCTCGGCCAATAGAGCTCTGAGGCAGGTCCCACGACCTCTAAAGAATCCCAATCGATCTCAAAACGAGGGCCTATCCAATCTCGAATAAGATCCTTCATTTCACCGGTAACGACCTTTCGAGGCTTCTTTCCGCCAATAATTTCATCCACCAAATCCACATCCGAGTGCTTCCCCAGGGTCGCTGCTCGGAGCATGCGATGCCCAATTCTGTCGTAATCGATTTCGAGGTGCTTCCACCGACGGGCGTCTAGGCGTCGTCCATCGAAGGGCCGAATCTTAACAACGACATCTCCTTGGATGGCGTCATTCCATCGCACTCGCACTACCAAATCATTTTTGTAGAATCTATCCCCGGGCGTATCGAGATAAAGCACATGTCCTCGGTGGGCATCGTCTTCGGTAAGCTGCAATACCCTACGCGCTTTGGTGACAGAATCCGGATGAATTGTGATTTTAATCTCAACGGAGTCGCCCGCGTAAACGGTCCCGCTCATCGCCCAAAGAGCGACTACCCACCTCAAAAAACCCACGCATTTTTATCGGCGAAGAATCTCGAGATGACAAGTCGAATGAGCCGCGCCAAGACTATATTAATATGACGGATTCTCCTCTTTTGAATTTATTGAAAGAAAAAGCGTTTGAGCAACGCGAAGTCACGCTGGCCTCCGGTCGAAAATCGAATTTTTACATCGATGTGAAGCGAGTAAGCCTCATGGCGGAAGGCGCCTACTGGATTGGACACGACCTCTTTCAACTCATTCGAAGCAAATTTCCAGACGCCAAAGGAATTGGCGGACTCACGCTAGGCGCTGATCCCCTCGCCACTTCGGTCGCGATGGCATCCCACGAAAAAAAACATCCTCTCGATGCATTCATCGTGAGGAAAGAATTAAAAGCGCATGGCACGGGGAAGATGATCGAAGGTGGCCATTATTTGAAGGCCGGTGCGCCTGTGGTGATCTTGGAGGATGTTGTTACCTCAGGAGGCTCGGCGCTCGAAGCTGTGGAGAAAGTGAAAACGCATGGTTGGAACATCTTGGGTATTGCTGCGGTCGTGGATCGTCAAGAGGGCGGAAGAGAACGGCTGGAGGGCGAAGGCCTGAAACTTTATAGCTTGTATCAAAAGAAGGATTTTGGGAACTTAGTGTAACTCATGAGTTTTTCAAAAAAGCGCGATTCCCTTCTTTGCATCGTCATTGCCCTCATGACTCTTTCAGGATGCTCGAGCAAAAATGCCTCGAACGCGCGCGGTGATTCCTACGAAAGACTTTTTAAATCGTTAACGGAAGAAGAGCGAGTTTACTCTGAACTCGAACCTGTGATGACCGCTCACGTCACTCATTGGACACAACCTTTAGCGCAGGCCTATGTAGAGGAATACTCCAGACAGTTTCGCATGACTCCGGAAGAAGAAGCTGTGCTTGCGAAGGAACAACTCGCGGAAGTGGAGACGTACGTCATCTTTATCGTGTCGATGGCGACACGCGAGCCGGACTGGTCGGATCTTGGTAAAAGCACGTCTATGTGGCGGCTCACGCTTGAAAGTCCGGACGGTACTTTGCAAGCGACGCCCGTACGCGTTCACGCAATTTCTCAAAAGGATGAAGTTTCAAAGTATTTCTTCAAAGAGATGGGTAGCTTCACCAAAACTTATAAGGTGCTCTTTCCTCGAGAAAAATTTCAGAATTTAGAGCGAGCTCGCATGTTCATCACTGGTCCTCGAGGCAATGTAAAATATGACTTCGCTCTTCGAGGCAAAGTCGATTGAATCCGGCACCTACCTCCGATCACAAAACAACGATCCGACGACGAGATTTTTATCTCATCCCGAACGTACTCACGCTCAGTCGAGTAGTGGCCATTCCGCTTGTGGCCGGGCTAGCTTACTTCAACTACGACTTGTGGGCTGCAATCGCCTTTGGACTCGCTGGAATTTCAGACTACGTCGATGGCTATATCGCTCGAAAATATAATTATGAATCGCGCTTAGGAATGCTTCTCGATCCTCTTGCGGACAAACTCATCGTCGTCTCTACGATGATTGTTCTTCTATGGCTAGGGCGTCTCAATTTCATTCAGACGCCCCATTGGAGTAACATCGTCCCTCCTATTTTAGTGATCGTCACGGTGGGGCGCGAGATCGCCATCACGGGCCTTCGCTCCATTGCTTCAACCATCGGCATCACCATCGCTGCAGATAAAGGGGGCAAGTTGAAGACCTGGATTCAGTTTTGGGCGATTGTTTTTCTCTTACTGAATTTCAGCCCCGCGTTAGAAATTGGCCAGGCGCTGCTCAGTGTGTCCGTCATCTTGGCGCTCGTCTCGGGAATTCAATATACGATGCGCTTCATCCGAGGCCTTCCCTCCTAAAATGATCGGCCTTTAACCGAATTTTGACGGGGTTCGCAGAGCACAAAATCTCCCCTAAAATGAAGATATTTCTGAGCGAAATCTAGGATTTAGCCTTGGACTTGAATGCGGCTTTTGTTTTATTTGAACGGAGTAAATGTCGTCTATGTCGAAGAAGGTCACACCGTTAACGGCTCGTTCGGCGGACCCCTATATGAAACTCCAGCCAGAGTTGCTCAGCCGCATCCATAATCTCATGGTGAAAGGCCGGGTACTCGAAGAGCGACTCATCAAGATGTCGAAGGGCGGGGATGGTTTTTTTTGGATTGGGGGCCCCGGGGAAGAAGGATTCAATGTACCGCTCGGACTTCAAGTGAAGAAGGGCCGTGGCGTTCAGCACGACTACCTGCATTTGCACTATCGAAGCAGCAGCATCATGCTCGCGATGGGCGCGCAGCCGATCGATACGATTCGCCAAATGCGAACCACGATTACGGATCCCTATTCCAAAGGTCGAAACTTCGTAAATCACTACGCCATTCCGGAATGGAATGTGTGTCCGGTATCCCCTACGATCGAAACTCAATATTCCACCTGCATTGGAACGGGCATTGCGCAGGCTCGCTCAAAGAGTGACGGGCTTACAATCGTAAATGGCGGAGATGCGGGAACCGCTGAAGGCGACTTCCACTCGTGCCTTGTTTGGGCCAATCGACCGGCACTGCCGCTGCCAATTTTGATCATCGTGGTGAATAACGGATTTGGAATTTCCACGCCCGCTCATGAACAGCACGGTGAAAAACATATTTCGGACTGGGCCAAGCCCTTTAACATGCCCGCTAAAACCATCAATGGAAATGATCCCGTCGAAGCTTGGTTCGCGATTGAAGAGGCCATGAATTACGTTCGCAAAGAGCGAAAGCCTTACATGATCGAAGCGCTCACCAGCCGATTGCACGGCCACTCCTCTTCCTCGGGAGCGAATCGAGTGAACGAGCCGGATTGTATTTCGATCTTCGAAGAAAATTTGTTGAAGCGCGATTTGATTTCCAAAGAGGAAATTCAAAAACACTGGGATGAAAATCGCAAAGAGTGTGACGTCGCCTATGCACAAGTAAAGACGGAGCCTTATCCGCAAGCGGAAGATATTTGGACGGACGTGTTTGTGGACGGTCTAGATGACTCTTACCCGAAAAAGGGAGGGTCATAAAAATGGCGAATATGGCTCAAGCCATTCGTATGGCGCTGCACTATGGCGAAGAAAAATTGGGCGTCCGAGAAATTTTTGGAGAAGACGTGGGCGCTCCGCTCGGCGGAGTCTTCACCGTGACTCAAGGTTTGAAAACCGCCTGGAACTCCCCTCTCGATGAGCGAGGAATTGTGGGTGCGGCACTCGGACTCGCATGGGCAGGATTTCGCCCGGTCGCCGAAGTACAATTCGTTGACTATATTTTTAATACGATCGATTTACTTAAGCTCTGTGGAAACTCTACCTGGGCTTCCGGCGGAAAATTCCCCACACCGATGGTCATCATGACCCCCACGGGCTCCGGCATTCACGGCTCGATCTATCACTCGCACTCCTTTGATTCGATTGCCTCTAAAATTCACGGCATGAAGGTGGTCTGTCCCTCGACGCCGCTCGATGCTTACGGCCTCATGTTGGCCGCGATCAAAGATGACAATCCCGTTTTATTTTTAAAGCCGAAGGCATTACTGCGCGCGAAAGGCGAAGAGTTGATTCCCGGTGAACCTGCGGACGAAAAAGCGCTGAAAGATATGATCGATGCGCCGATTGGCGATCGTACGAAGTGGAAACCGCGATGGCCAGATCTCACCGACTTCACGGTGCCGATTGGACAGGCGAAGATTTCTCATGAAGGGACTGATGTGACGATCGTCACTCACGGTCGATTGGCTCCCGTGTGCTTGGAAGTCGCTCGAGATTTTGAAGCCGATGGAAAAGGCAGCGTGGAAGTTTTGGATCTTCGCTCTCTCATACCTTACGACTGGAAGGCTATCACGTCGTCTCTCAAAAAGACGGGCCGGATTTTGTTCGTGAATGAAGACACGGAAATTTCAAACTTCGCCGAGCATCTCTTCCGCCGCGTGATTGATGAAATGTTCTACGAGCTAGAGGTGCGCCCTCGCCTGCTTTGCGGAAAAGCGGTTCCCGGAATCGGCCTCTCGCCGGTTTTGGAATATGCCTCCGTGCCTCAAAAAGCGGACGTTGTTCGCGCAATCGAAGCTATATTGGCTGAGCCGGCGTAATCTCAACTCGCGTCATTTTAAAAAATAAATACTAATAATATCAATGCCTTAGATAATTTATTTAGAATTATTCTAAATCTATTGATCATTCTAAAATTTGGGGTCATTATAGGGCCATGACCAAAGACGAAGCATCCATTC
>ERZ761602.5354-NODE-5354-length-15321-cov-3.290253_pt1 | contig 15321 bp, 13 predicted proteins | sample MGYA00512165_ERZ761602 | MGnify/ENA primary metagenome ERZ761602 (study PRJEB28899, sample SAMN02445085) | bioreactor sludge metagenome | biome: EBPR sludge; isolation source: Thorneside wastewater treatment plant | place: Australia: Brisbane, Thorneside...
TCTGCGCGGTGGCGGGCGCTTGTTCGAACGCATGTTGCAAGTGTGGTGGTAGTTTATCAAGATGAAAATCTTCGCCCGCGATGAAACCGATTTCTCGCATGCGGGAGAGGATGGCTGCATCGTCTGGGTGGGGCGGATGTACGCGCAAGAGTTGCGCGGCATGATGAAAATATGCGCGAGCGGATAGTTTGTCTGGGTCGCGGAATAGCGTTGGAAAGGGTCGAGCCGGTTTATCGCCGGAATTCGGTTTGGGCGAACTTGTCCACTCTGAAAGTGTTGTTATGGTAAAGCCAACTTGAAGTTGTCGTACGGACTTGATGTCTTCGCGACCATTGGTTTGGATGCGGCCGATGATCCATGCGTGCGGTGTGGGAGAATCGATGCATGACAAATCTTTGGGCAGCGAGCCTTGCCAGTTTGGTGGGGCGACGACAATGTTTCTTGGGGCAGATCCCGTGGTGCGTTTGCCGGGAGCGGCGAAGACTTCCGTCCACATATCGAGAAACTGAAGTAGAAAGTAACGATCGCCCATATCGGGGATGGAGACGACCATGGGTTCGCGCGAGAGATCGAGCCATGCGGAGGAGTAGAGGGTGTCGAAATTTGGACGGATGACAGCTTTGAATCCTGGTTTTGGGAAGAAGCGCATGTGATTGAGTTTATTCGCGGGGCCCAGGCCCATGGCACTGATGGGGATGGTCATGGTGCGTCGCGTTTTGTCCATGATCATTAAGGGGTAGGTGTAGAGGTAGGCGTCGACGGCGATTTCGTTCGCGGTGGCGGTATCGATTGGATCGATAACTCGAGCGTGGGCGTGCGGTGTCAGTGCGGTTGCGGCAATTATGATTCTTAGGAAGGGCGTTATGAATCTTGTCATGAATTGGCTCCGCGTGTTTAGGTGTATTTGTAACGCGCAGGGTAGCAGCGAACATTCCGTGCGCATTAACGTATCGTTGGGGCGTGTCTTGATTGGGTATCGCTGGGATTGTGATACTGCATGCTTGCCTTTCAACTTGGGAGCGGGTTTTCAATGTATTCATATGGGGAAATGAAGGATGTGCGCGTGCCGTGGTGGCCGACGGTGATTTGCGCGTCGTTGGCGGGCGGCATGGGCTGGGGAATTCGCGGTCAGTATGGGCACGAGACCGGCGCAATGATTGCGGGGGCGCTGGTGTGTCTGGTTATTGGGTTGACGCTTTGCAGGAACGCGGGTTCGTTGGCGGTTGCGCGCGCGGTTGCGTTGGGCACGGTGGCGATGGGTTTTGGCGGGTCGGAGACGTATGGCCAGACGATTGGATTGACGAAAGACGCGGACTTTGTCGGCAACTGGGGCGTGCTTGCGTGGGGCATGCTGGGGCTTGCGATAAAGGGCGGTGTTTGGATTGGTTTTTGCGGGCTTCTGCTGGGTATGGGACTTGGGGGGAAGCGGTATCGGGCGATTGAAATGTTCTGCCTGATGATCGGAGCGCTTTTCGCGTATGCGCTTGGAGTGTATTTCTTGAACATGCCGCACGATCTTGAGGCGCGTCAACTCCCGCGGCTTTATTTTTCCGCGACGTGGGACCTTCAACCGAACAAGGCCGACCTGCGTCCACGCGTGGAAGTGTGGGGAGGGATTTGGTTTGCGCTGCTCTTTGTGATGGCGTATGCGGGCGCGCTTCGGAAAGATGGGCTTGCCTGGCGTTTAGGGTTGTGGGGGATTCTCGGGGGCGCGCTTGGATTTCCGATTGGACAGTGCATTCAGGCTTATCACGGTTGGAACGTGGAACTATTTGACGAGGGCCTGTGGAAGATCGTGAATTGGTGGAACTTCATGGAGACGACATTTGGGTTGGTAATGGGCGCTTTGTTGGGCTTGGGCGCGTGGCTTCATCGGAAGCGCATTCAGCCGGTGGAGTATGAAGGGGAGCTGGCGAACTTTGCGCCATTGGAGTGGGGCCTCGTTATCGTGCACTGCGCGTTGCTCATTTTGTCGGAGTTTGTGATTCCTTTTCCGATTATTGGATGGGCTTATGACATGGGGCTTGTGATGGGGGTGATTCCGCTTGCGGCGATTGTGGGAGGGCGTTGGTGGCCTTATCTCGCGATTTTGCCGGTGACGTTGATGCCGATCGTTGGGAAGACGGTTCGCAACCTTGCGTATGAGAACGAGGAAGTTTCGCGGTTGATTGGATGGTCAGTTTACATCGTGATTCCGATGGCTTTGGCGATTGGGTTGGCGATTTGGTATCAGCGAAAGGGGCGCGCGGGACAAACGGGCACGGCGTTTGCGCGCGGCGCGCTGCTGTTTTGCACGTGGATCTATTTCACGCTTAATTTCGCTTTCTTTAATTTCCCCTGGCCGTGGGAGACTTGGACAGGACGCACGCCGAATGCGATGGTGTATGTGGTGTGTGTAGTGGCGCTGACGGCGTTGGCGTTGTTTTGGGGGAAGGGCGAGCGATCGCGAGCGGCGTGACGCGGTGCGCGGGTAGACAGGCTCTACCTATTTACCTTTGTGCAGGGCGACCCAAGGCACGGCGTGCCACGTCGGCGACGTAGTCGCGCGGGTCTCGTTTGTCTTCCAAAGCGGATGTGAATGCGGCGATGATCGCGTCATTCTTGGGATTCCATTGTTCCAAGAGTTGGGCGGCGGCCAAGCGCACGAAGAACGAATCCTCATTCATTGCAGCAAGAGCGAACGATTCGATGTGATCATGCTTGCCCATTGCAAGAAGCGCACGGGCTGCGCCGAGTTTGACCGTGGACGAGGTGTTATTCATCGCGTTCAGAAGGGCGCTTAGGGTGTTTTCGTTGGCGACGTTTGGGTTGCTGAGTCCTACTGCAGCCCAATAGGCAACGCTTGGGTTTGTGTCGCCAAGGCCTTGTAGCAAAACATCCGTCGGCGGGTTCTCGAATAGACCGATAGTTCGCATCGCCTTTGCGCGAGCGATTTCGTTGGGGGCGTTTAGTTGTTCGAGCCAGAGTTGCAGCTTTTTGCCGAAGATAGACTTGGTTGAGGCGTCCGGGTGGCGGTATGGCGCGCGCGATGCGGCCAGGTTAGGTTTTTGCGCAGCCGGCACCCAATGCTGCAGCTCCGTTTCGGGTATGAAGCCGAGGTCCTCGGCATTTTCCATCCAGCTATCCAGCGCTTCGCGCAGACGACTCAGTTGGGGGGCGTGCGCAGGCGAATCGACGAGGTTGTGCAGTTCGAAGGGATCTGATTCGGTGTCGTACAACTCTTCCAGCGGCTTTTTTTCGCGGAAGAACAAACGTTGGGTCTCATTCAGATCACCACTTTCGAAGCGCGCGCGCATTTCCTTCATTACCGGCCAGCTTTCGCAATAGGAGATGTATCCGGGGAAGCCTTTTTCCGGTTCGTAGTTGCGAATGTACTTGTAACGCTTGTCGCGGACTGCGCGAATGATGTCGTAGCGTTCGTCCATGCGGTCGCGCGCGGCGAAGATGTAATCGCGATCACTTGAGGCGCGATTGCCAAGGAAGGCGTTGCCTTGCATGTGATCTGGTGCTTTTATGCCGGCAATGTTCAGTACCGTGGGGGCAAAATCGACAAAGCTGATCAAGGAATCCGAAACGGAACCGGCATCGAGCATGCCTGGCCAACGCACGATGAGCGGCACGTGTAAACCGGAGTCGTACATCCAACGTTTTGCGCGGGGCAGGCCGGCGCCGTGATCGCTGAAGAAGAAGACGACGGTATTTTCCGCGAGGCCGTCTTCCTCAAGTTGCTTGAGGATGTCACCAACCCACACATCCATTGCTGCGATCAGGTTTTGGTAGTGGGCCCAGTGTTTGCGGACGACTTCCGTGTCGGGATAATACGGCGGGAGCTTCGCGTTAGCGGGATCGTGGAGTCCGCCGGGAATTCGATTGGCGAGATCCGCTGGGAGGCTCGTCAGGTTGCCGATTTGCGATTCGTGCGTTACGGTGGAATTGAATACGGCGAAGAACGGTTGCTCGGGATTGGTCCGATTACGCCAATGTGCTGTTTTGCTGTTGTCGTTCCATGCGTCTTCTGGCACTGGAAACTGATAATCGGTCTTGACGTTGTTTGTGCAGTAGTAGCCCGCTTCGCGGAGGTACGCGGGAAAACACCGGATGCTTTCCGGAGGCGGGTTGTTGCAACGCATGTGGCAGGTGCCGAGCGTCGTGGGGTACATGCCGGTGATGAGGCAGGAGCGGCTGGGGGCACATACGGCGGCGACGGTAAAGGTTCGGGTGTAACGCATGCCTTCTGTTGCGAGTTGATCGATGTTTGGGGTGCGCGCCTGGGGAGCGCCGTAGCAGCCGAGGTGCGCGCTCATGTCTTCGCAGGTTATCCAGAGAATGTTGGGTTGCGATCCGCGAGCGGAAATGGCGGACTGCGTTGCGCACGACGCTGCTCCGGCAGCGAGCGCGCCAAGGAAGCCTCTGCGACTGGTGGTTATCATGATACCTCACAGCATGCGGGGATCGGCACGTCAAACAGGGCTGCCTTGCGCGGATCCATGGGTCGTAGATCGCATCCGCGTTCGGCGCTGTGTATCAGCAATTCACCGAAAGCGAACTCGAGGGGGATTGATACATCACCGCAGCAGACCGCGGGGCAAACCCAGTGTTTCGCTTTCACTTTGGCGTGGCAACAGCGCACGGGGGTGTCGTCGCCGCCTTGCGGGACATGCGCGCAGCCGAGGCGCTCGGCGATTGCGGGGATTCCGTCGAAGATATTTCTCGTTCGCGGGGTTTCGTCCCGCATGTCGATACCAATATGGTCGAGGTAGGGGCGGGGTTGACGTGTTGTTGATGTTTCAATCAGTTCATCTTGCGAGACCGGTACGGTTGAACAGATTAGGCGCGCTCCATCAGGGAAACGAAGCTTGATGAAGCCGGGTTCCGCGTAATCGACTGTAGGCGAATCCTGGCGAATTGTGAGCAGCGCAATGGCGCAGGTTTCATCCACTTTTATGTGTACATGAATTGATTCGGCAGATTCGAGGACGTCTGCCCAGGGGCCCGCGGGTTCCAGGAATGCACTTACAGCGCGCGCTTCCGGTTCCGATAGTAGCGCGGCTTTCAAACAGCGTTGCACTAACGCGAGGACACTAGGATTGAACTTCATTCAAACGACTCCACTGACAAAAGTAACGAGAGTTTTTGCTGTATAGCGGAAAGCGCGCCTGGGTCTCCGCTGGCAAAGTGTGCCGTGGCAGCGCCGTCATACCCGATGGTGTTGAGGGCGCGGGCCACTTTGGGCCAGTTCACATCCCCTTCGCCGGGCGGGCGCCACTCCGACTTGCGCAGGTCATAGTCGCGCACTTGCAGCAGCGCGACGCGATGATCAAGCGTGGTGAGCCAATCCGCGGGATATCCCATGCGCACAGCAATTCCCGTGTCCACGCATGCGCGGACGTAACGCGAGCCAATAGCGTCAATGTAACGCTTGTACTCGAGGGGAGTCTGCAGCAAACCGTTCATTGCCATTTCAACTGCGATGGTTACTTTCAACTTGCGGGCAAGCGGAAGAATCTCGCGCAGATTTTTCTGAGAGCGGTGATAGGCGTCGGCGTATCCGACGCCGGCGTGCATGCGGCCCGGAATGATTGTGAGCACTGCGGCTCCGACACTCGCTGCAAAATGCAGAGCGGCCTCCGCGCGCGCAATCCCGGATGCGGCGATTGCGGCGTTCGGTTCGGAGAGAGGGAAATTCCAGCCGTTGGCGCTGACGGCGTGGATAATTACGTTCGATTGTTCCGCCAATTTGCGAAGTTGGTCGGCGCGTCCGGGGGAATCGGTGACAGGCAAGACCACGCCATTAAAGCCGCACTCGCGCAGCAGGGCGAAACGATCTTCGTCCGCGCGATTGCGCGGGAGCATGTTCCAATGGATCGACGTTTGAAACGGGCGGTGGTTCGCAACCTTGGCGCGGGCCAATTGGGGAAGCGCCGCGCCTGCCAGCGCGGCCTGAAACAAGAAAGTCCGGCGCGAAGCGATCGGTGAATTCATGACGCGAACTCCGGGACGATGGCGTGGCAATTGTTGCACGACAGCTGCTTTTGGGTGGAGTATAAGGACTGGTGGCATGAAGCACAACGATACAAATACTTTCCTCGTTTCGACGATTGTTCGCGGCGCGTTGCCGTGGGAAGCGTCCGCGTATTTTTATCGCGTCACCTTGGACGGCGACGTTGTGCGGTTTGCGCTTCCCGAGGCGCGACTGCGGCACAAGGACCCTAATCCGCGGGGAGGCATGCGCGGGGCGCGGGGTATCGCGGTGTGCGATGAGGATATTTTCATCGCGAACTTCGATACCGTGTTCCGGTTTGACCGAGACCTTCGTCTTGTTGATTCGATGTCGAGCGCGTACTGCGCGGATATTCACGACCTTTGTGTTCACGACGGGCGACTTTGGGCGGCGTCGACGCGCAACGACACGCTGATTGCGTTTGACCGACGCGGTAAGGTGGATGAGATCATCAATTTGCGCGCGCGGCTCGATATGTTTGAACTGGTCGGGGCGTTACCGTCCGCTGTGGATTACCGGGACCCGGAAACCCATGAGCAACGGAGTGCCGACCGGTTGCATGTCAATAGCTTTGCCTTTGATTCGGACGGCGGTGTTCTAGTTTCCGTTGGTCAGTTTCGATGCAATGCACATGCGGAGTCCGCCGTGGTGCAGATTGACCGGCGGGGTATGACGCGGACGCTGCATCGTTCGCGGTCGGCGGCCGTGCCAGCGCATAACATCGTTTTGCGAGCGGATGGCAGCATGTTGCGGGCGGATACAGAAAACGGGGTAGTGGTGGCACTGTATCCGGACCGTCCGGACGATGTCACTGCGATTATCGAGGTGGAGAGCGGATATGTACGCGGGCTCTGCCTTATCGACGATGTGCGGTTTCTGTTGGGCGTTCAGAACGAGATTTGGGTTTGTGATGGCGCGCGTGGCGCGGTGTTGCGGAAGATCTCGATCTCCGCGGATGCGCGCGAATCAGTTCATTCGATTGTTGCGTATGCTTGTTTGTAAGGGATTGAACTGGCAATTTCCTGTTGTCTGGCCATGATATTAGCGAAGTAATCGGAAGTGGTTCTGTCGCGCTTTCAGAGTTCGGTGGTGAGGTTGGTATGCGAACTTGGGCATGCAGTTTAGGTTTGGAACTGTATTGCGCCGTTGGCGCTAGTGCGCGGTTTCGTTTTTTCCTTCGTTCATTGTGACGGGGTTGTGTTTTGATGATGCTCCCCCGTTGGGGGAGTTCTTGCAGGGAATTTTATCCCTGGTGTAACTCGCGAATAGCGAGTTACACCAGGCTGCACGTATTCAGGCCCGTTGGGCCTAAGAAGTTGGTTGTCTCCGTGCGCGCATGAACATTGAACTTGTTGTTTTTGATGTTGGGAGGAGTTGTGTCGAATCGAATAAGGTTGCTTGGCGAGGGGGAGGCGATTCCCTTGGCTTTGTTGTTGCTGGCGGATCCTTCCGAGGAAGAGGTGATGCGGTATGCGGGGGCGGCGCGGATTTTTGTTTGCGAACGTGACGGGGAGCTTGTTGGCGCGTGCGCTTTGTCGGGCGTGGGGCAGTCGGTTTGCGAGATTAAGAACATTGCCGTGGCGGGACCGTTTCAGGGGATGGGGATTGGCGCGTTGTTGTTGCGGCATGTAATTGCGTTTGCGCGGGATGCGGGATTTGCGCGCGTTCAGATTGCCACGGGTAATTCGAGCATCGGGCAGCTTTATCTTTATCAGAAGGTGGGTTTCGAGATGCAGGAGATTGACCGGGATTATTTTGTGAGGACGTATCCGGATGCGATTTTTGAGAACGGGATTCGGTGTCGGCATCGGGTTTTGTTGGCTATGGAATTTGAAGGTGAATGATGTTGGGGTACGTGGGATGGAGACGGAATACGAATTGGGTAATACTGAATACGAGATACGAGATACGAGTTAGGATTAAGAATTACGATTACGATTACGATTACGATTACGAGCACGAGCACGAGCACGAGCAGAGTAGGAAATTTTCGGGGAGAGTTTGTTTTGGTTGAGGGGGGGAGATAGCATAGTTGGGCGTGTTTTTTTTTGCAGCCGAGGGGGGCTGTTTGTTGTGTGAACTTACTTGGTGGAGCGTTCTTGCATGAAAGTTACAGGTAGCGTCTTTGTTGTGAGTGGCGGGGCTTCAGGGCTTGGGGAGGCGGTTTGCCGGGAGTTGGTTGGCGCGGGCGGCAAGGTGGTTGTCGCGGACATGAATGTTGAGGGGGGCAAACGGGTTGCCGCGGATCTTGGCGGTAGTGCGACGTTTTTGCAGACGGACGTTACGAACGAAGGGCAGGTCGAGGCGGCGGTGAAGTTGGCCGTGGAGAGCTTTGGCGGTTTGCATGGCGCGATTAGCTGTGCGGGAGTGGGGATGGCGATGCGCATCGTCTCGAAGATGGGGCCACACCCGCTGGATGTATTCAAGACGGTTTTGGACATCAACCTTATCGGAACGTTTAACGTCATGCGGTTTGCGGCGAACGTCATGTCCCAGAATTCGCCGAACGAAACTGGTGAACGCGGGGTGTTGATCAATACTGCGTCGGTGGCGGCGTTTGACGGGCAGATTGGTCAGATTGCGTACTCGGCGTCGAAGGCGGCAATTGTTGGCATGACGTTGCCGGTTGCGCGCGATCTTGCGAAGATGGGGATACGTTGCGTCACGATTGCGCCGGGCCTGTTCGATACGCCGTTGATGGCGATGCTGCCGGAAGAGGTGAAAAAGGCGCTTGGGGAATCCGTACCGTTTCCGAATCGGCTGGGCGAGCCTGCGGAGTTCGCCGCGCTTGCGAAACATATTGTGGAGAACCCGATGTTGAACGGGGAGACGATTCGCCTGGACGGGGCGCTGCGGATGGCGCCGAAGTAAGGGGTGACCTTAGGCGGGTCGGTCGTCGAGAACAAATTGCTTGGCTGGGGTGTTACCTTTCCAGTTGATAGGTTTCCGTGTTGCTGCGCGCTTTCAGCGCGGGGCCTTTAGGGTGGTGACGTTTTCCAGGGGCGGATGCCCCTGGCAAGGGTTGCGATGCGCCTTTGGCGCGGAAAACGGTTGTGTTTTCGGAGCATGCGGATTTAGTTGGTGCTCGTGCTGAGATGATTGCCTGTGATTCGTTTCATCAGATCGGGTATCACAGGATAGACAGGAAGGAGAGATGTTGTGGACAAGAATAAACTTATTGGGTTGCTGAACGAAGACCTTGCGGGCGAATTGGGGGCGATCATTCAGTACATCACGTATGCCGCCAAGGCGACGGGTCCGTACCGACCGCAGTTGGCGCAATTCTTCTTGCAGGAAGTCGCGGACGAGCAATTGCATGCGCAGTATCTTGCGAACAAGATTGTGGCACTTGGCGGAGAGCCGACGACGGTTCCGCGGGCGGTGCCGGCTGCGAAATCCAATCGCGAAATGCTGGAAGAGATTCTGAAGGCGGAGCGCAAAGCGACGGTGGATTACTCACTCCGCGCGAAGCAGGCGGAAGAGGCCGGTGACAAGGGATTGCAGGTGCAGTTGGAAGACATGGTGCGCGACGAGAGCGGGCACAGCGAAGAGACGGAGCGCATGCTTCGCGACTGGATGCTGTAAGCGGTCTATTTCCCGGAGAACTGCGGGGGGCGTTTTTCCATGAATGAAAGAACGCCTTCGCGGAAATCTTCCGAGCCGAAGCTTTCCATCATTTCATTCGCGGCGAGATCGACGCTGGGTCCGAGCGAATTGAATAGGGCGTGCCAGATTTGGCGCTTCATCACGCGTAGCGAGCGCGGGGAGGACTGTGCCACGAGCTGCGCGGCGAATGCGCGCGCCGTTGCGAGCAATTCGTCGTTCGGGACTACACGACTGACCAATCCCATCCGCAGTGCTTCCGCGGCGTCAATGATGCGGGCGGTATAGAGCAGATCCATGGCGTTTTCAATGCCGACAATGCGGGGCAGGAGCCAGGCGATTCCATATTCAGCGATTAGACCGCGCTGGGCGAATGCGGTTCCGAATTTCGCCTTGTCGCTCGCGAATCGGAAGTCGTAGTAAAGCGGATGGACCATTCCAATGCCGACTGCGTGGCCGTTGATGGCGCCGATAATCGGCTTTCCTATTGCGGGCGGGAATGAGTACTGCTTTTTGAAATCCTCCGGGGTGTCCTCGGTGCAACCGGGCAGTGTTCCATCGGCGGTGACATCCGATGTGTCGACTTCGCCGCCCATGACGCTGGTGAGGAGGCTCATGTCTGCGCCCGCGCAGAACCCACGACCCGCGCCTGTAACGATAATGGCGCGCACATCATCCCGCTGATCGGCGTCCGCCAATGCATGTTTGTATTCGGATTCCATGCGAAATGTCCACGCATTGAGTTTATCGGGGCGATTCAGCGTGATGGTCGCGATTTTTTCGCTCACGTCGTAGACGATCTCTTCGTATTGCATGCGCGGTATTCCTTTGTAGTGCCCGGTTGGAAGTTGTGGAGTATAGAGGAAGCGGCGGGGATTTTCAGCGTGAGCAGATGGTGGACGCTTGCAGGAAGGCTTGGGTAGACGGCGCGAGATGGGGAATATCGTGACACAAACCGAGAAAAGTGCGAGCAAATTTGGTTCTGGATAGAGTCCAGAAAACCTCGAATTGGGATGTTAAGTGCTACTAGGCGCTGAACTTAATAGTACAAAATATGGGGTTTTAGGTCAAATTACCCCCTTTCATTGTGGTCAATATTTGTGTATACTTGACGGGTCTACTATATATTGTATGGGGAGAAATCAGGGTGACCGGCCTAAAGCGAAAGGTTCATTTCGTCGGTGTCGGCGGGATCCGCATGAGCGGTCTCGCGGAAATCCTTTTGAACCTTGGGTATGAAGTTTCCGGTTCCGACCTTTCTGCATCCGACATCACCGAACGGTTGATCGCGTTGGGTTTACGATTTCACGAAGGCCACATGGCTTCACAAGTAGGCGATGCAGACATCCTCGTCATTTCCGCCGCGGTGAAACCTGATAACCCTGAAGTGGTGGCTGCGCGCGAGCGAGGCGTGCCCGTGATTCAGCGCAGCGAGTTGCTTGCCGATCTAATGCGATTGAAACCGAACGCGATAGCGGTGGGCGGCACGCATGGGAAAACGACGACGACGTCGATGGTGAGCGCGATCCTCGATCACGCAAACATCGGCGCGACGAGCATCATCGGCGGGATCCTGCATCGAAGCGGTACGAATGCGCGCTGGGGTACGGGGGACTATCTTGTTGCGGAGGCTGACGAGCACGACGGTTCCTTTTTGCGGTTGCATCCGACGATAAGCGTAGTGACGAGCGTGGATGCGGAGCATCTTGAATACTACGGCACGCTTGACAAGATTCAGCGGGCGTTCACGCAGTTCTGCAACATGGTGCCTTTCTACGGTTTTTCGATTGTGTGCTGGGACGACGAGAATACCCGCGCGTTCCATCCATCGATCGACAGTATTTGCGTGACGTATGGGACGGGCGAGGGGGCGGGACTTCGGGGCAGCAATGCGACGCTGGTGGTGCCTGACAAGAACCGATCGAAAGCCGCGCAGCTTTCCAACCTGCGGACACGGTTCGATGTGACGAGTTATGACGAGCGATTGCATGTGAAGGGAAAGCTTGGTTCTCTGACGTGTAACGCGATTGGCGAGCACAACGTGCGAAACGCGCTGGCGGCTTGCGCGGTTGGGCTTTGCCTTGGCATGAAATTCCCTCATATTGCGGACGGGCTAAAGCTGTATGACGGCGTGCAGCGCCGGTTGCAGGTGTGCGGCGAGGTGAATGGCGTAACGGTCGTGGAAGACTACGCGCACCATCCGACGGAGATTGCGAGCACGCTGGAGGCGGTGCGGTGGGTGGAGCCGAAACGCGTCATTGGAATCTTTCAGCCGCATCTGTACAGCAGGACGAAGTTTTTTTATACCGAGTTTGCTTCGGTACTGGCGCAATTCGATCGCGCGATCGTGACGGATATCTATCCCTCGCGGGAAGAGCCCATGCCCGGAGTGGACTCCGGATTGATCGTGGATGAAGTGCGGCGTATCGGTTCCGGCAGTGTGGAGCTTATCAAAGACATGAACGCCGTGCCGGCGGCGATCGCATCGGCCCTGGAGCCGGGCGATGTCGTGCTGATACTGGGGGCAGGGAATATCAATCGAATCGCGCAGCCGCTGCTTGCGGCGTTGGGAGCGCGATGATGGCGCGCGCGGCGACAATGCGTCCTTATGGCGCTGGATACGCGCGACGCGTGGCGCGGCGCAGCGGGCGCGCGATGTTCACGACGATGATCCTGATGACGCTGGGGACCGCGGCGGGCTATGGCTTGTATGAATACGTATATGCATCGGGAAACTTTCAGCTCAAATCCATTCAAGTCGTGGGTGCGCGACTGCTGAAGGCGGAAGACATCGTGAATGCCGCGGGCGTATCCAGCGAAGACAACGTGATATTCATACGTTCGGGGCTTGTGGCGGATCGGGTTGAGGCTATGCCCTATATCGATTCCTGCAAGGTGACGCGCACGCTTCCGGATACGTTAACGATAACGATAACCGAGCGCTATCCGATTGCGACTTTGCTTGTTCACAACCATCCGTACGAGATCGACGAGAACATGAACATACTGCGGCGATTGCTGGCGACCGAACCGCACACCGGCCCGCTGATCTCGCAGCTTGCCGATGTTGGCGCGGTGGAACCGGGGGTTCAGCTTGCGCAGCCACCGCTTCGCGTGGCGATCGAGGTTTGGAAGGCCTTCGCGGAGACCTCTATGGCGCGGGACGTGACAGTGTCCGAGATTGCGGCGGCGGGAACGAACGACATTCGGATGTATTGCGATGAGTTGCCCTTTGAGATTCGATGGGGGCGTGACAATGTAGTCCAGCAGGCGATGAATCTTGACTTGTTATGGCAACAACGAGGTCCGGAGCTGCCGTGTGTGGCGTATCTGGATCTTCGATTTGGCCAAGACTTGGCCTGTAAATAGTCACGATAACAACGGCGGCAGAGCGCCAGCGATATGGCGGCGCGAACGGTGGGGAGAGAGAGTGATGCCGATTCAGATTAACAAAGAGCTTTCGTCGTTCGATCAGCAAGCGGTCATCAAAGTATGCGGCATTGGCGGGGGCGGCGGTAATGCCGTTGGCCGAATGATCGAGGCAGAGATGAAGGATGTGGAATTCATCACTATCAATACGGACGCGCAGGCTCTGAAACATTCGCCGGCGGGCACGCGCCTTCAGATTGGCGATATTGGCCTTGGTGCGGGCGCGAAGCCGGAGATGGGGCAGCAGGCGGCGTTGGACGATCGCGAGAGCATCCATGACGTGCTTCGCGGCGCGGACATGATTTTTCTTACGGCGGGAATGGGCGGCGGCACGGGCACGGGCGCTACGCCAATCGTGGCTGAAGTTGCGAAAGAGACGGGCGCGCTGACGGTTGCGATCGTAACGCTGCCGTTTCAGTTCGAGGGACGGGCGCGCTATGACAATGCGATGAAGGGGCTGGCGGCACTTGAACCCCATGTGGACGCGCTGATTGTAGTACCCAACGACCGGTTGTCGCTGTTATGCCACGAGAACATTTCATTTCTTAACGCGTTTCGGCTTGCGGACGAGGTGCTGCACAACGGCGTGCGGGCGATCTCCGAGTTAATAACGACCACGGGGCTAATCAACCTCGACTTTGCGGACGTGCGCACGATCATGTCGAACAGCGGACGCGCTTTGATGGGAATTGGATCCGCGGAAGACGACAAGCGCGCGGTGCGCGCGGCGCAGGAAGCGATTGTCTGTCCGTTGCTTGAAAAGTCGAGCATAGACGGCGCAATCGGTGTTATAGTGAACATCAAGGGCGGCAGCGACATGAGCATGCGGGAGGTTCACGAGGCCGTGACGACGGTGCAGAAGGCGGCGCACCCGAATGCGAACATAATATTCGGCGCGATTATTGATGACGAGCCGCGGCCCGAGATTCAGGTGACGGTGATTGCCGCTGGTTTCCCGTATGAGGCGATGATGCCGCGGCAGGATGACTTTAGCTCCAGCGTATCGCTAACATTTGAAGTGGACGAGACGATGGAAGTTGCACCGGTGCATCAGGAGCCGCCTGCATTGCCGCGTCCGTTGCCAATTGTGGCGCAGCAGGAAGTGTTCAACTTTACGGCAGCCGAGCCGATTACGCATCACGAAGAAGAACGATTGCCGGAGTCGGTGTACCCGTTCCCGACACGCGAGCCGGATGAGGACATGGGTATACCTGCGTTCATGCGAAAGAGGATGCAGAAAAAGTGAGTTTGATTGAGCAGTTATTACAGCGGGCCATCGACAAGGACGCCTCAGACGTCCATATCAAGTCGGATGGCCCGCCGTATTTTCGGATAGACGGTGAATTAATCCCGCGCCGACGAGAAATATCTGCGGCAGAGGTGGAAGGCATCATTAACGAACTGCTCAACCCTGCGCAGCGCGAGCACCTCGAGAAGTTGGGCGAAGTCGACTTGGCTTATTCGCATCCTAGGCTGGGGCGTTTTCGTGTGAACGTGTTTCATCAACGCGGCACGACTTCGATGGTAATGCGGCGCATCAAGAGCGTAGTGCCGAGCTTTGAAGAACTATTTTTACCGCCGGCTATCGAACGACTGACGCGGTTGCAACGCGGGCTTGTGTTGATTACGGGGACGACAGGTAGCGGCAAGTCCACTTCACTTGCGGCAATAATCGACTACATCAACGAACGGCGCAAATGTCATATTGTCACCATTGAAGACCCCATCGAATATACGCACCGGGACAAACTGGCAGTGGTGAACCAGCGCGAAATCCATATTGATACGACCAGCTTCACGACGGCGTTGCGCGCGGTGATGCGTCAGGATCCGGACGTGATACTTGTTGGCGAGATGCGCGACTTGGATACGTTTCAGGCTGCCATTAGCGCGACGGAGACGGGCCATCTTGTGTTTACGACTTTGCACACCACGGATGCGATGCAGACAGTTGACCGAATTGTGGATTTGTTTCCTACGAACCAGCAGGACCAGGTGCGTTCGCAGTTGTCGATGAATCTGAAGGCGATAGTTTGCCAGCGGCTGTTACCGCGAACGAACGGGGGGCGAGGGCCGGCGTGCGAAGTACTGTTTGTGAGTCCTGGCGTGCAGAAGCTCATCAAAGAGAACCGGCTCGACAAAATCCCTACTGCCATTCAGCAAGGGCGCGAGGACGGAAGCCAGTCCTTTAATGACAGCCTGTACGCGCTGCTCAAAGCAAAGCTGATTACAGAGAGCGTTGCGCTCGAAGTTTCCGACAATCCCGCGCAGCTGAGCCTCATGCTTCA
>ERZ761602.5355-NODE-5355-length-15320-cov-12.717262_pt1 | contig 15320 bp, 13 predicted proteins | sample MGYA00512165_ERZ761602 | MGnify/ENA primary metagenome ERZ761602 (study PRJEB28899, sample SAMN02445085) | bioreactor sludge metagenome | biome: EBPR sludge; isolation source: Thorneside wastewater treatment plant | place: Australia: Brisbane, Thorneside...
TCGACCAGAAGATCGGCATGAACATGATCGGCGACATGGGCCGCTTCACCCAGTACCAGGTCGCCAACGCCATTCCCGAGGCGGCAAGGAACGAGGGCGGGATGGCCGGCATGGGCGTCGGTCTCGGCGCCGGCGTCGGTTTCGGGCAGGTCATGGGGCAGGCAATGGCGTCGGCCATGCAGCCGGCGGCGGGTGGTGCGCCGGCCGCCACGTCAACGCCCGCTGCCGCGGCGCCGGTTTCCGCCGATGAGGTCGTCGCGACGCTGGAAAAACTGCACGGGCTGGTCGAAAAAGGCATCCTCAGCCAGGACGAATTCGACGCCAAGAAAGCGGAATTGCTCAAGAAACTGAGTTGACCGCAACCACGTGGCGCTGACCGCCTCCTGTCCTTCCTGCGGCGCGCCGGTTGTCTTCAAGTCGGCGTCGTCGATCTTCGCCGTCTGCGAATACTGCCAGAGCACGCTGGTCCGCCATGACACGGCGCTCGAAGACGTCGGCAAGATGGCGGCGCTGGCCGAGGACCGCTCGCCGCTGCAGCTGGGGGCCGAAGGCAGCTACCAGGGCGTGCATTTCGCGCTGATCGGGCGCATCCAGATCAAGTACAGCCAGGGCTACTGGAACGAGTGGCACCTGCTGTTCGACGACATGCGCACCGGTTGGCTGTCGGAGGCGGGTGGCGAGTATGTGCTCACCTTCGCGCAGCAGGTGCAGGAACTGCTGCCGAAATTCGCGGAGCTGAAGATCGGCCAGCGCTTCGTGCTGGCGAGCCAGCCGTGGACCGTCAGCAATATCGAGAACGCCGAATGCGTCGCCGGTCAGGGCGAGCTGCCGTTCAAGGTCGGGGCCGGTTATCCGGTTTCCGCGGTCGACCTCAGAAACGGGCCCAATTTCGCGACCCTCGATTACTCCGAGACGCCGCCGCTGCTCTTCGTCGGCGAGGCCGTCGCCTTCGCCTCGCTGCAGATGAGCAACCTGCGCGAGGGAGTGCCGATCCCGACGCCCACCGTCACGGCACAGGTCTTCCGTTGCCCCGGGTGCGGCGCGCCGATGCAGGCGCGGTCCAGGGAGATACTGGCGGTTGGCTGCGTGACCTGCGGGGCGGTGGTCGATACCGCCGACCGCAACCACCAGCTGCTGTCGGCGGCCCTCGGCATGCGTGACGAGCAATATGCGCCGCGCATTCCGCTCGGCAGCAAGGGGACGCTCGAAGGCAAGCCGGTCGAGGTCATCGGCTTCCTCGTCAAGGAGTCGCGGGTCGAGGGCATCGCCTACCACTGGCGCGAATATCTGCTGGCCGGAGAAAATGGCACCTACCGCTGGCTGACCGAATACAACGGCCACTGGAACATCGCCGACCCGCTGTCCAACCGGCCGGCCGGCAGCGGCGCGATGGAACTGGCTGACATCAACTTTTCCGGACAGCGTTTCCGGCACTATTCCACCGCGCAGTCCGCCGAGGTGATCCAGGTTGCCGGCGAATTCACCTGGCGCGTGCGCCGTGGCGAGACCAGCCGGGTCGTCGACTACGTCGCGCCGCCGCTGCTGCTGTCGCGCGAATCGACCGCCAACGACCTGAACTGGTCGCTCGCCACCTACGTCGCGCCCGAGGTGATCGGCGAGGCGTTCAAGCTGCCGGGACGGATGATCGCGCCGGTCGGCATCTACGCCAACCAGCCCAATCCCTGGGCCGAGACGCACCGGCGGGTTTGCAGTCTGTTCTGGAAGCTGGCGCTGGTTGCTGTCGTGCTGCAGGCCTTCTTCGGCTCGCTCGGCGGCGGCAAGGTCCTGCTGCGCCAGGAGGTCACGTTTTCGCCGCAGATGGCGGAAGACGAGGTCGTTACCAATACATTCGAGGTGCGCGACCGGCCGCGCAAGCTGACGGTACGCAACTCGACTTCGCTCGACAACAACTGGATCGGCCTCGACCTGCTGCTGGTCAACAAGGCCAGCGGCCAGGCGTGGCCGGCGGCACGCGAGCTTTCCTACTACTACGGGCGCGAAGACGGCGAGAGCTGGTCCGAAGGCAACCCCTCCGACGAGGTCGTCTTTCTCGACATCCCGCCCGGCACCTACTACCTGACGGTCGACCCCGACATCGCCCCGGAAAAGCCGGTGCCGGTGCGCGATGTCATCGAGGTGCACAGCGGCGGCGCCGGCTGGTCGAATTTCGTGATCGTGATGCTGTTCCTGGTCTTCTTCCCGATATTCACGCGGCTGCGCCACGGGGCCTTCGAGACCAGGCGCTGGGCCGAGAGCGACCATGCGCCGGCGGCGAGCGGCGATTCTTCGGACGGGGACGACTGATGTTCAAGAACTTCAACCTGGCCACCGGCATCCTCGCGCTGCTGCTATTCGGCTATGCCCAGCACCAGGGGTGGAACCTGTTCGACAACGTCGCCAACCCTGGCAAGGGCGGCTCCGGCAGCAGTCGCGTCTATCACAAGTGAGGTGGGCGCTCAGTCGCCGCCGCAACCTCCGTCATCTCCTCCCCCGTCGCCATCGGAACCGCCGGAATCACCCGAATAGCCGCCGCCACAGCCGATGTGGCTGGCGCAGAAGCCGGCGCCCAGCGCGCCCTCGCGGCTGGCGGCCAGGCAATCGAGATGGTAGATGAAGCCGCCGGCTATCAGCAGGGCGGCGTCCAGCGCGAACAGCCGGGGCAGCCGCTGCGGCCGGCGCGGGTCGATTCCCTCGCGCGCGCAGGCCAGCCGCCACGCGCGCTTGATGCCGTCCGACGCCTGGGTCGGTGAAGCCATCGCCTCGGCCGGCGTATGGTGCAGGAAGCGGCCGAACGCTCCGCGGCAGAAGCGCGCATAGTGCCTGGTGAAAAGGATGAACTCGTGCCAGGCATCGTCGACGACCTGCGACGGCATCGCCACGATGCGCCGCCCGGCGCGGTGACAAAGCTGGAAATACTCGCGCAGGCCGGCGAAGACCTCGGCGCGCTGCTCCGGGGTCAATTCCGGGCGGCGGGCCGCCAGGCGCCGGTCGAGAACTCCGGCGAACGGGTACTGGTCGATGAAGGCCGCCCGCCGCCGCGCCGACCACTGCCGCCAGAGCAGCCATGCCAGCGCGACCGCCGCCAGCGCGACGACGAGCTTGATCATGCGCCGACGTCGAAGCAGAGATACTTGATCTCGAGATAGTCCTCGATCCCGTACTTCGAGCCTTCTCGCCCGATGCCCGACTGCTTGACGCCGCCGAAGGGCGCCACCTCGTTCGAGATCAGCCCGGTATTGACGCCGACCATGCCATATTCGAGAGCTTCGCCGACGCGCCAGCAGCGGGCGATGTCGCGCGAATAGAAATAGGCGGCGAGGCCGAACTCGGTGGCGTTGGCGAGCGCCACCGCCTCGGCCTCGCTCGTGAAGCGAAAGAGCGGCGCGACCGGCCCGAAGGTTTCCTCGCGGGCGACCTGCATCGCGGGCGTCACGTCGGCGAGCACCGTCGGCTGGTAAAAATTGCCGCCGCGCGCATGGCGGGTGCCGCCGCACAGCACGCGCGCCCCTTTGCCCAGCGCGTCGGCGACGTGCGCCTCGACCTTGGCCAGCGCCGCATCGTCGATCAGCGGACCCTGCGCCACGCCTTCCTCGATGCCGGCGCCCACTTTCAAGTCGCCGGCGCGCGCCGCCAGCTTCCGGGCGAATTCCTCATAAACCCCGGACTGCACCAGGATGCGGTTGGCGCACACGCAGGTCTGGCCGGTGTTGCGATATTTGGCGATCAGCGCGCCGTCGACCGCGGCATCGACATCGGCATCGTCGAAAACGATGAAGGGGGCGTTGCCACCCAGTTCCAGCGACAACTTCTTGATCGTCGGCGCGCTCTGCGCCATCAGCAGCCGGCCGACCTCGGTCGAGCCGGTGAACGAAAGCTTCCGGACCATCGGGCTGGCGGTCAACTCGCCGCCGATGGCGACGGGATCGCCGGTCAGCACATTGAAGACGCCGGGCGGGAAGCCGGCCTCCTCGGCCAGGACGGCCAGCGCCAGCGCGGTCAGCGGCGTCTGCTCGGCCGGCTTGACCACCACCGTACAGCCGGCCGCCAATGCCGGCGCGACCTTGCGGGTGATCATCGCCAGCGGGAAATTCCACGGCGTGATCGCCGCGCAGACGCCGATCGCCTGCTTGATTACCACCAAGCGCTTGTCGGCCAGCGTCGCCGGGATCGTCTCGCCGTAGGCGCGCTTGCCCTCCTCGGCGAACCACTCGACGAAGCTGGCGCCGTAGCCCACCTCGCCCTTGGCCTCGGCCAGCGGCTTGCCGCACTCGGCGGTGATCATTTGCGCCAGATCGTCGGCGTTGGCGTTGATCGCCGCGAACCAGCGCTGCAACACCTGCCCCCGCGCCTTCGCGGTCATGCCGCGCCAGCCGGCCAGCGCGGCGGCGGCGGCGGCGATCGCCTGCCGGGTCTCCGCCGCGCCGCAGTCCGGCACGTCGCCCAGGGCGCCGCCGGTGGCCGGATCGCGTACTGGAAAGGACTTCCCCTCGGTGGCGGCGATCCAGTTTCCGCCCAAAAAGGCGGTCGACCGCAACAACGACTGGTTATGAATGCGCATGGCCTTGAAAAATCCTGTAGAAACGGTAAGTTATCAACTGTTTGCAGAAACAACTTCAAGAAATGCGGCATCGTGTACTGTTCGTCGTCCTGCTCGCCATGTCGCTGCTCACCGCGTGTGGCAGCCCGGCGTCGCGTCCGGCCACATTTGGCGGAACTATAGCGCATCCCCTGCCGGTCAGCGCGAAGGGCAACGAGGTCGCTCTGTATGCCCTGGGGCTGATCGACACGGGTTATCGCTTCGGCGGCAGGAACCCCGAAGCCGGGCTCGATTGCAGCGGGATGGTCAGCTTCATCTATGGCCAGGCCACCGGCCTCAAGGTCACCGGCAGCGCCGCCGACATAGCCCGCAACAGCCGGCCGATCGAGCCGGAGTTCCTGCGGCCCGGTGACCTGGTCTTCTTCAACACCCGCAACCAGCCGTATTCCCATGTCGGCATCTATCTGGGCGATTCGCGATTCGTTCACGCGCCGGCGACCAGCGGGCGCGTCCGTATCGACCGCCTGAGCGATCGCTATTACGCCCAGCGCTTCGAAGCTGCACGAACCTTCTTCGACTGATACCGTGGCTGCGTCGATGCACGCTGCGTCGATAGATTGGACGCGGACCGGCGCAGACTGTAAAATCGCCGCTCCAGCGCGCCCGTAGCTCAGTTGGATAGAGTACTGCCCTCCGAAGGCAGGGGTCGGACGTTCGAATCGTCTCGGGCGCGCCAATCGGTTACGGATTCGGGCACTACCGCTGAAGTGCCTCTTTGTGCGATTGCAGTGGCCGGAGCGGCGTGGCTGCCCTTGCCGACCTTCAGTGGTTCCCGACTCGCCGGGACGCCTCTTGTCCGATCCCGAACTTCTGCTGGCAGCGCGGGTAGTTGTGGCACGCCCAGGAATCTGGACTTACGGGCTTTCCTGACAGGCGCTTCATCTTGATCCCGCAGGCCGGACAGGTTGGCGTCTTGTAGTCGCCTTCGGTGGCGACTTCCAGCAGGCTTGTCCGAGCGGCCTCGGGAAGCCGCTTGATCATCATGAGCAACATGTCGCCGCTGATCAGCGTGATGCGATTGCCGGTCGCCACGACCTTCGCGGCATCGGCGAAATGGCCACTGGTCACGAAGAACGCCCGGCCGATCTTCTCGTGGGTCATCACGCCGAGCAGTTCGCGCACCGGCCTCACGCCGACCAGGCAGTCTCCCCCAGCCGCGCAGTGGACGATTGCCGTAGGTCTCCCGCTATCGTCCTGGTACAGCAGGATGTCCATCCCGCCCTCGGGCCCGAGCGCCGTGGTTTCGCTGCGGATGCCGCTCGACTCGTAAAATTTCTGGCAGAGATCCTCGAAGCGCTTCCACTCGACCGCGCGGATGACATCGATCGACCAGGCGGTCGGCTTCGCTTCGATCTCTGCGTCCTGCCCGCGCCAGATGTCATGCGTCGCCTCTGCCGCCTCCCGCTCAACCATTACCACTGCGGGACCCGGGTCGACCGCCGGGGCTTCGGCAAGCACTGCCTCCGCCTGCAGTGCTGGCGAGGCGGCGGCCGCCGGCTCCGAACGGCGGCGTCTGGCAGCCGATCCGCCATTGGTGTCACCGTGACTCGCTGCCGACCGCGTTGATTTGGTGGATGCCGCCAGTGCATAGAACGCTGCGCAGAACAGGAAAAAGATGCCAAATACCACCCACGCAACCGCAGCAACACCCTGAGCTATCGAATTCAGGATGATGTTGTCGGGCGCGAGGTTCGGCAAGCCCCACACCAGGCCGATGAACACCGCTATGCCAACAACGAAGATCAGCAGCCAGGGGGCGGCCAGCATCTCATCCAGAAGTGTCACGCTCCTTTTTCGGTGTCCTTGCGCCATATGAATTCCGGGGTATTTTTCTGCCATTGTAGAATGTCGGTCCGATAAGGATGCCGCTGTAGCGAGCGCTGTTGCTACGCTTCGGGCGGTCGGCGGGCTCCCTCGAGCCTGGTTGCGAATTCACTGCAGTTTACTTTTAGCATGATTTGCTCCGCGATGGCTCAAACCGGCGAGTTTCAAGTGGTCCGATGCGTCAGTTTTTTGCAGCTTTAAACGTGAAGACCGTCTTCACCCTCTTTCTCCTGCTCGTCGGCGGCAGTGCATGCTCGGCCTCACCGATAGTGCTGAACGTCATCGGCGACACCGGCGATTGCGATTCGCCCGCAGCGGCGCTGGTGTCGGCGGCCATGCGGCGGCAGGGCGATTTCCTGGATGCCCGGTTGCTCGAGGTCGGCGATCTGGCCTACCCGGTGGCGACGCGCGAGCGCCTCCTGGAGTGCCACGAGCCGCACTTCTCGATGTTCGCGAAACGGCTGGCGGTGCCGGGGAATCACGACTGGGCCGACAGCGACGCCGCCGGGTTTTTCTCGATCTTCCCCGGGCCGGTGCCGCGCGTCGAAGATCTGGGCGGCCCGTGGCGGCTGTTGCTGCTGGACAGCAACCTGAGAGGTGACGCGTGGGGGCGGCAATTGCTGTGGCTCGAAGGAATTCTGGCGAGCAGTCGGGGCGAGTGTCTGATTGCGGCCTGGCATCACCCCCGCTGGTCTTCCGGCAAGCACGGCGACCTCTCCTTCGTCGATCCGCTCTGGCGGCGGGTCAGTGGCCACGTGACCTTGACGCTGCACGGCCACGACCACCATTTCGAGGCGTTGCCCCGACTGGCTGGCGATGGCGCCGCAAGCCACCGGGGAACGGCGTCGTTCGTGGTCGGCACCGGTGGCGCTCGCCTCTATCCGCCCGGGGAGAAAAAGCGCTCGGAGCGCACCGTCTATGGACAGTTCGGCTTTCTCCGGATCAGTCTGGAAGGGCCGCGCTACCATTGGCGCTTTGTCGGGGTCGACGACAGGGTGCTCGATTCCGGCGGCGGTTCCTGCCAGCCGACCGGGATCCGGCCCTGACCTCCTGTCGTTGCTCCCGCCGGCGCGACCGGCCTGCACATCCCGGAGCGCTTCGGCGACGGCGCCAGTCGCAACCGATTCCCGGGAAGCGCTGATCGATTTCCCACCCCGGCGCAGGTCGGCCTTCCGCCTGGTCGTCGTCCCGTATTCGGGCAATTGTCGGAAAAATTGACAGGCGTCCCGCAGGCTCTAGCGACGATCCGGCCAGCAGCGGTTGCGGCCATCGGGACGTCGTGACCCCGCGGAGATCGGGAGCTGCGCTGCCAATGTGATCCGGTTCCGGAATCAGCGGAGATTTTCATCCGAAATCGGTGGTCGACCGCAACCGGCCCGGTCTTCGTTCGGGTTTCCGGTGCCGGTGAACGCACGGCGTCCAGCGGGCCGTGGCGGAGAAGCCGTACATCGCGGAGGACGACCCGCTTTCATCGTCCCGATTGGCCCGAACTGTTGTTTTTGCAACACCGCGTTTCGACAAACGGAAGAAACCAGATGAACCCGGACGACATTCGGAGTATGCTGAATTATCGTTTAAATAAAAGAGGTTAGGAATGAAAGTTAATCTACATTCCCATAGGCCGTTCCGGGCCACCGGCGTCGCCGCGGCTTTGGCAATCGTCTTCAGCGGATTCGCCCAGGGTGCGGAGATCTCGGCCGCCGAGGCCAAGGCGCTGAAGGCAAAGGTCAATGAACAGGCAAAGCGGATGGAGGCGCTCAAGAAGCAACTGGCGGATACCGATGCCAAGTTGCAGAGCATCCAGCAGGCGCTCGGCGTCGATGCGCCGGCCAAGACGGCTGCAGCCGCCGCGCCCGTGAAGGGCAAGGAACCCCCGCCGGCGCAGGTGGCCCAGGCACCGACGGTGGCGCCGGTTCCGCAGGCGGCGGCCGCACAGCAGCCGGCCACGGTCGGCGAGAGCCGCCCGGAGCGGGTCCAGCAGGTGGCACAGATCTTCGAACAGCCGGGCGTGCTGACGCCTGCCGGCCAGTTCTCCTTCGAGACCGGCATACAGTACTCGTACTCGTCGAGCAATCGGGTATCCTTGGTCGGCTACACGATCATTCCGGCGATAACGATCGGCCTGATCGATGTGCGCGAAGTCAGGCGCAACTCAACTGTCGTCAACCTCACCGGTCGTTGGGGCGTGACCAACCGCATGGAACTCGAGGCCAAGGTGCCCTGGGTCTATCGCTCGGACGATCAACTGACCCGCCCGCTGAATCTGGGCGCCGGCCGCGACGACCTCTTCAACGCTACCGGCCAGGGCATCGGCGATGTCGAGGCGACGGCGCGCTACCAGTTCAACGATACCAGCGTCGACAAGCCAGTCTACATCGGCAGCCTGCGCTTCAAGAGCCGCACCGGCAATGATCCGTTCGAGGTATTGACGGACACCACTCAGGCACCGGAACTGATCACCAACCGGATCGAGACCGAGTTGCCGACGGGTTCGGGCTTCTACACGATTCAGCCGGGCCTGACCGTCCTTTACCCGACCGATCCCGCAGTGTTCTTCGGCGGCTTGAACTATCAGTTCAATCTCTCGCGCTCCGGGGTGACGGCGAATACTACCCAGGGGCAAATCGATGTGGGTGACGTCGATCCGGGCGACGTCTTCGGATTCAACTTCGGCATGGGTTTGGCGCTCAACGAGAAATCGTCGTTCAGCCTGGGTTACGATGGCGCTTCGGTGGGCAAGACGAAGATCAACGGCGCGGATGCTATCAATGCCTCGCGCATCCAGTTGGGTACGCTCCTGCTCGGTTACTCCCAGCGCCTGACACCTTCAACCTCGCTGGGTCTCACGGTCGGCGTCGGCGTCACGCGCGATACTCCGGATGTGACGCTCGGACTGCGGCTGCCGATATCATTCTGACGCCAGGCGGTTCCGCGCTGGCAACAACAACAAAAAACGGGCCGCGCAAGGCCCGTTTTCTATTGCCGTTCCGCCGCGACGCTGCGGCCTGGCGGGGACATTTGGTCAGCGCCGCAGCGAACTGACGATGCCGTACTGGATTGCGTTCGCGACGGACATCGCACGCACCGTCTGCAGGCTGTTGACGCTGGCATTGATCGTCGTGACGGCCTGGATCTTCTGGCCGTCCAGTGAGTTCTGGATGACCGTCGCCGCCGGGTTCTGGGCAACCTGCGGGGCAACGTAGTTGCTGCCGGCGGGGCCGTTCTGGACGACCAGCGCGCCAGCAGGTGCTGCTACCGGCGCGGCCCCAGCGACGCTCGTGCCGCCTGCCGACGATTGCAGGTCCTTGAGGTTGAGCACGTTGGTGGCGACCAAGTTGCCGTTGATATAGACCGCCCGCTCGATGCCAATCGAGAACGTGAGACTGCTGCCTTCGAGTTGGAAACCGCCACGCACTTCGTCGAGCGCGGCCGTGTCGAGCGCAGCCAGTTGCTGACCGAGGACATTGCCTGCGTCGAGCGTCTTCGCCGTTTCCCCCGGCGCCTTCCTGGCGATGGGCCTTTCGGTGACCGCCAATTCCGCCAGGACGGCATCAGCCAGGACCGTGGCAGCAGGTGACGAATCAGCGACATTGGTCTCTACAGGCCGCGCTTCATCGACCGCGGCGACGGAATCCTGCGGACCAGTGCCGCATTCGGCCGGCGCATGGTCGTCGAGCGGCCACGGAGCAAGGGACAGAAGTTCCGGCGCTGCCAGGAGCGCGCGGCGCTTGGCGACGGCGCACGCCCGGCTGTCAGGGCCAAAGGCGAGCATCACGCTGGCAGCGCCGGCGCCATCGTCGCCACCGGCACCGGCAGTCTGGATGACATTCCCGAAGATCAGGGTTTCAAGGCTGCTCGCGAGAAAGTGCACGGACACGACCATGCCGCCGGCGACGAGCAGACTGGAGAGCTGGAGGCGGGAGAAGATCATTGCCATCTCCTCAGAAATCGGCGGGCCCGCGCTTGGCGATGTTGTAGTCGGCGCCGTTGCGATGGTGGCCGGCGGCGATCGGGCTGGCGGGAGCGGCCTGCCAGTCGCGGTCGGTGTTGAATTGGGCGATTTCCAGCTTGTTCTTGATCACGAACAGGATGTTGTTGGCCCAGATCTCGGCGAACTTGTTGCGCGAAATGGCGCGGGTGCCCGTGGACGGGTCGCCGATGAGAACCCGGCCATCGCGCAAGCCCTTGACCACCACGAAATGGAAATAGCCCTGTTCCTTGATCAGAACGATGGCCGGCACCTTGGCAATGGAGAGCTTGTCGAGCTCGGCGACGTAGCCGTCGGCATCGAAGCCGTGGGTGGCGAGATAGTTCTTGATGTCAAGCAAGGAGAAACCCTCCTTCTTGATCTTCGCCTGATCGCCGTTGACGAACATTTCGCGGAAGACATCCTGCTCGCTGACCCGGAAGTTGTAGTGATGGGTCAGCAGGGTGGCCAGCGCGGCCGACCCGCAACTGAAATCGTATTGCTGATGCAGGGTCTTCTGGAAGCGCTGTTCCTTCATGCTGACGACAGGCGCCGAGTAGGAAGCGCCCGCCTGCACCGGAAGATCGACAAACCCCTTGGGAGCAGCCAAAGCGCCAGAGGCGCCGACTGCCACCGTCAGGAGGCAGAGAGTCCGGAGCGCAGAGGAAAGCATCACTGAACCTTCAAGTTGATGACGGTCGCGTTCTGGATCAACACGTTGTTACCGGAGTTCTGCACCACCGTCGAGAAACCGGTCGCACCGGCGAACGAACCGTCGCTGACGTAGTTGCTGCCCGTTGACAAGTTGGACGCATGGTTCCCACCTACGACCCCGGTCGTCTTGGCCTCGTTGAGCGTGATGTCGAGTTCGGCGCCGCCGCGGGAAAGTGCAAGATCCTGGGTGTCGACCGCAGCAATGCCGAACATGTCCCCGGCGCGCAGCGTCGGCGCCTGGTCCGCCTGCTCGGCGGTGACCTGCAGGGGTAGCAGGGCGGCGCCCAGCAAGGTCGTCAACATCAAACAACGGGAATGCGTAATTGCTTTCACGTTCTTCCCCTTTCCTGAAAGGCGAAAAGTCCCGGGGCCGGATGGCCCCAGGACTCACAACAACTTACTGACGACCGACGTTCAGGTTCGCCTGGACGGTGACCGCCTGCTGAACCATGGCGTTCATGCCGCTGTTCTGGCCTGCCACCATGATGCCGGCGGCGGACTGGCCGACGCTGCTCATGCTGTTGGACATGTCGAAGGTACCCGCGTTGAGGGCGATCGAGCCACCCGCACCGCCGACACCGCCGGCACCGCCATTGCCGGCGCCGCCGGTGCCGCCTTGACCAGCACCGCCGGCTGCGCCAACTGCACCGCTGCCAGCGGTTGCGCTACCGTTGGAAGCTTGGGTGGAAGCGCCGCCATTGGTCGCCGATCCATTGTCTCCACCGTTGCCGGCAGTGTTGGTCGCCGTGCCAGTGTTGGCACCACTCGCCGTGGCGGTACCGGAGTAGGAGGTACCCGAACCGCTGCCGGAGCCGCCGGTGCCGGTCACGCCACCACCAGTGCCACCACCGGCCGTAGCGGTTGCAGCAGCGCCGGTGGCGCTGCCGCCGTTGGCGTTTGCACCACCGCTACCTGCTCCGCCGGTGTTGGTTGCCCCCTGATTGCCACCCAAGAGACCTGCGGCCTTGTCCTGGTCGGAGGCGGCGATACCGCCGAGTCCCGCGCCGATCGCACCGGCAGACCCACTCTTGGTTACGTCGATTGCACCAGCGGAGCCACCAACGCCGGCGCTGCCGCCGAGGGTGCTGCCGCCGAGGCCGGCACCCAATTGACCGCTGTCGCCACTCTTGGCCTTGACGGCGTTGAACTGGGCGTTGGCCGCCCCCAAGGCGGCGCCGCCAGAGCCGGCGCTGCCATTGGTGGCGCTGCCATTGCTGGCTGCTCCGGCCGTGGCGCTGCCATTGGTGGCGCTACCGCCGCTACCGCCGCTACCACCGCTACCGCCGTTGCCGCCGGTGCCCGTGCCGCCAAAGCCGCCAAAGCCGCCGTAGCCCTTGCCGCCGTTGGCATCACCGTAGTTCTTGACGACGTTGCCGATGTCGCTCACGCGGTTCCCGGAAATGGTACCGGAAAGTTCGGTCTTGGCGATCGCCTTGTTGGTGTTGAAGGAGTTGGTGAAGTTGGTGGTTGCATTCGAGCCGTTATTGGCGGCAGCATTGCCCTGACCGCCCAAATTCTTGGCATTTCTTTCGCCGTTGTCATGGCTTTGGTCGTTAGCGACGTTTTCCAGGTCCACCGTTATCTCGAGCGACGGGTCGGAGCGCCCACCACGGTCCCTGTCATCCGCCCATGCCGGAGTCACACTGTAGGCCAACGCCACGGCCACTGCCAAAAGAGTCTTGTTCATGGTAAATCCTCCAATCAAGAAATATTAGAAGTGGTCGCAGCCTCATGCCACGCCCTTCGGTTACCTTCCTAGCAATGCCTGTGCCAGGCTTTGCAGCTATCCGCAAGTCATTGTTTTACAACGCATTGTGGAATTACGGCAGAAAGGGTGACGATTCCCCGTGGCTAAATGTGTAACGGATGTGAAACACCTTGTCGCCATGATCCCCGTAATCCGCCGTGCGGCGAAACGGTTCGGGTCGCACATGTCGTTACGGCACAAGGATTTTTGCCCGCCGGCGTCCGCGTGTAACGACAGCGATACAGCAAGCCGGCGAGGCGCCTCCGCAGGGCAAAACCGTTGATCTGCACGGCTTTTCGGGCGATTCCTGTCGCCATTCAACGACAACGGGATGCGCGGCAATGGCGGTTCAGGCCAGTGCCGGCGGATGCCGGCGAGCCTCGGATTGCGATCGCCAACGACGAATGCCTGCCGCCGCGTGCAGCGCCGGCCGCCTGGGCGGGGCGCTCGCGTCGCGGCGCTTCGCGACGGCAGGAAAGCGCCGGCAAGGGGGATGGGGGAGCGGCAGGGCGGTCACAAGCCGTGCCGCAAGGAGGCCGCGGATTCGCGAGCGAGACCGCGCTCGCGGAGGGGGACCCTACAACGCGATGTTCAGCTTGTTCATCACCCGGTAGAGGGTAACCCGGGATACGCCGAGCTGACGGGCGGTCCTGCTGACGTTGTGCCTGTTGGCGCGCAGGCTGGTCTCGACGATGTCGCGCTCGAACGACGCGCGCGCCGCCTCGAGGGTCACCGCGGCCGGCTCCAGGTCGGCGGCCTCAAAGCCCATGTCGCCCGAACCGACCAGCCGGCCTTCGCTCATGATCACGCCGCGGCGAACCCGGTTGATCAGTTCACGCACGTTGCCCGGCCAGGGGTAGGTGTTGATGGTGCGCATGGCTTCGGCCGTGAAGCCGACCACCCGGCAGTTCGGGGTGGTCGATGCGAAGTTCCGGAGTACCGTTTCGGCAATGAAGAGCACGTCGTCGCCGCGCTCCCGCAGCGGCGGCAACTGCAGCTGGATGACATTGAGTCGGTAGAAGAGATCTTCGCGAAATCGCCCGGCCAGGATGGCTTCTTGCAGGTCGACGTGCGTTGCCGCCACCAGCCGGAAATCGACCGGAATCGCCTGAGTTGACCCGAGGCGGGTAATGGTTTGCTCCTGCAGGACGCGCAGGAGATTGCCCTGAAGGACGGGCGGCAGGTCGCCGATTTCGTCAAGAAAAAGCACGCCGCCATTCGCGGCCTCGATCTTGCCGATCTTGCGCTCGGTCGCCCCGGTAAACGCGCCCTTCTCGTGTCCGAACAACTCGGCCTGGATCAGATTGGTCGGGATGGCGGCGCAGTTGACGACGACGAAAGGCTTTCGCGAACGCGACGAATGGCCGTGAATGGCCTTCGCCACCAGTTCCTTGCCGGTACCCGACTCGCCACCGATCAGCACCGGCAGATCGATGTCGACCACCTTCTCGAGCTTGCGGAAGAAGTTCGCCATCACCGGGCTGGCGCCGATGATGTCGAAGCGTCCGGATGCGTCGCCCGGGTCGGCGAGGGCCAGGCGCAGTCCCGCCCTGCCGCAGGCATGGCCGATGCTCATTGCCAGGCGCTGCGGGTCGACCGGAAGGGTATGGTAGTCGTGAAAGGCATTCAGGATGAACGCCTGCAACGCCCTGGAGCGGATCGCTTCGGGAGTGACGATGGCGATCCACTCGGTCGTCGGGGTGGCTGAAATCAATTGCTCGATTTCATCGCGGAACAGCGGCGCCAGGGCGTCGAAGACCACCAGTCCGACATTGCATTGATTCGCGTGGAGGATCTCCTTTGCCGCGGCCACGTTGCCCGCGCTATGGAGAACCTGGGCGTCGGCCGCCATCCGGACGCGCTGATCGCCCAGATGGTCTTGCGGATCGATCGCCAATACGTGCCGTGTTGTCATTTTCGCGTTCGCCGATTCACTGGGTGCCCACTTCCGCCTGCAGGGCGGAACCAGGCAGATGTCATTACTGCAGAGATGCGCGCGGGCTCAATGCCGAAACATGAGCGGCGGGAGGAGGAAGAGCGGCGGCCTGTTGCGAAAAATTCGTGGCATCCGCCTGAAGGGATGTCCAGCACAAGCTTTGGACCGCCGCGCCGGTGGTTCGTTCACCCGGGGCATGCGTCGCCTTCAACAGCCGGCGCGCGGCAAAGAGGGCGCCGCTTGTCGGAACGAGGCAGAGCTCACGTCGGGCAAGCACCTTCTCGCCCAGCCCGCGACCGTAAACAGGGGCCGCCGACATTGCCAGGATGGCTTTCGCCAGTGATCGGGAGTCGTTGCGCATCTTGCTCGTGCCTATTCTCTGGTTAACCTGGAACATTCCCTGCCGTTTAAGGAGCCCGGCGAAGCCGGCCACCCCGCCACCATCGTTGGCCAATGGCGAAAACGCCGGCGCTGGCAGTTCCCCACATGGATTTACCTTACCGCGATGGAGCCCGCAGTGACCGTGAGATAATTC
>ERZ761602.5356-NODE-5356-length-15320-cov-5.759057_pt1 | contig 15320 bp, 11 predicted proteins | sample MGYA00512165_ERZ761602 | MGnify/ENA primary metagenome ERZ761602 (study PRJEB28899, sample SAMN02445085) | bioreactor sludge metagenome | biome: EBPR sludge; isolation source: Thorneside wastewater treatment plant | place: Australia: Brisbane, Thorneside...
CCCCGCCGGTGACGACGACCGCCTCGCCCACGCAGTCGAGGCCCTCGGCGAGCACGACCGTGGTGGCGAAGGCCTCCGCGCCGGCGAGCGCGGCGCCCCCGGCCGTGCCCACGACGACGGCGAGGCCCGCGCAGACCGCGGCCGCAGCGCCGACGCAGGCGCCGAAGCCGCCGGCGAGCGCGAAGCCCAAGACGCCGCCGCCCGAGGGGCCGATCAAGATCTTCTGAGGCCCAGGCTCACGCTCGGGCCCGCCGCCTCCGGCCAGCATGCAGAACCTGCTCGACAAGGTCCCCAGAGACGTCCTCGGCATCTGCGCGCGCCTGCGCGAGCGCGGCAAACGAGGCTGGATCGTCGGCGGTTGCGTGCGAGATCTGCTCGACGGCCGCGAGCCCAAGGACTGGGACGTCGCCACCGACGCGCGCCCCGCCGAGGTGAAGGCCGCCTTCTCGAAGGTGATCGCGACGGGCATCGCGCACGGCACGGTGACCGTGCTCGTGAACCACGCGCCCTACGAGGTCACCACGCTGCGCGGCGAGGGCGCCTACAGCGACGGCCGCCGGCCCGACGCCGTCGAGTTCGTCGACGACATCGTGGCCGATCTCGCGCGGCGCGACTTCACCATGAACGCGATCGCCATCGATCCCATCGATGGGCACGTCATCGATCCCTTCGACGGTCGGGCCGATCTCGCGAGGCGCGTGGTGCGCGCCGTCGGCGATCCACGCGAGCGTTTCGCCGAAGACGGCCTGCGCGTGCTGCGCGCGGCGCGCTTCTCGGCCACGCTCGAGGCCGAGATCGACGAGGCCACCCGATCCGCGATGGGCGAGCCACGCTCCCACGACACCTTCCGCAAGGTGAGCGCCGAGCGCGTGCGCGACGAGTGGATGAAGAGCATGCGCGCGAGGCGCCCGAGCGTGGCCTTCGAGACGATGCGCGCGACCGGCCTGCTCGGGATCACCGCGCCCGAGCTGCTCGAGTCGGTCGGCTGCGAGCAGAACAAGCACCACGCCTTCGACGTGTGGGGTCACGCCATGGCTTGCCTCGACGCCTGCGGGCCCGACCCCGTGCTGCGCATCGCCGCCTTGATCCACGACGTCGGCAAGCCTCGCTCGCGCGCCTACAGCGAGAAGACGCAGGACTACACCTTCTACGAGCACGAGCGCATCGGGGCGGAGATGGCCGCGCCGCTGCTCACGCGCATGCGCTTCTCGAACGAGGAGCGCGCGCGCATCGTGGGGCTCGTTCGCCACCACCTCGTCTGCTACGCGGACAGCTGGAGCGACGCCGCCGTGCGCCGGTGGATCCGCCGCGTGAGCCCGGAGCTCGCGCCGTGGCTCTACCAGCTCGCGAAGGCCGACGCGCGTGGCAAGGGCCGCCCGGTCGACGAGGAGATCGCCCTGCTCGAGCGGCTCGAAGCGCGCGTCGAGGCGCTCGTGAAGCAAGGCGCTGCGCTCTCGACGCGCGATCTCGCGGTCAACGGGGGCGATCTCATGCGAGAGCTCGGCCTCGCGCCCGGGCCGAAGCTCGGCAAGCTGCTCGAGCGACTGCTCGAGGTGGTGACCGACGCACCCGAGCGCAACCAGCGCGACGAGCTGCTCGCCGAGGCCAAGCGCGCGCTCGCCGAGCTCGAAGCGAGCTGAGCCCGCGCCCGTCGCGCCGAGACGCGCCGGGGACAGAGCGCCGCGAGATGCTCAGGCGAGGTTCGGCACGCGCCAGATCTCGCGCCCGCGCACGTAGCAGCGCTCCACGGGCGCGAGCTCCGAGGCGAAGCTGGCGATGCGCAGGGCGCCCTCGCGCCCCTCGGCCCACGCGGGCTTGCGGAGGGCGACGAAGTCGGCCTGCTTGCCGGGCTCGAGCGAGCCCACCTGGCGGTCGAGGCCCAGCACACGCGCCCCGCCGAGCGTCGCGAGCTCGAAGAGCTCCTCGACGCCGAGCGAGACACCGTGTGAGAGCGCCGTGTCGTAGGCGTGCGCCATCGCGCGACGCAGATCGAAGCTCCGCCCGGCGGCGACGTCGCTGCCGAGGCCCACGGTGACGCCGCGCCGCTTCGCTTCGTCGATGCGCATGCGACCGCTGCCGAGGAAGGCGTTCGAGTCGGGGCAGTGGGCGATCTTCACCGAGGCCTGGGCCACGCGCGCCCACTCGCCGTCCGAGAGGTGGATCGCGTGCGCCAGCACCGTGCGCGCGCCGACGAGCCCCGTGGCCTCGTACACGCCGAGGTAGTCGCTCGCATAGGGGTGCACCGCGAGCGTCTCGGTGCCTTCGCGAGGGTGCTCTGCGATGTGCGTCATGACGACGAGGCGGTGCTCGTCGGCGATGCGCGCGGCGGCCTCGAGCATCGCCCGGGTGCAGCTCAGCGCGAAGCGCGGCACGACCGCGACCGAGAGCCGCCCCTCGCCCTTCAGGTGGAAGCGCTCGACGAGCTCGGCGAGGCAGTCCTGGGCGCGCTCGACGGGCACCGCGAGCGCCTCGGGGCAGGCGCGGTCCATCAGCACGGGGCCCGCGACGGCGCGCATGCCCGCCTCGTCGAGCGCCTCGAAGAGCACCGTGGCGGCGCCGGGATCCGAGCTCGAGTACAGGCCGGCGGTCGTGGTGCCGTGCGAGAGACAGGCCTCGACGAGCTCGAGCGCGACGGCGCGCGCGTAGCCAGGCTCGACGAAGCGCGCCTCCTCGGGGAAGACGCTCCGCTCGAGCCACTCGAGCAAGGGGCCGGTCGCCGAGCCGATGATGCGCGTCTGCGGGTAGTGCAGGTGCGTGTCGACGAAGCCTGGCACGACGAGCGCCGGCCGGAGGTCGTGCACGAAGGGCGCGTCGCTCGGCACCTCGCTCCAGGCCTCGACGCGCTCGATGCTGCCGTCCGAGGCGACGACGAGCAGCGCGTCGTCGAAGTAGCGGAGCGCGCCCTCGTCGGTCGGCGTGAGCAGGCTCGCGCGGTAGGAGCGCGACGCCTTGCGCTGGGCCCGAGCCGCGCTCATGGCTCCTCGAGATCGACGGCGTCGAGCCAGCCGATCAAGGTCGGCGGCGGGTTCGTGCGCACCACGAGCCGCCGCGTGCCCTCGGCGCGGAGCACCATGACGGCGTCGCCTCGCTCGAGCTGCCCGACCGAGCTTGCCCCGGGCGTCGGCAGGGCGCGCAGCTCGAGCCGGCGGCCGACCTTGGCCGATTCCATGCGCGGAGGCTCGGCGATGCCGGGCGGCAGCTCTTCGTCGAGCTCCTCGAGCGCCCACGCCGGAGGCAGGCCGCGAGACTCGCTCGAGCGCACCGCGTCGCTGCCTGCGCGCCCGACGGGAGAGGTCTTCGCCCAGGGACGGTGCACCACCTCGATCGAGCTGAGGCCCATCTCTCGCGCCACCGCTGGCGCCACTCCGACACCCATCGCGAGCAGGCTGCCACCGAGCAGCGCCGCCGTCACGCGCACGAGCACACGCGAGAGCGTGCGCGGACCGGTGAGCGTGCTCGCCTCCTGTGCGCGCACGGGCCCGGGCCAGTCGCTCGGCCACGGGGGATCGGAGCGTCGGTCGGGGCCTCGGCTGGACTCGTCGCCGGCGCTGGGCTCGGCACGGAGATGCTCGCTCATGGCCGCGGTGTGGCCTCCGGGCGCGCCGCAGCCGCGGGCGGGGTGAGAGGCGAGGTCGGGCGCGAGGGATCGAGCGAGGTCGGCGGTGGGACGACCCTCTCGGGCGTCGTCGCGTCGGTGCTGGTCGAGGCCGCGGCGACCGGCGCGTTGGCGCAACAGCGGAAGCCCTGCTGGTAGAACACGTGGCTCTCGTCGTGCGAGCGCGTCGACGGACGGCAGCGCGTGCGCACAGGACCCCAGTAGCCCCCCTTGAGGATGCTCGGGCGCTCGCCCTCGACGCTCGAGCGGGTCCACTCGTCGACGTTGCCGGTCATGTCGTAGACGCCGAACACGCTCTTGCAGCGCGGCGAGGACCCCGAGGGCACGCCTTGCCAGAGCCGGTCCATCTCGTAGGCCGCCTCCGCCCCGTCGCGTGGCTGCATGGCCTTCTCGTTGAAGGGGCGCCACTTGGCGTCGATCACGCAGGCCTCCGCGTCGCGCGCGTAGCCGTAGGGGTACGGCGTCGCCTCTTCGCCCTCACACGCGAAGGTCCACTCTTCCTCCGTGCAGAGGCGCTTGCCCTGCTCCTCGCAGAGCCCCTTCGCCTCGTGGAAGTTCACGTAGATGATCGGGTAGACGCCCTTCTGGTTGGGGAACTCGAAGCGGTCCATGCAGAAGTGCATGGGCTTGGTGCGGTAGTCCGCGCTCATCGCGAGCCAGCGCTCGCGGTCGAACTCGGCGCAGCGCTCCGGATACTCCCGGTTGATCCACTTCGTGCAGGTGCGCTTCTGCAGGTCCTCGATGCTGTTGCCGTCGTATTTGCCCTTGCGCGGCGGGTCGAGCTTCATCGCGCCGGCGACCTCGACCATGCCCGTGGGGCAGCTGCCACGCGTGCCCTCGGCGGCGTCGGTGACGGCCGGGTCTTCACCGGCGGGTCCGGCGATCTGCCAGTGTTTGCCGCGCACCAGCTGCCAGGTGTGCGTGGGGTCGGGGCGCAGCGTACGCGAAGCGGCGAGCGCCTTCAGGGGCACGTCGGAGGCGTCGACCCGCGCCGCGACCACGCCGAGCGCGGCCACGCCCAAGACGAACCCCACGGCTGCGAAGACTCGGAAAGACACGGTCTTCATCATCGTGAGCCCCCCACACGACAAAGGCAAAGAAGCACGCACCGACAGTATAGGTCGCCGCGAGGCGGCAGCGCGACGCTGCGCATCCGCGCCCTTCAGCCGCCGGGCCGCTCGGCGGCGGGGCTGCTGCGCCCGCGCTCGAGCCGCTCGAGCAGGCGCGCCACGTCGTCCGGGCGCTTCTCCGAGAGGTCCTCGCGTTCGCCGGGGTCGAGCTCGAGGTCGAAGAGGTGCAGCCGGGGCTTGCGGTCCTTGCCTCGGTCGACCCGGATGAGCTTGAGCTTGCCGTCGACGATCGCGCTGCGCTGGCGGTTGGCGAGCAGCACGGGCGCCCTGGGCGGGGCCTCGGTCGCGCCGCGCAAGATGGGCACGAGGCTCGCTGCCGCGCCCGCAGCTCGCTCCAGACCGGCGAGCTCGAGCAGGGTCGGCCAGAGCTCGAGCGTGCTGACCGCGCTCGCCCCGTAGCGCTGGCCCGAGGGTATCGTTGGTCCAGCAATCACGAGGGGGACCCGCACCATCTCCTCCCAGAGCTCGCGGCCGTGCCCGCTCGTGGAATGCTCGCCGAAGGCCTCGCCGTGCGAGCCGTGCACCACGACGATCGCGTCCTTGCGGCGGGCCGAGCCCCGCACCGACTCGACCAGCGCGCCGAGCTGCGCGTCGACGAAGCCCACCTCGGAGTCGTAGGCGCCAGCGCGCCCGCGACCGAAGTCGTATCCGTCGTGGCGCAGGTAGCGCTCGTGCGCGTCGAAGAAGTGCACCCAGAGGAAGAGCGGGCGCGCATCGCTCTCGGTCGCCTCGAGGATCGCCCGCGCCGCCTGCAGCGCGCGGGGGCCGGTGGTGCCTCGCTCGGGGTGCTCGTGCTTGAAGACCTCCTCGAAGCGCTCGAAGCCTTGGTCGAAGCCTCGTTCCTTGCTGATCCAATTGAACGAGCTCACCGCGGCGGTCGTGTAGCCCTCGGCCGCGAGGCGCTCGGCGAGCGTGTCGGCGGCGTCGAGCAGGTTCGGCCACTCGCGGCGATCGACCGGCGAGTCGGAGAGCTGCTTGCCCGTGACGACGGCGAGGATGGCGCGCTGGGTGTCGCTGGCCGGCGCGTAGGCGCGCTCGAAGAGCGTGCCCTCGGCGGCGAGCGCCGTGAGGCGGGGCGTCGTGTTCTTGTCGTAGCCGTAGGTGCTGGTGTGGCCCGCGCCGACGGTGTCGAGCGTGACGAGCACGAGATCGGGCTTCGACGCCGCGGGCTGCGCGGCGGGCGCGCCCGCCGCGACCGGCTCGGCGGTGGCGGTCGCGCTGGGCGGCAGAGCGGCGTGGGCGAGCCCCGCGGCGCTCGGGGACGCGTCGGCGACGCCGTCGACGCCGTCGCAGTTCTGGTCGATGCCATCGCCGAAGGGATCGTCGAAGCCTGCGCGCCTGCGTGGGTCGCCCTCGTCGCAGTCGGCCCCGCCGAAGCTCGAGCCCATGCCGTCGCCGTCGCGATCCGTCCAGCGCTCGAGGCCGCGAACGAGCGCGGCCGCGAGCCCGCCTCCCTGACGCAGCCCCGCGCCCAGCGCGGGCGAGAGGGCCAACCAGCCGAAGCCGACGCCGAAGAGCGCCACGGCGATCGGCGCGCCGGCGCGCTTCGCGAGCGCGCGCACCGCGGCGGGCCAGTCGAGCGTGGCCGCGAGCGCCAGCGCGACCGTGATGAGCGCGCCGTCGACGAGCGCGGCGCTGGCATGCATCGCGTGCGGCTCGGTGTCGCTCCCACGGAGCAGCGGCAGCGAGACGAGCAGCGTGGGCAGGATCGCCAGCCCGGCGAGGCCGCCCGCCACGAGGCCAGGGGCCTGACCTCGCGCGACGAGCGAGCGCCCGACGCCGACCAGCCGGTGCGCCACCACGGCCGCGACGATCGAGACGAGCAGGGCGAGCACGCCGAAGGTGGCCCCGCCGAGCCCGCGGTGGTTCGTGGCGGCCTTGAGCACCGTGGCGACGACCATCAGCACGGGCGCAGAGAGGCCGATCCACAAGGCGAGCCCGAGCGCGGTGCTGCGACCGACCGAGAGCCCCGTGACCATGCGGAAGCCTCGCCCGGCTGCGCGGCTCAGCCCGAGGAACACCGCCGCGATCGGCAAGAGCACCGCGGCCGACGCGAGCCAACCGCCGAAGGCCGAGCTCTCCGCGCGCCACACGCGCAGCGCCGCGGGCAGCGATGCGACCAAGCAGGCCAGCGAGGCGTAGAGCAGCGCCTCGCCGAGGCGAGAGAGCGGCGCCGGAGCGAGGCTCGGCGGCGCTCCGGGACGGGCCTCGCCACGCGCCCTCACGAGGCCGCCCTCGCCGGCTCGCCCGGCTCCCGAGACGCCTGCTCCCGTGTGCTCCGGCTCGGGCGACTCCGCCGTGGCCTGCGCGCTCTCGACCTGGACCTCTTCCACACGCCTCCGGGCCCCGCGCGCTCCCGTGCTCGCGGCCCGCGCTGGGCCTAGCACCGAGAGCGCGTGGAGCCTACCGGCTGGGCGCGCTCGTCCCGCGCTGGCAGCGGGCCGCGCCGGGCGCGAGCGCCATCTTGGTGGCCTCGACGAGATCGCGCGCGGCCTGATCTCCCGAGAGCGGCCGGAGCCTGTCGGCGAGGTCGGCGGGCGCGATCGCGCCGAGGCTGAGCACCGCGGCGCCAGCGAGCTTGCGATCGACCTCGAAGCGCGGCGCGAGGCCTCGCTCGGCGAGCTCCGTGAGCTGCTCGACCGAGTCCATGTCGCAGAGCGTGCCGAGCGCGTCGATCGACGCGAGGCGCACCTCCGCGGCCTCGACCCGGTCGAAGGCGCGCGCGCGCAGCACCGAGCGCGCGCCCGAGACCTTGCGCGCGCCGAGCGCCTCGACGAGGCGCGCCCGCACCGCAGGCATGGGCTCGAGCTCGACCTGCGCGGTGAGACGCGCGTCCGCCGTCGCGTCCTTCGGCCCGAGCTTGGCGAGCTCGACCGCGCGCAGGCGCACGAAGGTCCACGGGTCGCTCTCGACGAGCCGCAGGGCCTGCTCCGCGACGCGCGCGTCGGCCGTCTCGGCCCGCTGGAGAGAGCCGAGCGCCGCCTCGCGCACGCGCACCGCCTCGTCGCGCAGCGCGAGCTCGAGCTCGGGCCTGAGCGCCGCGATGCCGCCCGCGTGCTCCGCAGCCCTCGCCCGGAGCCTGGGCTCGCTCGCGTCGGAGAGCGCGGCCCGCACGAAGCCGAGCGCGACCTCGTCGCCCACGCGCGCGAGCTCGGCGGCGGAGGGCAAGAGCAAGTAGCGATCGTCGAAGCCGCGGGCGTCGGCCGCGAGCCGCGCGAAGGCCGCGCGCTCGGAGGGGATCTCCGAGGCGAGCGCGCCGATCGAGCGGAGCACGTCGATGCGCGTGCGCACGGGCAGCTTCGCGAAGGCCTCCGAGGCGAGCAGCGTGTCGAAGTCGCTCGACGAGCGCTTGCGCTGCGCCGCCTTCGCGATCGCCTTGCGCAGCGCGCGGCGCTCCTCGGCGGGAGGCAGCTCGCCGCGTTCGTCCGGGCCGAGCAAGGCGACGAGCGCGGGCAGCGCGCGCGAGGGATCGAGCAGGGCGGCCTCCTCCGCGAAGGTGGCGCGGTCCTGGCCGCTCGCCGCGTGCATGCGCTCGAGCAAGAGCGGAGCCGCGGCCTCACCGCAGCGGCGCACGCGGTCGCGCGCTCGATCCGATTCGCTCGCGTCGAGCAGGAGCCCGACGTAGAGCGGCAGCTTCGCCTCGCACGAGGCGGCGTCGATCACGCGGCGCGCGCGATCGCGCCCGAGCGCGTCGAGCTTCGGGTAGGCGTCGATCGCGGCGCCGAGGCCCGCAGCGCCCGCACCCGAGAGCACCGCCTCGCGCGCGCGCCAGCCCTCGCCCGGAGCGCCGAGCGAGCCGGCGAGCTCGTCGAGCGTCGCGCCATCGAGCGCGCTCTTGGCCGCGACCTCGCTGAGGAATGCCGCAGGGTCTTCGCCGCGTTTGCCGGCTTTGCCGCCGTGCGTGGCGTCGATCACCACCGCGAGGCAGCCCGTCGAGAGCGGCGTCGGGAAGTCGAAGCTGAGCTTGCCGCCACGCGCGGGGTCGGTCGCGGGCAGCTCGACCACGAAGCTCGCGCCGTCGGTGACGACCGTGACGGTCTTCGGGGCGCGCGGGAGCGGCAGCTCCGGCGGCGGGACGAGCGTGAGCTCGAGCCCGACGAAGGGCACCGTGCGCGCGGAGCCAGCCACCACGAAGGCCCCGGTGCCTGCGCCGGGCAGCTCCTCCGACCACGCGGTGTTCGGGTTGCCGTCGAAGGCCAGGGCCGCGCGCCCCGTCGAGGCCGTGCGCGCGTGCAGCAGCGGGAAGCGGCGCACCGGCGGCGCGGTCGGGTCGACCACGCTCGCCGCGCCGAGGCGCTGGCTCTTGTGGCGCTCTCCGGCGAGCGGATCGGGGGGCGGCGTGCTCGTGAGCGACAGCGTGCGCGCGTCGAGCGCGAGCGCTTCGACGATCACACTGCGCTCGCAGAGCATCGCGCGGGTGACGACGGAGCCGGGCGCGCCGTCGGTGGGCTGGGTCACGGTCGCCCAGCGCTCGGCGCCCGGCGCGCGCCCGCTGAAACCGGCGTGCACCAGCCTCGGGCCGCCACGCTTCGCCGGGGGCGGCGCCAGCCAGATCTCGTAGCTGCGCTCTCCGAGCGAGAAGCTCACCACGCCGAACAGCGCCTTGCCTACCTCGAAGCGGCCGAAGCGAGGCTCGCGACCGCGCACCGCGGCGGGCAGCTTGAGCTCGAGGCTCTCTCCGGGCCGGCAGTCCATCGGCGGCCCCGCGGTGTCCCCGCGTTGTGGGCGCGCCGAGGGGCTGCAGGGCTCGACGACGACGCTCTCGCCGGACACGGCGATGCGCAGGCCGTCGAAGCCCGCGCGCGCGGGGCTCTCGTGCCTCAGGACCGGCGCGCTCGGGCGCGCCTCCTCGGCCGACGCGAGCCCGCCGGACGCGAGCAAACCGAAGTACAGCCCGATCGACGCCAGGGGGATGCACGCAGGACCGGAACGACGCCTCGCCAGCATGCGCGCAGTGTACCGTGCTAATCCCGCTGCACGGTCCACTGCATGTCGAACTCTCGCTCCATCGAGCTCTCCTTCGCGACGCCCCGCAAGCTGCCTCGCCCCTCCGATCTGCGTGGCAAGGTGGTCGTGCTCGACATCGCCTTCGCCTCGCAGTCCGGCGGGGGCGGCGGCTTCGACTCGGTGACGCGCCCCTTCATCAAGGGGCTCGGCAGCCGCTTGGTCGCGTGGGTCGATCACCACGACAGCGATCACCACGCCGACTTCGCGGCCGATCCTCGCTTCCTCCTGCGCACCAAGGCGCAGCACGGCGCCTGCCCCGAGCTCGTGACCCCGGAGCTCGTCGCGCGCGTGGGCGAGATCGACACCATCGTGTGCCACAACGACTTCGACGGCCTCGCCTCGGCTGCCAAATGGATGCGCGGCGGGCTCGAGCCCTACCCGGGCTCGGACGACGACGCGCGCGCCGTCGACACACGCATCGGCCCCATCTCGCCGACGGGCCTGCGCTTCGACCGCGCGATCCGAGCGCGCCCCAGGGACACCGCGCTGTTCGGCCTCATCGTGAGGCATCTCGCCACGGGGCTCGATGACACGTCGCTCTGGGGCGCGATCGACGCCGCGGGTCACGAGCTCGACGCCATCGAGGAGGAGACCCGCCGCATCGCGAAACGCTACAAGCGGCTCTCGGGCGACGTCGCCTTCGTCGACGCCACGGTGCGCAAGCACGCCTACGACAAGACCCTGCTTCTGCTCATGGGCCAGGAGCGCTGCAAGGTCTCCGCCGTGCTCGACACCGACACGCTCACGCTCGCTGCGGCCTTCGACAGCGGGCTCAACTTCCTGCAGCTGCTCGGTTTGTCGGGCGGCATGCCCACGCGCGTCTCGATCCAGCGCAAGCGCCTCGATGAAGCGCTCGGCGCGCTCGGCGTGCCGGCGAACGAGCTCGAGGCGCTCCGTCACGAGCTCTCGGCCCCGGCGGGCTGACGCCACCTCGCCGGAAGAAGGTTCGCAGATCGCCCCTGAATACGCGCGCAGCGCAGCGGCTCTCTCGGGGCGCGGCGCGTTGACGCTCCCTGGGGTGGCGGCTAAGCCGCTGGGGCCTGCTGATTTTCGCGCTGTGTCGCGGAGGCTCGGCGCCCAGCGAGACGCGGCGCCCCCCGACGCAGCGCGCAGACCCGCGGGCCGGGGAAGCGGCCGCAAATGGCCGAGCTTGCTCGAGCAGTCGGGGCCGGGGCGCGGCGGTGGTGTCTGCGATCCGATCTCGATGGCGGCTGGGGCCCCAGAGCGGGCCGCATTCCAGCCTGTTGCACACGGTGGGGAACCCATGACGACTTCGACGCAGCGAGCGGTCCAGACGACGTCGAGCATCGACGAGCTCTCATTCAACAACCAGGCCGTCTCGCTCTGCATGCTCGTGAACCGTCGCCACAAGACGGTCCGGGTCATCGACTTTCGCGCGGGCGCCACGCTCGCCAAACGAAACTTCGTGATCAACACGGCGCGCAAGGAGGGCATCGAGAAGGTGTTCGTCCTGGTGGAGCGCGACGAGGTGAACACCTGGGGCCGCCTCGGCTTCCGCCGCGAGGGCAGCATCCCCGGCTTCTACCGTCGCTCCGACGCCTGGATCATGGGCGCCGTCGTGGCGGAGGTCGGCCCGATGCGCCCCGAGCGCGCCTGGGACGACGAAGACGACGACGATCTCGAGGTCGAGCCCGAGAGCCCGCGCCAGGCGATCGCCGACAAACACGTCGAGCGCGCCAAGAAGCTCGCGAAGGAGCTGCTCGACAAACCCCTGCCGCAGACGAAGCTCGCACCGGCGAAGCGCGACGTGCTGCACAAGGCGATCCTCGCGGCGCAGAAGAGCGGTCGCGCGCTCACGGGCTTCGAGGCCTTCAGCCGCGACGCCGAGCGCCACCACGTCACGCTCACGGGCAAGGGAGGCTTCGAGCTCCACGCATCGTATGAGCTACAACCTTCATTCGCTTCGACCATGCTCGAGCTGCTCAGCGCGCCGCGCGACGAGGCCGAGCGCCTGCTCACGCTGAGCGCGCTGAGGACGGTGCTCGGCAAGATGGTCGAGGCCGGCGCGGTCAGCAGCTTCTCGCTGGCGCCCGCCTCCGACCACCAGCTCGGCGCCTGCTTCGTCGCCGCCGGGTTCCGGCGCTCGGCGCTGCTCGCGAGCCACCTCGAGGTGGGCGGCGAGCGTCACGACGCGATCCTCTGGTCGAAGAAGCTCGTCGACAACTGAGGGCGGCCTCGCCCTTCGACGACCAGCGAAGCAAGAAGGCGGGCCCCAGGGCCCGCCTTCGCTGCATTCCGGGCGGCCGCGTCGCCGCGCCGACGAGCGCTCAGCGGCCCCAGCCGCCCTGCGGACCACCCTGCCCGCCCTGGCCTCCCCAACCGCCCTGCGGCGGGCCTCCCTGCGGCGGGCCGTAGCCGCCCGGTGCGCCACCCGGCGGCGGGCCGTAGCCCTGAGGCTGCGCGCCCTGCGGCGGGCCGTAGCCCTGAGGCTGCGCGCCCTGCGGCGGGCCCGGCCACGCGCCCTGCTGCGGCGCGCCCTGCATCGGCATCATCTGTGGCGCGCCCTGCATCGGCATCATCTGCGGCGCGCCGCCCATCGCCGGGGGCATGCCCATCATCGCGCCGCCCATGCCACCCGGAAAGATCGCCACGTGCTGCGGGTTCATCGGATCGATGCGCGCCTGGCAGGCCGCGCCTACCTGGTACTGCGACATCTCGAAGAGCGAGACGATCTTCGTCACCTGCGCCTGGTAAGGCTGCCCGCCCGGCGGCGTGATCAGCACGGTGAACTGCACCTGCGGGTTGTTGTTCACGTAGGTGCCCGTCTGCTGCGCGGCGAGGATCTGCCCCTGCGCAGGCGTGCCCGTCTGCAGCAGACGTCGCTCCTCGGCGGCGCCCTTCTGCAGGTTCATCACGAACTTGTAGACGCCCCACAGGATCGGGATGGTCGTCACGAGGATCACGACCATGACGACCATGCTCAAAGAGAAACCAAAATCCATGATGCGCTCGACCTCTCGCTGAGCGGGTTCGCGCGACGCGTGGTTCGCCCTGCTCGCTGACATGCTGCCGAGCATTCCCTGCGAAACGCAAGAAGCCCGCGGTGGCAGGCCGCTGGCTCAGCGGTACGCGCCGCGCACCGCCGAGCGCGCGCGCCCCACCCGCTCGACGATGCCCGCGGCCACGTCGCGCAGCTCGCGCAGCGTAGGCACCACGTCGCGAGGGTCGACCACGCCCGTGAGCTCGAGGCGAAGGCCACGATCGTCGAGCCGGAGGCTGCCCCGCTCGCGCAGCTCGAAGAGCGCCCTGCGCAGCGGCTCGTCGAGCAGCCTGCGCACCGACTCGGCGTCGTTGCCGCGCACCTCGAAGGCCGCGTCGAAGCTGGGATCGCCGAGCTCGAGATCCGCGGCCACGAACAGCGAGCTCAAGCCGCTGCGCTGAGGGCGCAGGTCGAGGCCTAGCCCGAGCGCGAGCGGGAAAGGCGCCCAGAGGATCGACGCCGCTTCGGTCGCGCTCCTGCGCGCGAGCTGCACGCAGACCTCGACGCCCTCGAGCCAGCCCCTCAGCGCGGCGGGTGTCTCGCTGAGCTCGAGGCCCAGCACCTCGGCGGCCGCTCGGTAGGCCGCGAGGTGCGGCCTCACCATCGGCGCGGCGGGCACCTGGCGCGCCGCCTCGCCGAGCGCCTTGGCGAACCAGGTCGCGGTCTGGAGCACCCAGCTCAGGCGCTCCTCGGCGAGCTCGGCAGGCACCGCGAGGCGTACGAGGCGATCGTCGAGCTCGAGGGAGGCGTCGACCGGGAGGCGCAGCGCCGCGGCGCGGATCTCCGGATCGAGCAGCGCGCGCGCGCGCTCCGCCTCGAAGGCGGCCACGCGGTAGGGAACGTCGAAGCGCGGGTCGCCCGTCTCGATGTCGGTCTTCGAGGCGCTCGCCACCCAGTCGAGCAGCGCGTCTCCGGCGGTCTCCGCGCGCACGCGCAGCCCGAGATCGAGCTCGGGCACGATCATCGCGCGCGCGACGAACATCGGCTGGTTCGACTGCCCTTCGTGGTTCCAGACCTCACGCGTCAAGCTCAGGGGCACCTCGTCGAGCACGCCCTCGAGGCCGCTCGCGACGACGGCGAGCTGGTGCGCTGCGGCCACCTCGGCGAGGGCCGCGTCGAGCTTCGCGCGCTGGGCTCGCACCGAGCGCAGCGCATGGGCCACGGCGAGCCCCGGCACGGCGAAGACCCCTGCCATCAGCGTCGCGAGCACCGCGGTCTCGATCATCGCGGCGCATGCTAGCGCGGGCGCGCCGGAGCGCGGGCTCGGCGCTGGGCTCAGCGGTAGGCGCCGCGTCGCCCGCCGGCGTGGGCTCCGCTCGCGCGCTCCGCCAGCGCCGCCGAGAGATCGCGTACGGCGCGCAGCGTGGGCACGAGCGCGCGTGGATCGGGCGCGCCGAGCATCGAGAGGCGCACGCCCACGTCGTCGACGAGCACGGCGCCACGATCACGCAGGGCGTCGATGCGCGCGCGGATCTCCGCGTCGAGCACGGCGCGCACGCCCTCCGGGTCGCGCCCGTGCACGTCGAAGCGGTCGTCGAAGCGGGGGTCGCCGAGCTCGATGTCCGGCGAGCTGAAGAACGGGAAGGCGGTGCCCCGACGTGGCCTGAGCTCGAGGCCGAGCCCGAGCTGCGAGGGGTGCTGCGCGTAGAGATCGCAGCCGAGCTGCGAAGGGCCCTGGCGCATGAGCTGCGCCCAGACCTGCACGCCGTCGAGCGCGCCACCGAGCGCCGCCGGCGTGGCGCGGTAGCCGAGGCCGAGCGCGCGCGCGGCCTGGTCGAAGGCCGAGAGGTACGGCACCGCGAGCGGCGCGGGTGGTACGCGCGTGGCCGCCGCCTGCAGCGCCTGCGCGAACCACAGCACCGTGCCCAGCGACCACTCGGCGAAGGCCTCGTCGACGAAGCCTCGGCGCTCGACGCGCACGCCGAGGTCGTCGACGTAGATCGCCCCGAAGCCGATCCCGAGCAGCGCGAGGCGGAGCTCCGGCCCGAGCAGCGCGGCCACGCGCGCCACCTCGTGGCCCGAGACGTGGAAGTTGCGGTCGAAGGCGGCATCTCCGACGAGCACGTTGGGCGCGAGCATGCCGAGGCTCTCGAGCAAGCCGTCGCCCATCTGTGAGCGGCGCAGCGAGAGCCCGAGATCCAGCGCGGGTGAGAGCTGCGCACGCGCCACGGTGTAGGTGACGCGGTTCTTGCCGGAGCCGCGCACCTCGTGGAGCACCGCCACCGGCACGCCCTGCAGCACACCGCGCACGCCGCTCGGCTGCACGTAGAGCCCGTGCCTCGCGCCGAACCTCGCCCAGAGCGCGGCCTGCTCGCGCTGCTGGTTCTGCAGGTGCACGAACACCGCGACCAGGATGCCGAAGGGCAGCAGCATCGCCATGATCGTGATGAGGACGACGAGGACCGCGGTCATGGCGCCGATGCTACGCGAGCACGCCCGCTGGCTGGGGCGCGGCGAAGGTGGTGCCGTTCAGCCCAGCGCCGTCGCGAGCGCTCAATGTCTGTCCGGAAAAGCCGAACCCAGGGGTTCGGCTCTTCCGACTTGTTGTTCGTCAGAAATCGAGAAA
>ERZ761602.5357-NODE-5357-length-15320-cov-4.423321_pt1 | contig 15320 bp, 12 predicted proteins | sample MGYA00512165_ERZ761602 | MGnify/ENA primary metagenome ERZ761602 (study PRJEB28899, sample SAMN02445085) | bioreactor sludge metagenome | biome: EBPR sludge; isolation source: Thorneside wastewater treatment plant | place: Australia: Brisbane, Thorneside...
GCCAGGCGCTGCTGATGAAATGCGCCGACCGCCTCGCCGCCGAGGCCGAGCGCTTCGCGTGGCTCGAGACGAGCGACACCGGCAAGCCGTGGCGCGAGAGCCTCGCCAACGTCCACACCGCCGCCGACCGCATCCGCTACTACGCCGGCGCGTGCCGCGCGCTCGAGGGCAACACGCTGCCGGTGGGCGGCACGATCCTGTCGCTCGATTTCCGCGAGCCGCTCGGCGTCATCGGCATCCTGGGCGCGTGGAATTTCCCGCTCAACATGTTCGCCGGCAAGATCGCGCCCGCGCTCGCCGTCGGCAACGCCGTGGTCTACAAGCCGGCCGAGCCCACGCCGATCACGACGCTCGAATTCGCGCGCCTCATGGGCGAGATCCTGCCGCCGGGCGTGGTCAACGTCGTCACCGGCAACGGCGAGACCGCGGGCGCCGCGATCGTCGCCCATCCCGGCATCCGCAAGATCTCGATCACCGGCGCCGTCGAGACCGGGCGGCGCGTGATGGCAGCCGCCGCCGCCACCGGCAAGCAGATCACGCTCGAGTTGGGCGGCAAGAACGCGCAGATCGTGTGCGAAGACGCCGATCTCGACCGCGCGGCGCAGGGCATCCTGCTCGGCGCGTTCATGAACCAGGGCCAGGTGTGCACCTCGGGCTCGCGCATCCTCGCGCACGCGAGCGTGGCGAAGGCGCTCGGCGAGAAGGTCGTGGCGCTGATCCCGAAGCTCAAGATCGGCGATCCGTTCGCCAAAGACACGACGATGGGCACGCTCTGCTATCGCGAGCACATGGACCGCGTGCTCGACTACATCGCGATCGGCAGGCGCGAGGGCGCCACGGTGCTCGCCGGCGGCGGACGCCTCGCCGTGAAGGCGTATCCGAACGGACTTTATCTCCAGCCGACCCTGTTCGGCGGCGTGACGGCGGACATGCGCATCGCGCGCGAGGAGATCTTCGGCCCGGTCGCGACGCTCCATACGTGGGACGACGAAGACGCGATGCTCGCCGAGGCGAACGGCCTCGACTACGGCCTCGCGGCCGGCATCTGGACGCGCGATTTCGGCCGCGCGCACCGGCTCGCGCGCGCGGTCGAGGCCGGGCGCGTCTGGATCAACTGCTACAATTTGTTCCCGTCCGGCGCCGCGTTCGGCGGCAGCAAGGGCAGCGGCTTCGGCCGCGAAGACGCATTCGAGACGATGCTCGCCTTCACCCAGGTGAAGAACGTCGTCGCCGACATCGCCGCCGAGCAGCGGCGGTTCTACGAGTGAGGAAGCAATGCGCAACCGCGTAGGGGCGCGCTGCGCGCGCCCTGTCTCCACAGACTCATGCATGCATGCCCGTAGGGGCGCACGGCTGTGCGCCCCTGTAGACGCCGGACGCGCGTTGGCGGGGCGCACAGCCGTGCGCCCCTACGCTTCGATCGCACTTGCGCGTGGAGAGGGCGCGCGCAGCGCGCCCCTACGCGGCAACGGTTCCGCCTAACCTGGAAGGCACCTCATGACCCAACTCTACGGCCAAGCGAAGATCCCGAACGTCGATCCCGCGAATTTCCGCGCGCAGGACCCCGAGTTCCAGGAGCTCGTGCTCAACCTCATCAACATCCACGTGGTCAGCGAGGATTACGGCGCCGACTGCTTCGAGCCGAGCATCCTTCGCGGCCCCACGCCCGAGTTCAAGCTGCGCATGGCCAAGACGGTGATGGAGGAATACGGCCATCACCTGCGCTTCCGCCACCTGCTCGACGAGCTCGGCATCGACTGGCGCGAGACGATGAAGGCGAAGGCGCATCTCTCCACTTTCGACACGCCGATCGCGAGCTGGGCGGACCAAATGGTGTTCCTGGCGCTCGTCGACCGCGCCGCCGCGCACCAGTTCGTCGAGTTCGAGAAGATGCCCTACGCGCCGTTCCGCAAGGCGGCCGAAGATACGCTGCGCGAGGAGCACGGCCATGTCGGCCTCGGCATGAAGGGCACCAAGTGGATCCTCGACAACGAGCCCGACGGCAAGGCGCAGGTGAAGGCCGCGGTGCTGAAATGGCTGCCGGTCGGCCTCCAGAGCTTCGGCGGCGACCGCTCGCGCACCAACGAGCGCTATCGCTACTGGGGCATCAAGAGCAAGTCGAACGAAGCGATGCGCGCCGAATACTTCGCCGAGGTGATCGCCATCATCCGCGACAAATGGGGCGTCGACGTCCCCGCCCGGCTCGAAGACTGGTGGAACGGCAAGACCGCGCAGGCCGCCGGCGACGGCGGATACAAATATGCGGGGATGAGCCTGAAGGCGTAGCGCGGCGCCCGCCGCCGCTCATTCGATGATCTCGTCGGCGCTGACGAGGATCTCGTTGGGAAGCGACAGGCCGAGTCCCTTGGCGGCCTTGGCGTTCACGACCATTTCGAACTTCGTCGGCAGCTGAATCGGCAGATCGCTCGCCGGCGTGCCGGCCAGCACCCTGGCAGCATATCCGCCGGCGCGGCGGAACAGATCGACGAGGTTGGTGCTGTAGCTGATCAGGCCCCCCCGCTCGACATAGAAGCGCTCCTCGAACATGGACGGCAGCCCGGCCGAAGCGATGGCCGCCAGGATTTCGTCGCGCCGGGTCTCGAACAGGAAATTGCGGAAGACAATCACGCCGCCCGCGCCCTCGCCACGGGCCTTGCGCAACGCGGCGCCGAGTTCCACCCGCGAACCGAGGGGCTGCAAGCGGACGGCGATCTTCAGGCTCTGCGCCGAGTTGACGTAGGCTTCGGCCTGCCGGCCGCCCCGGGAAATCGTCCTCGGATTGACCAGGATGACGACCTTGTCGAGCCCCGGAACGACCTTGCGCAGCAGGTCGAGCCGCTTGACGGCCATTTCGGCGCTCAGGTTGGAAAACCCGGTGACGTTGCCGGGCGGCCGGTTGATGGAGCCGCCGAGGACGACGTTGCCGTAGTTCGAGATCACCGCCGCGACGATCGGCACGTCGGGCGCGCGCTCCTGGATCGCCTGCATCGCGTTGTCGCCGGCCGTCACGAAAACGGACGTGCCGAGGCCGGCAAGCTCGTCGATCTGCGAGCGCAAGCGCTCGAGACTGCCGCCGGCATAGCGCTCGAGGATCTCGAGGCTCCGGCCCGGCTCCATGCCGCTCTCGCGCAAGCCCGTCTCGAACGCGGCGTAATGCTGAGGGTTGCGATCGACCGCCGACACGAAGCCGATCTTCGGACGCTGGCCGGACTGCGCCGCGAGCGGCGGCGCCGCAAGGGCGCTTGCGGCCAGTGCGAGCAGCGTTCTCCGGTCCATCATTCAAACAGCCTCGTCCGTGCGGCTCACCACGGAAATACTGCCGCGCTGCGCCAATCGCGGCAAGCCGTCGAAAGCGTTTCGCGCGGCGCGAATGGTACGACCGGCGACGTCGGGTGCAAGGGTATGGGGGTGAGCTTGAAACCGCGGCGCGGCGGCCGCCGCTACGCCTTCTTCCGCGTATCCCGCACGCGCTTCGCCTTGAACTCGGTCTTCGGCAGCGTGCCCGGGCGCAGCACTTCGACGCCGACGCGGACCTCGCAGCGCGTGCGCACTTCGCCGGCCACCTGCTCGGCCACTTTCGCCGCGTCGGCCGGCGGCGCCGGGTGCTCGACGCGGATCGTCATCGTGTCGAGGCCGTCGGCCTCGGTGGCCAGCACGATCTCGTACTCGTCGCCGATGCCGGGGACCGCGCGCACGCCCTCTTCGATCTGACTCGGATAGAGCTTGATGCCGCGGATGGTCACGATGTCGTCGGCGCGCCCCACGAACGAGCCGATCGCGCGCACATGCGTGCGCCCGCAGGCGCAGGGCTTGTCGTCGAACACCGTATAGTCGCCGACCAGGAAGCGGAGCTGCGGCGAGCTTTCGGAATTGAGATTGGTCGTGACCGTGAGCCCGCGCTGGCCCACCGCCACCGGCGCCTTCCTCTCGGCGTCGACCAGTTCCCACACCGCGATGTCTTCCATGAGGTGGGTGGCCACCTGCCCGCCGGGCAGGACCGCGTGCGGGCACGAATAGCCGCCGGCATGCGGCGACGCCTCGGTGCAGCCGTAGAACTCGACCGCGCGCGCGCCCCACAGCTCTTCGAGGCGCTTGCGCGTCGCCGGGATGCCCATCCACGGCTCGCCGCCGAGGAAGATCGTCTTCACCGCCGTCTTCGCCGGATCGAGGCCCATCTCCTGCATCGTGCGGCCGAGATAGAGCGCGTAAGAGGGCGTGCAGGCGAGGATCGTGGCCCCGTAGCGGGCGAGGAAATTCGCGCGCATGCGCGCATCGAGTCCGCCGCCCGGAATCATCGGGATGCCCATGCGGTGCAGGCCGACGCTGACGCCCCAGATCCACACATGCGGGCCGAAACCCGAGATCAGCATCGCGCAGTCGCCCTTGCGCAAGCCCATCGAATGCAAGGCGCGCGCGTTGGCCCACTCCCACTGCTCGCGGTCGAACTGGCTGTAGCGGAACACGCGCGGCGTCCCGGTGGTGCCCGAGGTGCCGAAGATCATCCAGCCGCGCTCGGCCCAGAGCGCGTCGTCGTGCGCGCTGTAGGTGCCCCAGGGCGGGTTGGCGAGCGCGTCCTCGATCATCTCGCGCTTGTCCACCACGGGCCATTTCGGCAAGTCGTCGACCGACCGGATGTCGTCGGGCGTCATGCCGAGCCGCTCGAAGCGGCGGCGGTAGAACGGGCTGTTCTCGTAGAGGAACGGCACCGCGGCCGCGAGCTTCGTGTTCTGGATGCGGCGCAGCTCGCCGCGCGGCGCGGTGTCGAGCCGCGGCGACCAGTAGTGCTCCGCGCCCGCGCGGTCCCAATCGAGCCGGTGCTCCGCGAGCACCTCGAGCCACCGCCGCCGCGTGGCCTCCCTGCGGTTCTTCACGCCAGCCTCCCTTCTTCCTTCTTCTATAACGCTATTGAAATCAGCCTAGCCGCGGCGTCGTGCAGCGGCAAGCACAGGCTTTCCGCCATACGCAATCTCCGTTGCCAAAGGCGCGCGCCTTCGCCGTTGTCGCCGGCGAATGCGCGCCGCTATTGTCGCGGCACGCGGCGGATGACGCGCGGACGCCCGTGTTCCGCGCGCCTTCGCGCAAGAACGGACGCGGCGGCATGGAGCGGAACACACGCGAGGCGGAACCGGCGCGGCCGGGCGCGCTCCCGGATCTTCCCTGGCACGCGACGGCGACGGCCGACGTCCTCGCGGCGCTCGGCGCCTCGCCGCAGGGCCTGACCGGACGCGAGGCGGCCCTGCGCCGGGCCGCGTTCGGTCCGAATGCGCTCCCGGCGCCGGCCGGCCGCCATCCGCTGCTCCGCTTTCTCGCGCAGTTCAACAATGCGCTGATCTACGTCCTGCTCGCCGCCGCCGTCGCTGCGGCCGTGCTGGGCCACGCCGTCGACGCGGGCGTCATCGCCGCGGTGGTGCTGATCAACGCGATCGTCGGCCATGTCCAGGAAGGCAAGGCCGAGAAGGCGCTGGGCGCGATCCGCAAGCTCGTGTCGCCGCAGGCCGCCGCGCTGCGCGACGGGCGCCGGATCGCGGTGCCGGTGGCCGACCTCGTGCCCGGCGACATCGTCGTGGTCGAGGCCGGAGACCGCGTTCCGGCCGATCTCCGGCTGATCCGCGCGCGCGGGCTGCTGGTCGAGGAGGCCGCGCTCACCGGCGAATCGGTTCCGGCCGAGAAGCGCGAGGGCGCCGTGCCGGCCGACGCCGCGCTCGGCGACCGCGCCGGCATGGCCTTTTCGGCCACGCTCGTGCTCGCCGGCCAGGGCACCGGCGTCGTCGTCGCCACCGGCCGGCGCACCGAGATCGGCCGCATCAGCACGCTGATCGAGGGTGTGGAGGCGATGACCACGCCGCTGCTGCGCCAGATCAACCGGTTCGGTCGCCGGTTCACCTGGGTGGCGCTGGCCGCATCCGCGGCGCTGTTCGCGTTCGCGACGCTGCTGCGCGGCTTCGAATGGACCGAGGCGCTGATCGCCGTGGTGGCGCTCGCGGTCGGCGCGATTCCCGAGGGCCTGCCGGCCGTCATCACGATCACGCTCGCGATCGGCGTGCAGCGCATGGCGGCGCGCAACGCCGTGGTCCGCCGCCTGCCGGCGGTCGAGACGCTCGGCGCGACCTCGGTGATCTGCTCCGACAAGACCGGAACGCTCACGCGCAACGAGATGACCGCGCGCCGCATTGCCGCCGCAGAACACACGGTGCTGGCCGGCGGCGCCGGCTACGCGCCGGCAGGCGCGCTGACGGCGGAAGACGGCGGCGACGACGTGGCGGCGCTGGCCGCCGCTGCGCCGGTCATCCGCTGCGGCCTGCTCTGCAACGACGCCCATCTGCACGAGGCGGACGGAAGCTGGGTCGTCGAGGGCGACCCGATGGAGGGCGCGCTCGTCGCCCTCGCCGCCAAGGCCGGGCTCGACGCCGCGCATGTGCGCGCCGAGTGGCGGCGACTCGACGAGATTCCGTTCGACGCGGAGCACCGCTTCATGGCGACGCTGCACGCCGCCCCCGGCGGCGGCGCCGCGATCTTCGTCAAGGGCGCGCCGGAGCGCCTGCTCGAGATGTGCGCGACGGAAGAGGCGGCGGGCGGCCGGCGCCCGCTCGACCGCGCCCATTGGGAGGAGCGGATCGCGCGCGCCTCACGTTCGACGAGGCGCAGAGCGGCCTCGCGTTCCTCGGCATCGTCGGCTTCATCGACCCGCCGCGCGACGAGGTGATCCGCGCCGTGGCCGATTGCCGCGCGGCGGGCATCGCGGTGAAGATGATCACCGGCGATCACGCGGCGACGGCGGCGGCGATCGCGCGCAAGCTCGGACTCGGCGACGGCGAAGGCCGCGCCGTGACCGGAGCCGAGATCGACCGGACGCCGGAGGCCGAGATGCCGGCGCTGGCGCGGCGCACGCACGTGTTCGCGCGCACCAGCCCGGCGCACAAGCTGCGCATCGTGCGTGCGCTGCAGGCCACCGGCGCGGTGGTGGCGATGACCGGCGACGGGGTCAACGACGCGCCGGCGCTGAAGCAGGCGGATGTCGGCGTGGCAATGGGCGTCAAGGGCACCGAGGCTGCCAAGGAAGCCGCGCAGATGGTGCTGCTCGACGACAATTTCGTCTCGATCGCCGCGGCCGTGCACGAGGGCCGCACGGTCCACGACAACATCCGCAAGGTCATTTCCTGGACGCTGCCGACCAACGGCGGCGAGGTGGTGACGGTCGTCGCCGCGATCTTCGCCGGCTTCGCGATGCCGATGTCGGCCGTGCAGATCCTCTGGGTCAACCTCGTTACCTCGGTGACGCTGGGGCTGGCGCTCGCCTTCGAGCCGCCGGAGCGGGGCGTGATGCGGCGCCCTCCCCGCCGCGCCGACGCGCCGCTGCTCTCGCCCCTGCTCGTCTGGCGCGTCGCGTTCGTATCGCTGCTGTTCGCGGCGGGCGCGCTCGCGATGTTCTTCCACGCGCTCGGTCGCGGCTCCGATCTCGAGACGGCGCGCACGATGACCGTCAACGTCATCGTCGTGTTCGAGATTTTCTATCTGTTCAGCGTGCGCTACCTGCACGAGACGTCGTTCACCTGGCGCGGGGTCCTGGGCACGCGGGCGGTTCTGATCGCGGTGGCGCTCGCCGCGGCGGCGCAGCTTGCGTTCACCTACGCGCCGTTCATGCAGGCGCTGTTCGGCACGCGCCCGATCGCGCTGCTCGACGGCGTGGCGATCGTGCTCGCCGGCGCCGCCTTCATGCTCGTCCTCGAGGCGGAGAAAGCCGTGCTGCGCCGCCTGCGCCTGTTCGGCAGCGGCGCGTAGTCGAGCGCTCCCGCGACGCTGATACTCTTGCGCGGTCCGCCGGCTGGGCCCGCCCGGCCCACGCTTTTGGCTGCGGCCGCTCTCTGCTACCGTTCCTGCCGAGGTTCGCGAGGGGGGACACCGTGAAGAAAGCCATCGCCGAGTTCATCGGCACTTTCGCGCTCGTGCTGTTCGGCTGCGGCGCGGCCGTGATCGGCGGCATGGGCAACGGCGCCACGGCCATCGACGTGCTCGGCATCTCGTTCGCGTTCGGCCTCGCGATCGTGGCGATGGCCTACGGCATCGGCCCGGTCTCGGGCTGCCACGTGAACCCGGCGGTGAGCTTCGGCGTGCTGCTCGCCGGCCGCATGTCGGTGGGCGATTTCATCCGCTACGCGGTCGCGCAATGCGCGGGCGCCATCGCCGGCGCCGCCGTGCTCTACCTCATCCTCTCGGGCAAGGCCTCGGGCTGGAACGGCGGGCTCGGCCAGAACGGCTGGGGTGCCGGCTATCTCGGGCAATACGGCATGCTCTCCGCCTTCGTGTTCGAGGCGGTGGCGACGTTCCTGTTCCTGGTCTGCATCCTCGGCGTCACGCAGAAGGGCGCGCCGGTGCAGTTCGCGGGGCTCGCGATCGGCTTGACGCTGGTGGTGATCCACATCGTCGGCATCAACGTGACCGGCGTCTCGGTGAACCCCGCCCGCTCGCTCGGCCCGGCGCTGATCGGCGCCGGCGCCAACGCGGGCGCCATGGCGCAGCTCTGGCTGTTCATCCTGGCCCCGCTGCTGGGCGCGGCGGCGGCCGGCATCATGTTCAAGTCGGGCCTGCTCGCCGCCGACGACCCGGACGCGTAGTACGCAAGCGCGAGGCGGGAGAAAAGGCGACGCCCGCCGCCACGTCATCCTGAGCGCAGCGAAGGATCTCTGGACGCTGATGAGGCTGCGGCGCCGATAGTGCCCGTCGGCACCGCTTCTGCTTGTGCCGAGAGATCCTTCGCTACGCTCAGGATGATGGGTTGAGGCGCCGGCCTACGACGCGTCGATCTTCTGCTCGACGACGCGCTGCTGGATCGCCTTCTGCAGCTTCTCGAACGCGCGCACCTCGATCTGGCGCACGCGCTCGCGGCTGATGCCGAACTGCTGCGAGAGGTCTTCGAGCGTCAGCGGCTCCTCGCGCAGGCGGCGCTCGGCGAGGATGTGGCGCTCGCGCTTCGTGAGGCCCTTCATCGCCTCTTCCAGCAGCTGGCGGCGCACCTTGGTCTGCTCGGCCTCGGCCGTCACCTGCTCGGCGTTCGGGCGCTCGTCGACCAGCCAGTCCTGCCACTCCATGTCGCCTTCGGCCGCGCGCACGGGCGCGTTGAGCGAATGGTCGGGCGCGGCCAGGCGCCGGTTCATCTGCACCACTTCGTCTTCGGTGACGTTGAGCTGCTGCGAGATGTGCTTCACCTTCTCGGGCGGCAGGTCGCCGTCTTCGACGTGCTTCAGCTTCGCCTTGAGCTTGCGGAGGTTGAAGAACAGCTTCTTCTGCGCCGCCGTGGTGCCGAGCTTCACCAGCGACCACGAGTGCAGGATGTATTCCTGGATCGAGGCGCGGATCCACCACATCGCGTAGGTGGCGAGGCGGAAGCCTTTGTCGGGGTCGAAGCGCTTCACCGCCTGCATCATCCCGACATTGCCCTCGGAGATCAGCTCGGCCACCGGCAGCCCGTAGCCGCGGTAGCCCATCGCGATCTTCGCCACGAGGCGGAGGTGGGAGGTGACCAGCTTGTGCGCGGCCGACAGGTCGCCATGCTCGCGCCAGCGCTTGGCGAGCATGAACTCCTCGTCCGGCTTCAGCATCGGAAATTTGCGGATCTCGGCGAGATAGGCCGAGAGATTGCCGGTGGCCCCGATGATCGGAATGGCCGGGCCCGGCGCCGCGAGTGCAGTCGTCGTCATCTATTCCCTCTTCATGTCCCGCGGCACCCGGTCCTTCAGGCGGCCCCGTGGTGCGCGTACGCCTGCGCATATGGTGTCGCGGACCCTTGAATTCAATCGGCCGGCCACCCGAGCAGCCAATTACGGCGCTTTTCCGATTTCTTCCAAGCCATTGAGGAGATTAGCGAAATCTGGCGGCAACGGCGCCTCGAAGCGGAGCCGCCGGCCGCCCGCCGGGTGGTCGAAGCCGAGCACCGCGGCGTGCAGCGCCTGGCGGCGGAAACCGTCCAGCATTCTACGCGCGGCGGGCGTCAACTCCGGCGCGGCCCGGTGCCGCGCCCGCCCATGGCACCGGGCCCGACCATAGTTCGGGTCGCCGACCAGCGGATGGCCGATATGGCTCATGTGCACGCGGATCTGGTGCGTGCGCCCGGTCTCGAGCCGGCACTCGACGAGGGCCGCCGCCTGCCCGAACGTGCGGAGCGTGCGATAGCGCGTCGCCGCCGCCTTGCCGCCGCGGGCGACGACGGCCATCTTCTTGCGGTCGCGCGCGCTGCGGCCGATGGCGCCCTCGATGCGCCCGCTCGCGGGGTGCGGCACGCCCCACACCAGCGCCAGATAGGCGCGCTCGATCGTGCGCCCCTGGAACTGCGCGGTGAGCGCGTGATGCGCGGCGTCGGTCTTGGCGACGACCATGACGCCGCTCGTGTCCTTGTCGAGCCGGTGCACGATGCCGGGCCGCGCCACGCCGCCGATGCCCGAGAGCGACGCGCCGCAATGCGCGATCAGCGCGTTGACGAGCGTCTTGTCGGGATTGCCCGGCGCCGGATGTACGGTGAGCCCGGCCGGCTTCGCGATCACGACGAGCTGCGCGTCTTCGTACAGAATCTCGAGCGGAATCGCCTGCGCCTCCGGCACCGCCGGCGCCGCCGGCGGAACGGCGACGTCGAATCGCTCGCCCGGTTTGACCCTCCGCGAGGGCTCGGATATGACAGCCCCGCCGCACGACACGCGTCCTTCCAGGATCAACGCCTTCAAGCGCGAGCGCGACAGCTCCGGAAGCGCCGCGGCGAGCAGTTGATCGAGGCGACGGCCGGAAGCGTCCGCACCCGCCTCGACGTGAAATCGCCGTTCCGCCGACTCGCTCACTGCCACGCCCCGAGCCCCCGATGACCCCATCCGCGAAACCGCCCGGACTTGCGCTGCTGAAGACCGGCGTGATCGTGATGGGCCTTCTCATCCTGCTGGGCCTCGGCGCCGTCGTCTATGGCGTGTTCAGCAAGACGCAGCAGGCGCTGAAAGGCGGCGAGACGCCCGATCTCGCCAAGGCCGCCGTGATCAAGCTCGGCGTGTCGAACGCGCAGGTGAAATCGATGAGCGTCTCCGACCGCACGCTCGCGCTGCATCTCGCCGTTCCGGGACAGGGCGAGTGGGTGTATGTCGTCCCGCTTTCCGGCGACGGACGCATCCTCAAGATCGCCATCGGCACGGGGGAGTCCCAGTGAATTTCGCTTCCGACAACACGACCGGCGCCGCGCCGGAAGTCGCCGCCGCGGTCGCGCGCGCCAATTCGGCCGCGCATGCGATGCCCTATGGCGCCGATCCGCTGACGCGCGGCCTGACGGCGAAATTCTCGCGCCTGTTCGAGCGCGAGGTGGCGGTGTTCCCGGTCGCGACCGGCACGGCGGCGAACGTGCTCGGCCTTTCGCTGGTGCTGCCGACCTATGGCGGCGTGTTCTGCCTCGAAAGCTCGCACATCTACGGCGACGAAGTGACGGCGACCGAGATGTATACCGGCGGCGGCCGGCCGATTCCGCTGCCCGGCATGGACGGCAAGTTGCTGGCGCCCGAGCTGGCCAAGGCGATCGCGCAGCACCGCCCCGGCAACACGCACACGGTGCAGCCCGCGGCCGTGAGCATCACGCAGATCAGCGAGATGGGGCACATCTACTCGCCCGGCGAGATCGCGCGGCTCGCCAAGCTCGCCCACCGCCACAAGCTCGCCGTGCACATGGACGGCGCGCGCTTCGCCAACGCGGTGGCGGCGCTCGGCTGCCGCCCGGCCGACATCACCTGGCGCGCCGGGGTGGACATCCTCTCGTTCGGCGGCACCAAGAACGGCTGCTTCGGCGCCGAGGCGGTGGTCGTGTTCGACAAGGCGCGCGCGGCCTCGTTCCTCTACCGCCGCCAGCGCGCGGGCCACACCTTCTCCAAGATGCGCTTTCTCTCGGCGCAGCTCGACGCCTACGTCCACAAGGGCCTGTGGCTCGAGCTGGCCCGGCATTCGAACGCGATGATGCGCCGCCTCGCGAACGGCCTCGCGCGCATTCCCGACATCGAGCTGCGCACGACGCCGCGCGCCAACATCGCGTTCGTCAATTTCCCGAACCCGGTCTGGCGCGCGCTCGAAAAGGCGGGTTTCACCTTCTATCACTGGGGCAACGCGCATTGGCACACGGCGCGGCTCGTGACCGCGTTCAGCACCGACCCAGCCGACGTCGACCGCTTCGTCGCGGCCGCGCGCGCCGCCAGCAGCGGCCGCAAACCGAAGCGCCCGATGTCGTTCCTGCCGCGCTTCTGAGTCGGCACGCGGGGAAGCGGCGCGCCCGGCGCGCGTATCAGAGCCGAGCCGCCGAGCCCGCCATGCGCCCAGCCCGCGCCCTCTCCGCCCTGTTCCTGATCGCGCTGCCGGCGCTGGCGGCCGCCGAGGCGCCCAGAACCGACGAGCGCTCGTTCGCCGAGCGCGTGCCGCGCGCCTGGTGCGGCGTGTTCCGCTGGGACGGCGACGCGCGCGAGCAGCACGTGACGATCCGCTTCGAACGCGTCGCCGCGCGCCCCGGCGGCGCGATCGAGGCCGAGGGACCCGGCCTCGTGCGCTACGAGGACGAGCCGCCAGAGCGCGGCGTCCGCTTCCGCATGCGCGCGGCGATCGACCCGGCCACGCTTCGCATCGAGATGTTCGAGAGCATCGGCGCGCCGCGCAGCGATTACGTCACCGACGGCTCGCATCGCGGCGCGCTGGCCCCCGACCTCCAGTCGCTGAGCGCGGTGTGGACCACGCGCGCCACCGGCCGGCAGGGCTCGCTGCGCCTCGCCGCCCGCCCCGAGCAGGCCGACCTCGCCCACGCCTGCGCGCCGCCGGCGAGCCGCGCGCCGGGCTCGCCTCTCCATAATTCGTTAATACGTTTCGCCGCGCTGACTCCGGCCGTTGGGTTTGCCATCAATTAACCCAACTGCTGCATAACCTCGGCCGGGGCCCCGCCCCGGTCTGCCTTCCGCGACCGCCCCGCCAACGAGAAGACGATGATAAAGCTGATCGCCATCATTATCGCCGCCACGTCGATCGCCTTCGCCACCAGCGAACCCGCGCAGGCGGTGACCGACCTCTGGGCGCTCAACGACAAGGGCGAGCCCGCGTCGCTGAAGGGCTTCCCGAGCAAGGTGCGCGTCTATTCGGCCGAGGAGCACAAATCGCTCAACGCCGGCCTGCAGCGCACCTATTCGCAGCGCAAGGTGTTCTGCAATCAGGAGTACATGCTGTCGACCGCGCAGGTGCGCTGGCTCGTCACGCACGGCAAGTCCAAGCACCGCATCGTGCTGCGCGAGCGCCTGCCGAAGGGCCAGCACCGCAACGTCTGCTGACGCCGGCGCATCCTGCCGCATCCAGCCGCCGCCCTTGCGCAACGCCGGAGCGCGGGCTAGATCATGCGCTCCGCGCCACGCCCCCATCGTCTAGTGGCCCAGGACGCCTGCCTCTCACGTAGGTAACAGGGGTTCGAATCCCCTTGGGGGCGCCAGCGGCGCCGCACGGGCACCGCCAGCGGAAACGCGCGCAACGCGCCGCGCTTCCCGGCTGGCCGTGGCACTCGCCCAGATGCGAATCGCATCGCTGATCGTCGAAGGGCGTCGGCACGGACGGCGCGCATGAACACCGTGTTGCCTATGGCTTTGCCGCGCGCCGCGATAACGCACAGGCCCGAACCCCGCGGCGGAACCGGCGCCGGTGCACGCTGGTTCCGCGCCGAGCAATCCGAGGCCGCCCGCGCTGCGCCAAGTCGTGCGCCGATTCCGATCTGATCGCGTGGCGCGAGAGCCGTCCATCCTCGTGATCGTGCCCTATTTCGGCCCGTGGCCGGAATGGATGCCGTTTTTCCTCCTGTCGTGCCGGCACAATCCGACCGTCAACTGGCTCGTCGTCTCCGACCGTTCGGCGCTGCCCGCCACGGCGCCAAACGTGCGGCTGCTGCAGACTCCGTTCCCGGAATACAAGGCGGCGTTCGAGCGCTGCCTCGGCATCGACCTTCCGTGGGATGAGCCCTACAAGCTGTGCGACCTCAAGCCGATGCTCGGCTTGCTGCACGGCGATGCGGTGCGCGGCTTCGATTTCTGGGGCTATGGCGATCTCGATCTCGTCTATGGCGACATTCGGCGCATCTATGGCGAGGCGGTCCTGCGGCACGACGTCGTCTCGAGCCACGATTGGCTGGTGGCGGGGCATTTCAGTCTCTTCCGCAACCGGCCGCGCTGGATCAACGCGTTCCGGCACGTTCGCGGCTGGCAGACGGCGATCCGCGACCCGTCCTACCGCTCCGTGGACGAGTCCGGAATGGCGGCGCTGCTCCTGCCGTCCGGTGCCTGGGCGCGCCGCTTCAGGTTCCTGTCATCCTGGCGACGCAACACCTACTTCGTCGAGCAGTACACGACGGCGCTGCCGCCCAACCGCTGGATCGACGGTTCGCCCGACTTTCCGGACACGTGGTATTGGCGGCGCGGCCGGCTGACCGCCGACAAGGCGCCCGGCCGGGAATTTCTGTACGTTCATTTTTCGCACTGGCATTCGGCGCGCTGGCTGCGGGGCGCCGCGCCGCCGTGGCGTCGAGAGCGCTCGATCGTTCACCTGCCGATCGAGCCGATGCCGGATGCGTTCAAGATGGATAGCCGCGGTTTTCATCCACTGTGATCGGCCGAGGCTGCGAGCCTCCGGGGGAGGGGAAAGTGCGTAACGGAAGATGGTGCATGTTCACGGCCTACGATTCGTCGTTCGCAAGTCTGGCCGAGATCAGCGTGCCGACGATGCGCCGCTACTGCGAAAACCACGGCATCGATTTTCGTGCGTTTCCCGATCCGGAAGTCGAGCGCCCGCGGGCATGGGCCAAGATCCCGCTGGCGGAGACGCTGTTCGGCGAGGGCTACGATTTCGTGTGGTGGATAGACGCGGACGCGATGTTCGTGCGGTTCGACGCCGACTTCCGCGAACAAGTCGACCCCGGCGCCGATTTCTACTTCGTCGAGGAGCCGAACGCGATCCCGGGCACGGAATCGCGGACGCGGCTCAATTCCGGCGTGTTCGCGCTGCGCAATTCCCCGATCGTGCGCGAATTCCTGCGGGACGCATGGGCACAGGAAGATCTCGTCCACCACGAGTGGTGGGACCAGGCGGGCATGATCGCCGCGTTCGGCTTCCGCAGCATGCTGTGCCGGCCCCACCACCGCCCCGATGAGCCGGTCGCACGCTATGCCGACCGTCTCCGCCGGCTGCCGACGCAATGGAACGCGGGCATGGGGCTCTACGCCGTCGACAATCCGATCGTCGTCCATTTCATGGGCATGGCGCCGGCCGGCAAGCGGATCGGCATGCGCATGGCC
>ERZ761602.5358-NODE-5358-length-15319-cov-146.326127_pt1 | contig 15319 bp, 12 predicted proteins | sample MGYA00512165_ERZ761602 | MGnify/ENA primary metagenome ERZ761602 (study PRJEB28899, sample SAMN02445085) | bioreactor sludge metagenome | biome: EBPR sludge; isolation source: Thorneside wastewater treatment plant | place: Australia: Brisbane, Thorneside...
GAGAAGCTCTGCGCCGCGCTCGATGTTGCCCGCAGCAGGCGGCCGCAGCCCTGAACCGGCGGCGCCGGCGCAGGGCCGGCAACTGCCCGCGGCTCACCGCATCATTGCGCAGTTGCTGGCCGAGGTCCTCTTCCTGCACCCTGTGGACAGCGCATCGTCAACGAAGCGCTGCAGGCGATTTCCTGTCGACTGGTCACAGGCCTTGAGCCAGGCCGAGTTCCAGAGTCAGGCCGAGGCGCTGTGCGTTGACACCCTGCCTGCGATCCAGGGTAGCAAATCGCCGAACGCCCAGGTCCTGCGCGACGGCAATGTGCAGGGCGTCTGCGCCGCGAAGCCCCTGCTCAAAATCATCCACCAGTACCGCCGCTGAGCGGTAGGCAACCCGCGAGACGGGTACCAGCGTCAGGCCACCGGCAGCGAGTCGTTCGAACAAAGCCAGCACGTCACTGGCCTGCCGGCGGAGCAGTTGACCGGTCCGGGTCTTGAGGGCAATGGCGCTGTGGAACTCGGTCAATGTCCAGTCGGCACTGACCGGTGTCTCGGAGAGATCTTCGAACCACCGTTCCACCCGGGCCGTTCCTGTCTCCGGTGTCAACAAGGCCACCCAGACGCTGGTGTCAGCGTAGATCATCAGAAACGATCGGATTCCCGCATGGCCTCGACAACCGGTTCGCCCATCGGCAGATGGGCGCGCAGTGCCTGCACCTGTTGCACGAACGCCGCCTTGTCAAACAGCTCCATTGCCATCGGTCGCAGGCGCAGATCGCCCGTCGCCGTGACTTCGATTTCCAGAGCGTCGCCGGCCTTGACATGCGCCTGACGGGCGCACTCGCCAGGAATGCGTACCGCCAGGCTGTTTCCCCATTTGGCGAGATGTACTTTCATGCACCGCTCCTCCGCGATGTATAGCCGCGTATCTACAATATCATGCCGGGCCGTTCCTGAACATGATCCGGCGCGAGAACGTTTTCGGTCGCTTGCTCTGGCTGTAGCCGACGGTCGACCCGGCGGCGTCCGGCGATGCGATGACGCATGAAAAAGCCCCGCCGCAGCGGGGCTCAATGGAGCGGCAGAGGTTCGCCTACTGCTTGCGGCGCGAAGCCACCATGCCGATGAGGCCGAGACCGAGGATCGCCAGCGTGCCCGGCTCGGGAACGTCGAATTCCTGCTTGATCTTGCCCTCCAGGGCGGCCTGGAATTCTGCAAAGTTCAAGGCGCTGCCGAAGTCGGTCCCGGCGCCGGCAACCCAGGCGCAGCTGGCTGCGGCGCCGATGCCAAGGCAATTGACCGAGTCGACGGGGCTGGGCGTGACGGCGTTGGCGGCGACATTGGGGTCGGAGCCGCTGTTGTTGAATCCGTCGGTGGTGACGTCGATCAGCAACTTGATGTCGGACTGGAGGGAGTTCTCATAGGCGACCAGAGCGTTTGCGGAAGCGGTGACCGCATCGCCGATCGCCGTCGCGCCGGTGTTGATGCCGCCGCGACCAGGATTGAGGCCACTGATGGCCGCGGTCAGGTTCGCCAGAACGCCGGCATTGGTGATCTCCTGCGTCGCGAAGAACTGCGAGAAGTTGGCGCCGAAGATGCCGCCACCAATCGCCACCTGGCCAAAGAGGGACGGGGTCGCGGCGAAGATATTGTTCAGCGCGTTGACGTAGGAGTTGACCTGAGTCGTAAAGTCGGCGCCACTGATGCTCCCCGAGCCGTCCATCGTCAGGTACAGGGCGGTGGTCGGGGCGGCCTGCGCGCTGCTGACGCCGAAGGCGAGTACGGCTGTGGCGAGGATGGACTTGACTGCATGTTTGATGGGTTTCATGTTCTTTCTCCGCAATGGCGAGTGGTCGGTCTGGGTTGAAGTGGGCTGGGAAAGACTCCTTTGCCTGCGAGCACCAAAGCACGATCCGTGCCATGCAACGTATGCGATTGATCCAAAAAACTTATTGCGCAACAGAGAGAGTGCCGCATAGCATCAATGTAAGTTATGTCGACAGCCGGTAGCTGCAGCGGGAACCATGCAGGGCGATCTGAGCGAAGCTGCAAGGCCGATCGGCTGCTGCCGCCCGGCCCATGAGAAGCGCATGCGCCGACCCGTCCGGTGCGCCAGCCGGAAAGGGGTCGCCGCCTCGGCCAATGATCGCTGCCCTTTGCCTGGCGGGTCAGCGCCATGAACAGCTCCGGCAGCCGCTGCGGCAGCCGTTCGTTGCGGTCGATCACCGAGTAGCGGTGACCGAAATCGTGCACCTCGCCGTCAGCGCAGCCGTGTTCGCCGTAGAGCAGCGCGCGCGACAGCTCGGCCGAGCGATCGCGCAGCTGCGGGTCGCAGGCGCCGGCTAGGTCCGGGAATGCCGGATCCGTTGGCGAATCGCCTGTCCCGGGAGCCGGATGGCCCCGTCAGCCACCCATCGCGACATGATCCAACCGGTTCCATTGCAGCGCCCGCTGCCGCCAGTGCCCGGCAATTTGCTGCGTGAAATCCGCCCGCACCAGCTTGGCCCTCGACTGCAGCCAGGAATCGTCCTCGCGCCGGACGATGACGCCCTCCAGCTGTCCGTCGCGAAAGGCACTCCGGCCATCCATCACCAGTTGCTGCAACGCCTGCAGGCAGCACCGGCCACGCAGCAGCGAGGGAACGGTACACAGGCCCAGGCTCCCGGCCCATCGGTCACGCCGCTCGGTGCTCCAGAAGCGGCCGGCTTGGACGTCGTAAACATCGAAGAGCAACCACCAGTCGGGCAGGGCCGTGTAAGCAAGTGAGTGGCGCGCCGCGCACCACTCCCCGAAGGCGACAAGATGTTCGCCAAGTGCATCGAACAATGCCTCCTCGCGCGGCGCCAGCCACTGAACCAGACGCGCGAACTGCCCGGCATGGGGTGCATCGAGGTAATGCCCACGGTTCTGAGCGCGGAGGACGCCATCCGGAGAAACCGAGAATCCGAGATTGGCGCCATCGAGCTTTTCTTCCACCACCACCGGCTCTGCGAGCAGAGCATCAGCCTCGACGACAGACAGCACCTTGTCGTCGCGCGGGATGCCGCCTCGCATCCAAGCCAGGTGCGGCGTGTGCGGAAAGCGGAAAAAGGCGCTCATGGCCTGGGTGGCAAAGCCGGCAGATCACGTTCCGGAAACTTCTTCGCGTAGAACCGCTCGACGTCGGCCGGACAGAGAAAATGGACCAGAATGCCTTGGGCTGCCAGTTGCGGCCACCAGTCCAGCCACTTGCTGTCGGCCCCCTGCCAGATCGGCGGCTTGTCGGGATGCGCGTTCGCCACGGCGGCGAATTTCCTGTCGGGAGGGTCGAAACGCTCCTCCAGCAACGGATCGGGGAACTCTACGAAACGGTCCGGCCCGGTCTCCGTGATCGGCACACGGCACACGCGGCTGGTATTGGAGTGATTCTGCAGCAGCCACTTGAGGAAGGCGTCACCCACCCCCTTTGGCTCATTCGGATACGTCCTGTTTTGGTACTCGCCGAGAATGCGGTAACCATCGTCGATCACCACCATGCCGGACCGCTGCCTGGCCAGCAGCGCGCTGACGCAAGCTTCACGGCAGTTGCAGGAGACGTCCTGATGCCTGCCGTTGGCTACCAGCAACACGTTGGTATCGATCACCACCGGCGTCATGCCGTCTCCCCCGCGGCCTGACGCCTGATCGCCTCAAGAGTGCGCGCCGCGATGTCGCCCATTTCGTCGCCAAAGAAGTTGACTGGCCAGTTTTCGATCTCACCGAAGACATTGAGGCGCAATGCCTCCAGATCCGCGCTCGCACCTTCGCGCTTGACGAAATACACCGCGACGTCGCTCGCCTCGATCCGGCGCTCCGCGACCCGGCGCTGCAGACGCGTGAGGAAATGCTCGGAGTGCGTCTCGATGATCAACTGGGTGCCGCGGGCGCTGCCGCTCTCGTTGGACTGCACCGCGCTGATGAAGGCGTCCGCCAGGTTGGCCTGGGCCGAAGGATGCAGATGGATTTCCGGTTGCTCCATCCAGACCACCGAATTGGGCGGTGAGTAGAAAGCCTGGACCAGCGCGGGCAGCACCTGCGAGACGCCCACCCCGACGTCGGTCAGCTTGACCACTGGCGACTTGGCATGGGTCCGTACCAGAACCTCGTATTCCTTTCGCCCCTCGGCCACCGGGTGGACCTCGAAACTGTCGATGACCCCCAGGTCGCGCAACCAGCCAGCGATGAACACGTCAAACGGCTGCAGCAACTGCCTCGGAGCGCGGTTCAGCTTGCGCCCCTGCCCGGTCGCCGCCAGCAGCGCGGCGATCGCATGCTCACCAAGCGCTCCGACATGCGGCGGCGTCTCGCCCGACCACTGGTAGACACGGCGTGCCGGCTCGCGCAGCGGTCCGAGGTAGTACAGCCGCTCCAGCATTTCTTCGGCCTGCAACGCAAAGTCGGCCAGGAAGTCGGCATTCTGATAGCGAAGGAGCGTGCGGTCGGCAAAGCGGTAAAACTTCTCCGGTGGTTCCAGCGGCCACTTGCGGCCCATTGCCATCACCAGCTTCAGCGGTTCGCAGTCGAGCGACGTCCTGTCGCCACGCCGATGCGTCACCGCCAGTGACTCGGCGTCGCCCTGCAACAGCCGATACGCAAACGACTCGGTCTCGGGCTGGGCGTTCTTGTCCGCGCGCAGCGTCGACGACAACTCCAGTTCGCTACCCTTGAACACTTCCGACGAATTCAACGGGTTCCTGACGGTCAATACCTGCCGCAGCCGCCAGCGGAGGGAAAACATGATCTTCTGGCCCAGATCATGTCCATGGACGCAATCGGCGAAGGTGCCCAAGTCGATCAGGGAATTCTGGTCCCCCAGGTGCAAGGCGCGCTTGCGGTCAGCCAACTGCACCGTCTGCTTCAGGGCCAGCAGAAGGTGGCCAAGGCTCGACTTGCCGGAACTGTTGGTGCCGAAGATCACGGTCAAGGGTGCGAGCGGAACCATCTCGGTGTCCTTCCACGCCTTGAAGTTCTGAATCTGCATCCGGGTCAGCATGACGGCTCCTTTCGTTCAGCGGGCATTATGCAGCGCATCTCACACCGCCCGCATTGGGCAGCGGTTGCGGTATTCGCCGAGTTCGCGGGTTTCATTCCTGTCGAGGACGCACAGCAGCTTCGGCGCTTGCCGACCGCAAGAACGATGGCTGCGGGCAGAAGCTTCGTTCATCGACGGAAGAGCTGCCGACGATGCCAGGCAAGGTAGCCGATGTGTGGCGCGGCCAACTCCGCCAGCCGCCAGCCCGGCTGCACCCCAAGCCGCACCTGCTGCTCGCCCGACAGTTCAGGGCTCACCAGCAGCCCGCCATCGTCGTCGAAGCTGATCCAGCCGCCATCGAACAGCGCATCCAGCTGCGGCGCCAGCAACAGGCCATTGAACACGTCGAGACGCTCGGCGTCGCTGTCGCACTGCGCCCAGGGCCTGATGTGCGAGGCGTGCAACAGCGGCAGAACGTCGAGCCCGGTGACGGCGCAGCGCCCTTGCCAATAATCGATCAGCGACTGGCGGAAAATGTCCTGCCCGAGACGCTGGATGACCAGGCGCTCGGCTTCGGTCGTCGCCGGCAGCGCCTGCGTCTCTCGCCGGAAGGCCGCGGCGCCCTCGCCGGCCAGCAGTCGCGCCACCGCGCCGGCTCTCTGCAGCAGCGCGTGCAGGGCCTCGTAACCAGGCACCGAGTCGAAAATAGCCGGCCAGTCGCCGGTGGACCGCAGCAGCGGCAGCCCGCGGTCGGCCGCCACCTTCTGCGCCCACGTGCGGGACGACAGGCCAACCCGAAACGTCTCCGCTGCCAGGACATGAACCGCCAGCGTGTCGGCGAAGGCGGTCGAGCGAAACACCAGCCAGCCGCCGTGCCGCTCCGGCGTGCGGTCGAAACCCCCGTCCTGCGCTGCCTTCTCGATGCGGGCCGCGACCAGCGCGCCGGGCGCGGCTACAACGGCGCTGGCCGTCTCCCTGTCACCCCGCCGAAACATCTGCCAGGCGCCGAGGAAGGCTGCCAGGTCGCGGTGCGACCCGAAGGCCAGCCCGACCGGGTAGCTGCCGCGCTGGCCGGAAACGGTGCGCTCGCGCCGGGTGGCAGCATGGCCGCCCAGCCATTGCGACAGTTCACGTTCCGTCCGGCCGAGCAGCGGCGCCAGCGCCTTCGGCGCAAGGCCGATTTCCACCGCGTTGCCCGCCGCGTTGCCGGAAAAATACACGGCGCAGGTCTGGTTGGCGCCGGCGACCAGCCGGAAGTTGCCGTTGGCCATCGGGCGACGGCTGCCGAGCCCTGCGAAGGCATCGAGGATGAGGTTCTCCAGTTCGCGGCTCATTGCGTGTCAGCCCGTCGTTCCGATCACCGCCAAGGCACGCTCGCACTCTTCGACGAACTTGCGGAACGATCGGCTGCCGGCAATTGCCGCTTCGATATCCAGCACGGCGGTCAACGCCGGCTGGTCGCTGACCTCGTGGTAACGCCCGTTCCGAATGCGCTGACAGAGCCAGCCTTTGGCGTCCCTGACCGCTTCGGCATCGCGCGGTGCCTGGAGATCATCCGGCAACCCGCGCCTGCCTGCGAGCGAATCCGCTCCAGCCAAGAGCCAGGCCTCGTACTCGTGATTGGCGATCACCACTGAAGAATGCACATGCGGAACAATCGCGGCGACGCGCGCAGCCAGCTCTTGAGCGAGTTCCACCGGACAATCGTCATCAGCGTCGAGCAACACGAGGATAACGCCGTCGCCAGCCTTGGCAGCGGCGAGCAGGACTTGACGTCGAAACTCCTCGTCCCGCCGAATGAATCGGTCGCGATGGACGCGAATCGGAACCCCGACCTTCAGGTCGAACATCCCCCTCGCCAAGGCGATGCGCCGCAACAGGACCGGGACCGCCCGCACCTCGCCGTCGCCCTCGACGATGCAGACGACCGTCGTCACGGCTCGGCTCCGAACAGCCGCAACTGTCGTCCTTCCGGGTCGCCGAAGCGCGTCGGATCGGGCTCCAGTTGATTCAGCGTCAGCAACTCGCCGGCGGTGAACAACCCATCCCGAATGGCCTGCCGCGAGGCCTCGTCGGCCGGCGCGATCCGCGTCACGCCGGCATTCGCCGAAACCGCCAGCAGGGTCTCCACGGCAATCGAGGCATCGTCCAGCAGTTCCGGGCTGTGGCTGGTGACCAGAATCTGGCTGCGCGTCGACGCGCGGGCCAGCGCGTCGCGCACGACGGCCGCTGCGGCGGGATGCAGAGCCACCTCGGGCTCTTCGATACCGATCAGGCTTGGCCGCCCGGTCTCGCCGCCCTGATACAGCGCCACCAGAATGCCCAGCGCCCGCAGCGTGCCGTCCGACATGCTGTTGGCCGGGAAGCGCCACGGGTGCTTGGCGCCGGCAATTTCCTGACGGAACTCCAGCGTTTCCATATGGCCGACGGGGGTACGCTCCACCCCGTGCACCGACGGCACTACCAGCCTCAGGTAGTCCTCGACCAGTTCCTTGTCCAGCGGTGCGTAACGCTCCATGAAGGACAACACGCTGGCGATGTTTTCGCCCAGCGATTTCAATTCGGAACCGTCCTGGGGCCTCTGCAGGTCGCGGATCACGCGTGGATTGAGATTGTAGAAGCTCATCCGGCTCAACGCATCGAAGACTGGCCGGAATACCGGCAAGCCGCCCGCGTTCACCAGCGCCAGCCGGTCCGGCGTGCTGACCGGGAACACCTCTTCGCTGGTCTTTTCCGGCTTTCCCTGCACCACCACATAGTTCGACACGCCGCCCGCACCGCCGACGACGCACTCCTCGCGCTGCACCTCGAAGCCACCGGCCGGCCGGGCACCAATGTTGAAAGCGTAATGGCCCTCTCGCCCATCGGGCAACCGAAAATCCAGCCGCACGCCGAAATGGGTTGGATGCCCACCCGAGCGACGACGCACTTCCGACAGGCCGCCGCGCAATTGCAGGGCATTTTCGAGCGAACTCTGCAGCGCATCCTTGACGAAGTGCAGAACATCCAGGAAGTTGCTCTTGCCCGAGCCGTTCGGACCGACCAGATAGGTCAGCGGCCCCAGTTCGACGTCGCAGGCGGCGATGCTCTTGAAGTTCTTGGCCCTGACCCGGCGGATAAAAACGGTCGTGTCCATCGAAAAACCCTTTACGTCACTCATCGGTGTGCACGTTATCAGCCGCCGCCGGCCAACGCATCCCAGGCTTCCAGCACCAGGCGGCGGGTGCGGTATTCGCCGAACTGGCGGGTTTCGTTGTTCTTGAGGACGCGGAAGGTTTCGGAGGGGTAGTCGGCGCCCATGACGTCGGCGGGGTCGAGGATGTAGCGCAGTTCGTCACGGGTGAGGCCGTAGAGGCGGGCGTAGGTCGCGTCGAGTTCGGCGCGCAGGCGGGCGCGGCGGCCCAGGTCCCAGGTAAAAGGCGGGCCGGCGTGGCCGAGGTCGGCGGCCCAGGGCGCGAGGTCGTGCGCGGTGTAGGTCAGTTCGAGGACGCGTGGGACGATGAAGGCAAGGTCGGCTACGGTGTAGCGATCGGGCGGGAGGACGGGCAACTGCTTGTAGATGAAGTAGTTCATGTGCGTGCCGCCGGTCTTGTGGCGGGCGGCGAAATCGAACGCCAGTGCAGAAAGATTCCCGAGCAGGGCCGCGCACAGACGCCAATCTTGGCGCGGCGAAAAAAACATCAGCGGCAGGTTGTTCCCCACTCCCAGTCGCGGCACCACTGCCGCGATCACCGTGCGCTCAACTGAACGCAACGCAATGTCCCGCCAGCCCATTAACCAGCCACGCGCCCAGCCTTTAGCGGCAAGGCGTGTTTCAACCTCGTCAGCTTCGACCCAGTAGCGCGGCGTGACACTGAAGTTCGGGTCTGTCTTGGCGTCGAGCGCAACATCGCTGATAGAACCGTCGGCGCTATAGGTCGCCCAGCGGTGATCGAATTGGTGGACCATCTTGGCTTCGTACAGAGGCAGCCGGCCGGGCGCCGGGGTATCGCGGAACAAGTTGCTGTCGTTTGCCATGTGGAACATAGTCATGAAACGGATGCTCCACGGATTGCGCTCGGGCAGCCCCTCCGCGATCAGCACCGGCGCGACGCGGTAGAGCTTCTTGGTCAGTTCGGCATCACGTTCGCTCCGGAAGACCGGGCAGGTCAGCGTGTTGGGGTTAAGCAACCGAAAATCGTCGGCTGATAGCTGGAACCACTTCTGTGGCTGCGTAAAGTCGGCGACTGTCTTCGCATCGAACAAGAATTCTGCGAAATTAGTTCCCCCTAAAGTCAGAAGGCAGAAGGGCTTTCGGTCATCTGTGCTCTTGAACCAACCACGAATTTCATAAAGACTGAGAAGCCGACAAAGCCGCTTCGCCGAAACTAGATCAGAAAAAAACGCCTTGGTGCTGTCGTCCGTAGCGATACCGGTCGGCACGATGAAGCCGGCCCGCCCTTCGCCGCTGACCAGTTGCGAGAAGGTTTCGGCGAACAGCGCGTAGGTGTTCACATCCCCGACGCCGGTCAACGGGTAGCGCCCGGAATCGTGGGCGAACAGGCTGGCCGCCTCGGCAATGCGGCGGGCAACGATGAAGTCGGCGTGCAGGGCCTGCTCGGCGACGTTCGGCGGCGTCATTCCCTGCGCCGCTTCGACTTCCGGATAGAGCGTGTGCAGCAGCATGCCATCGCGAAGCAGTTCGATGCGCCGGCCGCGCTCGGCTTTGTGCGGTGCTTCGGCGATCAGCGGGCTGCGGCTGGCAAAGAATTCCTCCTCCTGCAGCTTGATCCGTTCCCATGGCGGGTTACCGAGCAATACATCGAAGCCACCCTTCGCCCGCACCTGCGGAAAGGCCTGCCACCAGTGAAAGGCCAGTGCCGTTTGCGCGGCACTGGCGGCCTCTGCCGCGACGCCTGGGCGCGGAGCGCTCCCGTTGAGCACCAGCCAGAGATCCTGAGTGGTCGGCACGCTCGCCATCGTCTGTGGCGCCTTGGGCAGGACGAAGGCGGCGACGAAAAGATCGGCGGCCAGCCGGACGCGCGAGGCGGCCCTCTTCGCTTCGGCCTCGACAAACGCTGCGCGCTTGGCTTCGAGCGCGGCCAGCGTGTCGTCGGGCAGGGCGTCGAGCGCGGCGGCCTCGGGCGCGGCGTCGAAGCCAAGGGCGAGGTTGAAGGCGGCGCGCGTTTTCGCCTTCTCGATCGCCTTCAGGGCGTCGCGATTGGCCTTCCTGAGCGCGGTGACGACGGCCTTGTCGTCGCCGGAGAGCGCGTTGAAGGCCTTGTCGGGGATGCCGGCTTCGAGAATCACCGGGTCGAGGATGCCGAGCAGCGCGTCGCCGCAGCGCAGGTGGTGGTCGAGGAAGGTCAACGGCCGGTCGGGAGTGTAGGCTTCGAGCCAGAGCGCGGTGCGCGCGAGTTCGACGGCGAGCGGGTTCTTGTCCACACCGTAGATGCAGTGGGCGACGACGTCGCGCAGCGCGTGGCGGTAGTCGGCCGGCAGCGGGTTGCCGTCGGTGGCTGACAGGCGGGCGACTTCCTCGGCGATGCGGCGGGCGGCGGCAAGCAGGAAGTGGCCGGAACCGCAGGCCGGGTCGCAAACGCTCAGTTCGAGCAGCGCCTGCACCGGCCGCTGCGGGTGGGTGGCCAGCGCTTGCGCGATCACCGGGTCGAGCGCGCTCTTGATCAGCTCCTGCACCAGGCTGTCGGGCGTGTAATACGAGCCACTGAGCTTGCGGGCGTTGCCCTTGGTGCTGCCACCCGCGTGCTCCTCCGCGTCGCCGATGAAGCCAAAGCGGCGGACGCTGGCGCTCAGGCTCAGTTCGGGTACCAGTTCGAGCAGGCTTTCGTAGACGCTGCCGAGTTCCTCGGAATCCATGTCGCGGTAATTGACGCGCGACAGCGCGGCGCCGTCGCGGAAGAAGCAGAGGCCGAAGAGCGCGCTGAGCAGCGACTGGTTGTCGAGCTGGGCGGCGTCGAGGTCCGCGCATTGCGCGGCGTCGAAGAGGCCACCGAGCGCCGGCAGGCCAAGCGCCGGCTGGCCGCCACCGAGGCCGGCGAAGGTGATGGCCAGCGCCTGCCAGAGGTCGGCATGGCGATCGTAGCTGCGCCGCCGGGCGGCCAGCCGGCACAGGCGGGCGAGGCTGTGGCCGGCGAGGTAGCGCGCCCTGGCCTCGCCGCTGGCCTCGGGTGCGAAGACGAGTTCGCGATCCTCCATGGTGGCGAGGAAGATGAAGCGGTAGACGAGGCGCAGCAGTTGCTCGAAGTAGGTTTGGGTGCCCAGCTCGCCGCTTTCGATGCGGCGGCGCAACTCGCCGTTGGCGGGGTGGGCGAGAAAGCCGGTACCAAGCACACGCAGGGCAGCGGCGACGCCTTCGCGCAGCCGGTCGCGGACGCGGATGCCGTCTTCCTGGGCGGTGTTGCGCCAGTGTTCGAGCGGGCAGTCGGCCGGCTCGGCGCCGGCCTGACCGAAACGCGTGGCGTGGGCGAGCAGCCAGAGAGCGGCGAAATCGGGGTAGAGCCCTTCGCTGAAGACGGCTTCGAGATCAGCCTCGATGTAGGCGGGCCGGGTCAGACTGGCGTTGTCGCGCAGGACGCGCAGCTTGAGGCCGTTGCTGACGATGGCCCAGAGCGAGGCGTGGCTGGCATTGAGAACCTCCTGGGCGAGCAGGAAGGGCGAACGGCGGCGCGTGCCGTCGCCGTGCCGGCTGCCCGGCTTGTCGAGCGGCTGGCCGTGACCGGCGAAGACAAGCGGCACGCGGCCGTCGACCGCGGCATGGCCGATGGGGAAGCTGCGCTCGCCGATGACCACCGGGCCGACCCGCCTGATGTCCGCAAAGCCAAGCACGCGGCGGCAGAAGGGTTCGAGGAAGTCGTGGGCGCTCACCCCTTGCAGGCGTCGAGATCGGCGCGTTCGCGGCGGGCGGCGAAGTCCTGCCAGAGGTTCTGCGCGATCTTCCAGTAGCGGCCGATCTCGTCGCGCAGCTTGAGGCCGCGCGGGATGTCGTAGTCGCTCTCCGACTGCTCCTCGGCTTCGAGGTGGGCGATCCGGTTGAGGAAGTCGGGCGCCAGCAGCCCGCCCTCGATGGTCAGGGCGGTGAAGGCAAGTTCGGTGCTCGAGCGGCGGGCCATGGGCGAGTCAGGTGCGGAAACGGAGCAGGTTGCGGGCGATGGTGTAGCAGTGCAGGGCAACCGGCGCAAACTCGACCGGCACGCCGTCGAGGTCGGCCGTGCTGGTCCAGGTGCGGGTGGTCACCAGCGGGCGGCGGGCGAGGGGATGCCGGCTGGCCAGGGCCTTGATGCCGCGCAGTTCCTGCAACTGGTGGGGAATGCGGTCGGACCACTTGATTTCGACGGCGAAACGGGGCTTCTGGGTACGCGGGTCGAGCGAGACGATATCCACTTCCAAGTCCTGCCGACCGGCCTTCCAGCGGGCGTAATGGAGCGAGTGGCTGGTCGAGGTGTCGTGCAGCCACTGGCTCCAGACGGCGGTTTCGGCGAGATTGCCCATGGCGCGGTCTTCTGCCCCGACAAACCCGAAAAGGGCGGCGCGCACCGACGGGTTGGTGAGGTAGACCTTGAAGCTGCGGGCGCGCTGGAGCCGCAAGGCGCTCTCGTCGATGCGATGGACGCGGCGGATGAGGAAAGCCGCTTCCAGGTATTCGAGGTATTCGGACAGGCGTTGCTTGCCGATATTGGCATGTTGCGAGAGCGCCTCCAGACCGACCTCGTCGCCGGTGTTGAATGCCAGCACGTTGAAGAAGCGGTTGAGTTCCTGGGTGTCCGAAATGCCGTAGAGGCTGGGCAGGTCCTTGAGCAGCACCTTGTCGATGATGTCCTGCCGCAGGAAACGCGCCGGGTTGGCACGCACGGCCGGGCTGGTGACCGCTTCGGGAAAGCCGCCGAAGTTCAGGTAATTGAGGAATTCATCGTTGAGGCTGTGGATGTCGGTGGCGAGGTAACGGGAGGGGCCGCCAGCCTCGTCTTCCCGCTCGCTGATCAGGCTTTCGTCCCGGCCGGCAAAGCGCAGGTACTCGGCGAAGGTGAGGGGCGGCAGGACGAATTCGGTGAAGCGCCCGGCACCGGATTCCCGGCTCTTCATGCGCAGGGTGGCCGCGGCCGAGCCGCTGGCGATGAAGCGGATGTGAGTGTAGGTGTCGACCAGGGACTTGAGATGCACTTCCCAGTCCTTGAGGTACTGCACCTCGTCGAACAACACCCAGTATTGGCCGGCCGCCGGGTGCTGGTGCTGTTCCATGAACAGGCGGACCAGGCTTTCCAGGCTGCGCCCGGAGTACAAGGGAGTATCCAGTGAAACGTAGAGGATCGCCACGCCGGGGACGCCGCCATCGAGCAGCCGCTGCACCAGGTGCTTGAGCATGACGGTCTTGCCCACCCGCCGCGGCCCGATGAGCACGACCGCCCGCCGCACCCCGGTTTCCTGTACCAAGTGAGCGAAATGGGGAAAGTAGTCGCGCCGGGGCCAGCCCGCCTCGTCGGCATCAATGCCAGCGCCCCCTTTCCACCACGGGTTATCGACGCTCAGACGGCGCTGGACTTCCTGGAGGGGGATTTCGAGTGCTGACGACATAAGCAGTCAAGTGCAACCCTAAGATGTCACATTAAGCATCATGGTAACTGCTTAATGTGACAACGACCAGCAATTTCAACAAATACAGAGCGTTGGGTGGTAACGATTGCATTCGTGGCTTTTGTGCAACTTTTCTTGCGCTATCGCATGTGGCAATCGAATTGTTATATAAAACAGATGGTTGGACGAAAATTGCGCTACGCCGGCACGAGTACGAAGACCCCCATCACATCCACCGGCAGGCTCGGGATGACGCGGTATTCGCCGCTGCCGCGCGCGGCTTCGCGGACGCGGCGGTGATCGTCGAGGAGCGTCTGGGCGCGCCCGCGGGCCAGCTTTTCCAGGGCAGGCTGCAGGGCGGGCAGACGGTCGAGCTGCTGCTGCAGGTGATGGTCGCGCAAGGGCGGCGGCATGTTGCGCGCCGGTTCGGCGTCAAGTAACTGGCGCACGGCATCGCCGGCCAGCAGCCCGTCACCCTGCCCTTCGGCGACTGCGACCGTGACGGTTTCCTCGCACAGCAGCAGGCGCGAGTGCCCGCGGTGGGTGACGGTGAGCTGGTGGCGCAGACGCAGGAGCAGAACGGCGGTGCGCGTGCTCACGGCCACGGTGAAGATGGCCCCGGCACGGGCGATGTCGGCAGCGGCATCGGCGACGGCCTGGTCATCGAGCGCGTTCTCGAGCAGGTGGTCGGCGAGGCAGGCGACGAGCGGATGGGTGCGGTGGATGAAGAGCGTGCCGGGCGCCGGCGGCTGGTGGAAATCGATGCGCAGCGTGCCTTCCAGTCCTTCGCCGGCCAATCGTTCGCGCAGGGCGCCGGAGCTCAGGCTGCCGGCGTGCAGTTTCCAGTGGCCGGCGGCGGCGCCGGTCGTGACCTCCAGCGGGGCGCCAAGACGGGCGGCGGCGCGGCGGACGAAGCGGGCAACGTCTTCTTCGCCGCCGAGCACGGCGAGGGTCTTCTGCCATTCGGGCAGGACGTCCTCGGGCTTGAGGCGGCGCTGGGCGAACAGGGTGCGGTTGCGCGCCGCCCGCTCGCGGGCCGACTGCCAGGCGGTCTCGATCTCGACCGCCGGCTGGCCGAAGTCGAGGGACTGCTGTCGGGAGACCGTGGCGACGCTGCCCTTCCTGAGCAGCACGGCGCCGACCAAGGCCTGGGTGAGCTTGCCCTCGTCGTCGGGCATCGGCACCAGAACCCCGAGTTCCTTGCGGATGCTTTCGGCCTTGCGCAGGATGACGTGCAGCACGGCGCCATCGACCGGGTTGTCGCGGCCGAAGAGCATGGTCGTGCGGACTTCGCGCGCCTTCTGGCCGAAGCGGTCGACGCGGCCTTCGCGCTGCTCGTGGCGGGTCGGGTTCCACGACAGGTCGTAATGGACGACGGCGGTGAACAGGTGCTGCAGGTTGATGCCTTCGGAGAGGCAGTCGGTGGCGACGAGGATGCGCTCGCGACCCTGCGCCTCGGCCTCGTCGAGGCTCTGCGCTTCGTCGGCGCCCTCGCCCAGCACGCCGTCGGCCAGCCGGGTACGCAGCGCGTTGACCGCCGCCGCGGGCGACGAGGAGATGCAGCGCAGCAGGGCGAGCGCCGCCCACCAGCTCATCCGCTGGCGCAATGCTCCCTGGCCCTCGGCGCGTTCGACCAGCGCGCGGGCATAGGTGAGCACTTCATCGAACAGGCGACCCCAGGCGCCGGTGAGCTGGTAGGTGATTTCGGCGAGACCGCGGAGCAGGGTGTAGCGCTGCTGGCGCCCCTGGCCGCTGACCGTGCAGGTGTGCGCC
>ERZ761602.5359-NODE-5359-length-15319-cov-13.694248_pt1 | contig 15319 bp, 28 predicted proteins | sample MGYA00512165_ERZ761602 | MGnify/ENA primary metagenome ERZ761602 (study PRJEB28899, sample SAMN02445085) | bioreactor sludge metagenome | biome: EBPR sludge; isolation source: Thorneside wastewater treatment plant | place: Australia: Brisbane, Thorneside...
GTTATAAACGCAAACGTTTTAGTATAAAAAAAGGCCTGACAATTTATAAAACTGTCAGGCTCAATTGAATTTATGCTTCTTGCAACGTTGCATTTTTTATGTTGGAAATGAAATCATCAAACAAATAAGATGAATCGTGAGGTCCAGGACTTGCTTCAGGATGGTATTGAACCGAGAAGCAATTCTTCGATTTCATTCGCATTCCGGCTACGGTTCCGTCGTTTAGGTGTTCGTGTGTGATTTCTAAATCAGGATGTTTTTCCAGTTCTTCACGAACAACAGCAAATCCGTGATTTTGAGAAGTGATTTCTCCTTTTCCGGTAATTAGATTTTTTACGGGATGATTGATTCCGCGATGTCCGTTAAACATTTTATAGGTTGAAATGCCGTTGGCCAAACCAATGATTTGATGACCAAGACAAATTCCGAATAATGGTTTATTGTCGGCGATGATTTGTTTGGCTACTTCGATTACGCCGGTCAGTGGTTCCGGATCGCCGGGACCGTTGGACAAAAAGTAACCATCAGGATTGAAACTTTGTAAATCGGCATACGATGCGTTGTATGGAAATACTTTGATGTAACAATCTCTCTTGGCTAAGTTGCGAAGGATATTGGTTTTAATACCTAAATCTAAAGCAGAAATTTTATAAGTTGCCTTTTCGTCTCCGAAGAAATAAGGTTCTTTGGTTGAAACGGTAGAGGCTAATTCCAATCCTTTCATATCGGGAACGTTGGCCAATTGATGTTTCAGTTCGTCAATATGCGTTCCGTCAGTACAGATAACAGCGTTTTGTGCACCATTATCGCGAATATAGCTTACTAATGCTCGTGTATCAACGTCAGAAATGGCAATTAGGTTTTGTTTTTCGAAATAATCGTATAAACTTCCGGCTGCATCGGGTCGGGAATAGTTGAAGCTGAAATTCTTGCAAACTAATCCTGAGATTTTGATGGAATCGGATTCTACTTCTTGGTCGTTTACGCCATAATTTCCAATGTGTGCATTGGTGGCCACCATAATTTGACCAAAATAGGACGGATCGGTAAAGATTTCCTGATAGCCTGTCATTCCGGTGTTGAAGCATACTTCGCCGAAGGTTTTTCCGCTGATTCCGATTGATTTTCCGTGAAAAATGGTGCCATCTGCTAGTAACAATATGGCGGGTTGTCGTGTGGTGTAGTTCATTGTTGTGTGTTGTTTTGCAAATTTAGTTTAATTTCTGAATTTGGGAAAGTTTTTTTTCTTAGGTTCTGAGGCACTAAGGTTTTGATGATGGCTTCTTATGGAATTCAATCTTTTTATGGTTTACTTTTTAGCCCCGACCTGCCTGCCGGCAGGCAGGTTGCAGCGATATCCTTTTGTGTAGTTTACGGAACAAAAGATATAGCGGAAAGCGGGAAAATGGTTTCCTGAAAAAGCCCGAGCCACTCGCTTCTGAAAAAATCAAAAAAAAAGGACAAACTCGAAAGTTTATCCTTTATTTTTATTGAATGAATGATTTCATTATTCAGCAGCTTCGGTTGTTGGAGTTGAATCAGCAGCTGGAGCTTCCGGTGCTTTTGCTTCTGGAGCAGCGGCTTCGGTTTTCTTAGCTTTTCCACCACGACGGCTTTTTGCTTTTTTCTCTTCTTTTTTACCTCCGTTGTATAGTTCGTTGAAGTCTACTAGCTCGATCATCGCCATATCAGCGTTATCTCCCAAACGATTTCCTAACTTGATGATACGTGTGTAACCACCTGGACGGTCACCCACTTTTGCTGCTACTTCTCTAAAAAGTTCGGTAACACCATATTTGTTTCTCAAGTAAGCAAATACGATACGTCTGTTGTGCGTAGTATCTTCTTTTGATTTTGTGATCAATGGTTCAACGAATTGTTTCAAAGCTTTTGCTTTGGCAACTGTTGTATTGATTCTTTTGTGCTCAATTAATGAACAAGCCATATTAGCCAACATTGATCTTCTGTGACCTTGTTGTCTGCTTAAATGGTTGATTTTTTTTCCGTGTCTCATGACGTGTTTTTTAAAACTTCATCTTGCATCTATCCGCTTTGGAGAGCAAAATATGAAGAAAATTTATTCTTTATCTAGTTTATATTTTGACAAATCCATTCCGAAATGTAAGTTTTTGATTGCCACAAGCTCATCAAGCTCGGTCAATGATTTCTTACCGAAGTTACGGAATTTCATCAAGTCGTTTTTATTGAATGATACTAAGTCACCTAATGTATCAACTTCTGCCGCTTTCAAACAATTTAATGCTCTTACAGAAAGATCCATATCAACAAGCTTAGTTTTAAGCAATTGTCTCATGTGCAATGATTCCTCATCGTATGATTCTGTTTGTGCAATTTCGTCAGCTTCAAGTGTAATTCTTTCGTCTGAGAACAACATAAAGTGGTGTATTAAAACTTTTGCCGCTTCTGTTAAAGCATCTTTTGGATTGATTGAACCATCGGTTTTGATTTCGAAAACCAATTTTTCATAATCTGTTTTTTGCTCAACACGGAAGTTTTCGATTGCATATTTTACATTTTTGATAGGTGTAAAAATAGAATCAGTGAAAATGGTTCCGATCGCTGCGTTTTGTTTTTTGTTTTCTTCTGCAGGAACGTATCCTCTACCTTTTTCGATAGTTAACTCCATATTGATGTTAACTTTAGAATCTAGGTTACAGATAATTAATTCAGGGTTTAAAACTTGAAAACCTGAAATAAATTTTTGAAAATCACCAGCTGTAATTTGGTCTTTACCGGAAAGTGAGATGGTAACGGTTTCATTGTCAACATCTTCGATTTGACGTTTGAAACGAACTTGTTTTAAGTTCAAAATAATTTCTGTTACATCTTCTACTACACCGGAGATGGTAGAAAACTCGTGATCTACACCTTCAATACGAACAGATGTAATAGCATATCCTTCAAGAGCGGAAAGCAAAACTCTTCTAAGTGCGTTACCAACAGTCAATCCGTAACCAGGTTCTAAAGGTCTGAATTCAAACTTACCTTCAAAATCGGTTGAATCGATCATGATAACTTTATCGGGCTTCTGAAAATTAAATATTGCCATAATTACGACTTCTGTCAATTATTATTTGTTGTATAACTCAACGATTAGTTGTTCTTTGATGTTTTCCGGGATTTGTAAACGTTGTGGAACAGTTACAAATGTACCTTCTTTGGTATCATTGTTCCAAGTAATCCACTCATAAACTTTGCTAGCATTAGCTAACGAATTGTTGATAGCTTCAACTGATTTAGATTTTTCACGAACAGCAACTTTATCGCCTGGTTTTAGGTGGTAAGATGGAACGTTCACGATTTCACCGTTTACAGTGATGTGTCTGTGTCCAACGATTTGACGAGCTGCTCTTCTTGATGGAGCTACACCCATTCTGTAAACCACGTTGTCTAAACGAGCTTCGCAAAGTTGTAAAAGGATTTCACCTGTTACACCTTTAGATGCTGCTGCTTTTTCAAATAAGTTTCTGAATTGTTTTTCAAGAATTCCGTAAGTGTACTTCGCTTTTTGCTTTTCCATTAACTGAACTGCATATTCAGATTTTTTACCTCTTCTCTTAGCTAAACCGTGTTGCCCTGGAGGGTAATTTCTTTTTTCGAAGGCTTTGTCTTCTCCGAATATAGCTTCGCCAAATTTACGAGCTATTTTAGTTTTTGGACCAGTATATCTTGCCATTTTAAATTGTTTTAAGGTAGTGATTATGAATTCAGGTCAAATCCTTCGATAATCGATCTCTACCTTGTGTTATACTTAATAAAAATTATAAAGAACTGAATTGAATCAGTTAATCATTAAACTCTTCTTCTTTTTGGAGGTCTACATCCGTTGTGTGGCATTGGTGTTACGTCAATAATTTCTGTAACTTCGATTCCACCGTTATGGATAGAACGGATAGCAGACTCACGTCCGTTTCCTGGTCCTTTCACATACACTTTCACTTTCTTTAAACCTGCCTCAAGTGCTACTTTTGAACAATCTTCTGCAGCCATTTGAGCAGCATAAGGAGTGTTCTTTTTAGATCCTCTGAAACCCATTTTACCGGCAGAAGACCAAGAAATTACTTCACCTTTTTTGTTGGTAAGTGAAATAATAATGTTGTTAAAAGTTGCATTAATATGAGCTTCACCCGTTGATTCAACGATAACTTTACGTTTTTTTGCTGTTGCTTTAGCCATATTACTTATTATTTAGTTGCTTTTTTCTTGTTAGCAACAGTTTTTCTTTTACCTTTTCTAGTTCTGGAATTGTTTTTAGTTCTTTGTCCTCTTAATGGAAGACCAGATCTGTGACGAATTCCTCTATAACATCCAATGTCCATAAGACGTTTGATGTGTAGTGATACTTCTGAACGCAATTCACCTTCAATTTTGTAATATGATACGGCGTCACGGATTCCTCCGATTTCGTCGTCATTCCAATCTTGAACTTTCTTGTCTTGACTAACTTGAGCTTTTTCTAAAATCTCAATAGCTCTGCTTTTTCCAATACCGAAGATATAGGTTAAAGCAATAACTCCTCTTTTGTTTTTAGGTATATCTACCCCTGCGATTCTTGCCATAATTATCCTTGTCTTTGTTTAAATCTAGGATTCTTTTTGTTAATAACGTACAATCTGCCTTTTCTGCGAACGATAACGCATTCGGCACTTCTTTTCTTTACTGATGCTCTTACTTTCATTGTGAAATAGCTTTAATATCTATAAGTAATTCTTGCTTTTGTCAGGTCGTAAGGGCTCATTTCCAATTTCACTTTATCACCAGGTAATAATTTGATGTAATGCATACGCATTTTACCGGAAATATGAGCAATCACTACGTGACCATTTTCTAATTCTACACGGAACATTGCATTTGATAATGCTTCAATGATTGATCCGTCTTGTTCTATTGCTGATTGTTTTGCCATAAAAATTAAGCTACTGCTTTTCTATTTTTACCTGATTTCATTAAACCATCATAATGTCTATTCAACAAGTATGAATTCACTTGTTGCATAGTATCAATTGCAACTCCAACCATAATTAATAAGGATGTACCTCCAAAAAACATTCCCCAGTTCTGTTGAACACCCATTAAGTTCACTACTATTGCAGGAAACACAGCAATAAGAGCTAAGAAAATAGAGCCTGGTAGTGTTATTAAAGACATCACTTTGTCTAAGAAGTCAGATGTTTCCAAACCTGGTCTAATACCCGGTATAAAACCACCACTTCTTTTTAAATCATCAGCCATTTTGTTTGTAGGTACTGTGATTGCAGTATAGAAGTATGTAAATACAATAATTAATAAAGCAAAAACAATGTTGTACCATAAACCGAACATATCACTGAAAGCTCCTGTAACGGATTGAGCTGTTTCAGAATCAGATAAACCGGCTACTGCTGCGGGGATGAACATAATAGCTTGAGCAAAAATGATTGGCATAACTCCTGAAGCATTAAGCTTTAAAGGAATAAACTGCCTGTTTGCACCCATCATATCTTGTTCAAAATCACCACCTGCAGTTCTTCTGGCGTATTGTACTGGTATCTTTCTAACTGCCATAACCAATAAGACGCTGGCAACGATGATCAATAACCAAAGTATAATTTCGAAAACTAAAAGTACAGGACCACCTTGATCTTTAGTTACGGTTGAAACGAATTCTTGTATAAATGCTTCCGGTAAACGGGCAATAATACCAACCATAATTAATAATGAGATTCCATTTCCGATACCTTTATCAGTAATTTTTTCTCCTAACCACATGGCAAAAATTGTACCTGTAACAAGGATAAGAACCGCTGAGAATAAGAACGAGAAGGAATTAAATCCTAACAAAAATGCATCGCCTGGTAAAGTTCTGTAAAGGTTATAGATATAACCCGGACCCTGTACCAAGGTGATTGCAATTGTTAACCAACGTGTAATTTGATTAATTTTCTTTCTTCCACTCTCACCGTCCTTTTGCAGTTTTTGTAAATATGGAACTGCAATTCCCATTAATTGCACCACAATCGATGCAGAAATGTAAGGCATAATTCCCAAAGCAAAAACGGAAGCTTGAGAGAATGCCCCACCGGTAAACATATTAAGAATTGATCCAATTCCTTGATCTGTTTGAGCAGACAAACCTTCTAATTTAGTGGCGTCTATACCGGGTAAAGTAACCTGTGCTCCAAAACGATAAACTAGAAGTAACCCAAGAGTGATAAGAATTCTATTCTTAAGTTCTTCAATCTTCCATACGTTTGCGAGTGTTTCAAAAAATTTCTTCATACAGTCAGTAAATTATAAAGTTACAGCTTCTCCACCTGCAGCTTCGATAGCGGCTTTGGCAGTTGCTGTAAATTTGTGAGCGGTTACTTTTAATTTCGCTTTTAATTCACCACGACCTAATACTTTTACCAATTCGTTTTTAGTTGCCAAACGGTTGTCGATGATTGTAGCGAAATCTACTGTATCAGTTACTGTTCCGTTATCAACTAAAGCTTGTAAAGTATCAAGGTTAATTCCTTGATAATCTACTCTATTGATATTTTTAAATCCGAACTTAGGCACACGTCTTTGAAGTGGCATTTGACCACCTTCAAAACCAATCTTTTTAGAATAACCAGAACGAGATTTTGCTCCTTTGTGACCACGTGACGCAGTACCACCTTTTCCAGAACCTTCTCCTCTACCTAATCTTTTATTTTGATTGTGCGTTGAACCTTCAGCTGGTTGTAAGTTACTTAAATTCATTTTGAATAGTGTTATTTAGTTTCTTCTACAGAAACTAAGTGTTTAACTTTATTTACCATACCAAGGATAGCAGATGAATTTTCATGCTCTACTACTTGTCCTAATCTTTTAAGACCCAAAGAAACCAATGTTCTCTTTTGTGTTTGAGGACAGTTGATTTGACTTTTTACTTGTTTTACTAAAATCTTTGACATAATTTCCTTGTATATTAACCTTTAAATACTTTCTCTAAAGAAATTCCTCTTTGCTTAGACACTGTATAAGCACTTCTCATTTGAAGTAAAGCATCAAAAGTTGCTTTTACTACGTTGTGAGGGTTTGAAGATCCTTGAGATTTTGATAATACATCGTGAATTCCTACTGATTCAAGTACCGAACGAACAGCACCACCAGCAATAACTCCTGTACCGTGAGATGCAGGCATTAAAAATACACGAGCTCCACCAAATTTTCCTTTTTGTTCGTGAGGAACTGATTGTCCACTTAGAGGAATTTTTACTAAATTTTTCTTAGCATCTTCCACAGCCTTAGCGATTGCTTCTGATACGTCTTTAGATTTTCCTAATCCGTGTCCAACTACTCCGTTTTCATCACCTACAACAACAATAGCAGAAAAACCAAATGCTCTACCACCTTTTGTTACTTTGGTAACACGATTTACACTTACCAAACGATCTTTTAATTCAAGACCACTAGGTTTTACTAACTCTACATTTTTGTATTTGTTATACATAATTTCTTAGAATTTAAGTCCGGCAGCTCTCGCTCCTTCTGCTAATGATTTAATACGACCGTGGTATAAGTATCCTCCTCTATCGAAAGTTACTGTATCTATACCAGCTTTCAATGCTTTTTCAGCAACTAGTTTTCCTACTGCGTTAGCAACTTCAACGTTTGTTCCTTTTGCATCTATTCCTTTATCTCTAGAGGAAGCGGCCAAAATGGTTACTCCGTTTACGTCGTCTACTAATTGTGCGTAGATTTCTTTATTGCTTCTGAATACAGAAAGTCTTGGTTTAGCAGCAGTTCCGCTTACAATCTTTCTAATTCTGAACTTAATTCTCTGTCTTCTATCAGATTTTGTTAATGACATAATCTTACTTTTTTAAGCTGATTTACCTGCTTTTCTTCTTAATACTTCACCTACGAATTTAACTCCTTTTCCTTTGTAAGGTTCTGGACGACGGAAACCTCTAATTTTAGCGGCAACCTGACCTAAAAGTTGTTTATCGTGAGAGGTTAGTTTAACGATTGGGTTCTTACCTTTTTCTGAAACTGTTTCCAATTTTACTTCTGGAGCAATTTCTAAAACGATATTGTGAGAAAATCCTAATGCAAGATCTAATTTTTGACCTTGATTAGAAGCTCTGTACCCTACCCCTACTAACTCTAATTCTTTTGTAAAACCGTTTGATACACCGTTAATCATGTTACTGATTAATGATCTGTATAAACCGTGTTTAGCTCTATGATCTTTGTGGTCAGATGATCTTTCCACTAATACTTGACCGTCTTCAACTTTTACAGTTACGTCCGAAAACTCCTGAGTTAGTTGACCTAATTTTCCTTTTACTGTAATTACACCTTCATTAACTTCTAAAGTTACGCCTGATGGAATTTCAACTGGATTTTTACCTATTCTTGACATCGTTCAGTCTTGTTTATTAGTATACGTAACAAATTACTTCTCCACCTACATTTAATTGTTTCGCTTGTTTTCCGGTCATAAGACCTTTTGAAGTTGAAACAATAGCAATTCCTAATCCGTTAAGGATTCTTGGAAGGTTTGAAGAACCTGCATATTTACGTAAACCTGGTTTACTAATTCTTTGGATATCTCTAATTACCGGCTCTTTCGTAACTTTATCGTACTTAAGGGCGATTTTGATTGTTCCTTGAACAGAACTGTCATCAAACTTGTAACTTAGGATATAACCTTGATCGAATAAAATCTTTGTGATTTCTTTTTTAAGGTTAGAAGCAGGAATTTCAACCACTTTGTGATTTGCCATTACTGCGTTTCTAACTCTTGTTAGATAATCTGCAATAGGATCTGTATACATATTTATAAAATTTTGGCAACGGTTTTCAGAGGAACTATTCCGCTGAACCTGAAACCATTAAACACATTTTTTAAAGAAGATAATTGTACGTTACCTGCTAAAAGCTGGCAAATGTACAATTATCTGCTGAAATAAACTAACTACCAGCTAGCTTTCTTTACTCCTGGAATTAATCCTTGGTTAGCCATTTCACGGAAAGTTACACGTGAAAGACCGAATTGTCTCATATACCCTCTTGGTCTTCCTGTTAATTTACAACGATTGTGTAAACGAACCGGAGAAGCATTTCTTGGTAATTTTTGTAAGCCTTCATAGTCACCAGCTTCTAATAAAGCTTTTCTTTTGTCAGCATACTTGTCTACCGCTTTTTGTCTTTTTACCTCGCGGGCTTTCATTGATTCTTTAGCCATATCTTAATTCTTTTTAAAAGGTAATCCTAATTCTGCTAATAATGATTTTGCTTCCTTATCGGTTTTAGCCGTTGTTACAAAAGTAATGTCCATTCCTGAAATTTTGTTTACTTTGTCAATATCAATTTCAGGGAAAATGATTTGCTCAAGTACTCCAAGATTGTAGTTACCTCTTCCGTCAAAACCAGTTGCTTTAATACCACCAAAATCTCTTACACGAGGTAAAGAAGATGTAATCAATCTATCTAAGAATTCATACATTCTTTCGCCACGTAAAGTTACTTTAGCACCAATTGGCATACCTTTTCTTAATTTGAAAGACGCAACGTCTTTTTTAGAAATAGTAGCTAAAGCTTTTTGACCTGTAATTTTTGTCAACTCGTCTACTGCATAATCAACCAATTTCTTGTCTGATACGGCAGCTCCGACACCACGGCTTAAAACGATTTTTTCAAGTTTTGGAACTTGCATTACGTTTTTGTAACCGAACTCTTCTTTCAAAGCAGGAATAACTCTGCTTTTATATTCTTCTTTTAGTCTAGGGATATAAGCCATTACTATAATACTTGATTAGATTTTTTTGAAAATCTTACTTTCTTATCTCCTTCTACTTTATATCCAACTTTAGTTGCTTTTTTTGACTTTGGATCAATCAAAGACAAGTTTGATATTTGAATAGGAGCTTCTTTCTTTACGATTCCACCTTGAGGGTTTTTTGCACTTGGTTTAGTGTGAACTGAAACCATGTTTGTACCTTCAACAATCGCTTTATTTGCATCTACAAAAACACGTAAAACTTTACCTTCAGCACCTTTATGGTCACCTGCGATAACTTTTACAACGTCTCCTGATTTAATTTTTAATTTTGTCATCATTAATCGAATTAAAGCACTTCAGGTGCTAATGATACAATTTTCATGAATTGTTTTTCACGAAGTTCTCTTGCAACCGGACCAAAAACACGAGTACCTCTCATTTCACCTGCCGCGTTTAACAATACACATGCGTTATCGTCAAAACGAATATAAGATCCATCAGCTCTTCTCACTTCTTTTTTGGTTCGTACAACAACTGCAGTAGATACAGCACCTTTTTTTACGTTTCCGTTTGGTGTTGCGTCTTTTATTGACACTACAATTTTATCTCCAACAGAGGCATAACGACGTTTCGTTCCTCCTAAAACACGGATAGTCAAAACTTCTTTTGCTCCTGTGTTATCTGCTACTTTTAATCTAGATTCTTGTTGTACCATAATTACTTCGCTCTTTCAATGATTTCAACTAATCTCCAACATTTAGATTTACTTAAAGGACGGGTTTCGCTGATTCTTACAGTGTCTCCAATGTTACAGTCATTTGTTTCGTCGTGTGCAACGTATTTCTTTGTTTTTAACACGAACTTACCGTATAATGGGTGTTTTACTTTTCTTGTTTCAGAAACAACGATAGATTTCTCCATTTTGTTGCTAGTAACTACACCAATTCTCTCTTTTCTTAAATTTCTTTTTTCTTCCATCTTTCAGCAGAATACAATTATTGTAACTCTCTTTTACTTAGCTCAGTAACTAATCTCGCAATTGTTCTTCTCATCGCTCTAATTTGAAGCGGATTTTGAATTGGAGATATAGTATGAGTCGTTTTTAGGTCGGCATACGTTTTTCTTGACTGACTAAGTTGTTCTTGTAACTCAGCTACAGATAGACTTATAATTTCTGATTGTTTCATAATGTATATAAGATTATGCTTCGAAATCTCTAGCAACTACAAACTTAGTTTTCACAGGAAGCTTTTGGGCTGCTAAGCGTAACGCTTCTTTTGCAACTGCCAAAGGTACTCCTCCTACTTCAAACATAATTCTTCCGGGTTTAACAACGGCAGCCCAATATTCAACTGCACCTTTACCTTTACCCATACGTACTTCAAGAGGCTTCTTAGTGATTGGTTTATCCGGGAAAATTTTGATCCATAATTGTCCCTCTCTTTTCATAAAACGAGTAGCTGCAATACGAGCTGCTTCGATTTGACGTGAAGTTAAGAACGAAGAATCCATTGATTTTATTCCGAACATCCCATTTGAAAGCTCGTGACCTCTTTGAGAATCACCTTTCATTCTACCTTTTTGTACCTTACGGTATTTTGTTCTTTTAGGCTGTAACATTTTTCTTTAATTTAAAAAATTACTTTCTTTTACGTGGGTTTGATTTTCCGTTTGGTTTTCCTCCTCTTGGAGCATCACCACCTTTGTTACCACCACCACCGGCTTGTTTTTTATCCATGCCTACTAATGGAGAAAGATCTCTCTTTCCGTAAACTTCACCTTTCATGATCCATACTTTGATACCCATTCTACCATAAGTAGTGTGAGCTTCAGCCAAAGCATAATCAATGTCGGCTCTGAAAGTTGATAGAGGAATTCTACCTTCTTTGAAACCTTCTGAACGTGCCATTTCAGCACCATTCAAACGACCGGAAATCAAAACTTTAATACCTTCTGCATTCATACGCATTGCTGCTGCGATAGCCATTTTGATAGCTCTTCTGTATGAAATACGGCTTTCGATTTGACGAGCGATACTTGTTGCAACTAAATAAGCATCTAACTCAGGTCTTTTAATTTCAAAGATGTTAATTTGAACCTCTTTGTCAGTAATTTTCTTAAGTTCTTCTTTCAACTTGTCTACCTCTTGTCCACCTTTTCCGATAATGATACCAGGTCTGGCTGTAGTGATAGTAACGGTTACAAGTTTTAAAGTTCTCTCGATGATTACTTTCGATACACTAGCTTTTGATAAACGAGCATGGATGTACTTTCTGATTTTATAATCTTCGGCAATTTTATCACCGTAATCATTTCCACCATACCAGTTTGAATCCCATCCTCTGATGATCCCAAGTCTGTTTCCTATTGGATTTGTCTTTTGTCCCATCTTAATTATTAATTGCTTTGTGTGTTATTACTAGCTCCAAGCACGATTGTAACGTGATTTGAACGTTTTCTGATTCTGTGTGCACGACCTTGAGGAGCCGGACGAAGTCTTTTTAACATCATTCCACCGTCAACTCTGATCTCTTTTATAAATAAAGCTGCTTCTTCAATACTAGCTTCTGCGTTTTTAGCTTGCCAGTTGGCGATAGCTGATAACAACAATTTCTCTAGTTTTCTTGAAGCTTCTTTTTGACTAAATCGTAATAAATTTAGTGCTCTTTCCACTTTCTGACCTCTTACCAAGTCTGCAACCAAGCGCATTTTTCTAGGTGAAGTAGGGCAGTTATTCAATTTCGCGAAAGCTATAGACTTATTAGCCTCTTTTCTCGCATCTGCTGTTTCTCTTTTACGAACTCCCATTGCTTCTTATTTTTTACCTTTATTTTTAGCACCGGCATGACCTCTAAATGATCTTGTTGGTGAAAATTCTCCTAACTTGTGTCCTACCATGTTTTCAGTTACATAAACTGGAACAAACTGACGACCATTGTGTACTGCGATAGTTTGTCCTACGAAGTCCGGTGTAATCATTGAAGCTCTTGACCAAGTTTTGATCACTGCTTTGTTTGATTTCTCGATATTCTCTAGAACTTTTTTATCTAATTTGTAATGTACAAATGGTCCTTTTTTTAATGAACGTGCCATGTCTATCTAATTATTTCTTTCTGCGTTCAACAATATACTTATTACTTGGGCTCACTTTAGAACGGGTTCTATATCCTTTTGCAGGAATACCGTTTCTAGAGCGTGGGTGACCTCCAGAAGAACGTCCTTCACCACCACCCATTGGGTGATCGACAGGGTTCATTGCAACTGGTCTTGTTCTTGGTCTTCTTCCTAACCATCTTGATCTACCGGCTTTACCGGAAACAATCAACTGATGATCTGAGTTAGACACTGCACCAATAGTAGCCATACAAGTCAACAAGATTAATCTTGTTTCGCCGGAAGGCATTTTGATAGTGGCATATTTTCCATCTCTTGCCATTAATTGAGCAAATGTTCCGGCCGAACGAGCAATGATAGCTCCTTGACCAGGACGTAACTCAATACAAGAAATTACAGTTCCTAATGGAATTTTACTTAAAGGAAGTGCATTTCCGATTTCCGGAGATGCTTCTTCGCCTGAAGTTACTGTTTGACCAACATTTAAACCGTTTTGTGCAATCACATAGGTTTTAGCACCATCTGCATAAGCTAACAAAGCGATAAATGCTGTTCTGTTTGGATCATACTCGATTGATTTAACTGTAGCAGGAATTCCTACTTTAGTTCTTTTGAAATCAATGATACGATACTTTTGTTTGTGACCACCGCCTGTATAACGCATGGTCATTTTTCCTTGACTATTTCTACCTCCTGAGTTATTTTTCGGTGCCAATAATGACTTTTCCGGCTTATCAGTCGTGATGGCGTCAAAACCATTCACAACTCTAAAACGCTGACCCGGGGTAATAGGTTTTAATTTTCTAACTGACATTTCTTATTAGATATTGTTGTAAAAATCAATTGTTTCTCCTTCTTGTACTTGTACGATTGCTTTCTTGAAAGAATTCGTTTTTGCACTAATCATTCCACTTTTTGTGTACTTTACAGAACGGTCTGGTCTAACATTCATAGTGTTGATGGCAACAATTTTCACACCGTAAGCTGCTTCCACAGCATTTCTGATTTGAATTTTGTTTGCTTTCTTATCCACTACAAAACCATAACGATTGTTTAATTCACTTTGCTTCGTGATTTTTTCAGTTATGATAGGTTTAATTATGATACTCATGGCCTATTATTTACTTAAATTTTCTTCAATTCCTTCTAAAGAACTCTCTAAAAGCACTAAGTTATTCGTGTTCAAAATGGCATAAGTGCTTAATTCTGAGGTAGTTACAACTTTAGAAGCCTTTAAATTGCGTGACGACAAATATACATTTTTATTTGTATCGCCCAACACAAATAGAGATTTTTTATTTTCTAACCCTAAGGCTTTCAGAACTGTAATAAAATTCTTAGTACTTGGTGTGTCAAAATTAAAATCTTCTACCACTACTAATTCTGAATCTTTTACTTTTTGAGAGAAGGCCGATTTACGAGCTAATCTTTTTAAAGCTTTGTTCAATTTGAAAGAATAGCTTCTTGGTCTTGGACCGAAAACTGTACCTCCACCTTTGAACAATGGATTCTTAATACTACCGGCACGAGCTGTACCTGTTCCTTTTTGTTTCTTAATTTTTCGAGTACTTCCTGTTACTTCTGCTCTCTCTTTTGCTTTGTGAGTACCTTGTCTTTGGTTGGCAAGATATTGCTTTACATCAAGATAGATAGCATGTTTGTTAGGCTCGATAGCGAAAACAGCGTCAGAAAGTTGTACTTTTCTACCTGTTTCTTTTCCGTTGATATCTAAAACTTTTACTTCCATTACTTCTGAATGATTACATAAGAGTTTTTGTGTCCAGGAACGCATCCTTTAACTAATAACAAATTTTTATCTGCTACTACTTTTAAAACTCTAAGGTTTTGAATTGTTACATTTTCTCCTCCAGTTCTTCCTGCCATTCGCATTCCTTTGAATACTCTTGATGGATAAGAAGAAGCTCCTACAGAACCTGGTGCTCTTAATCGGTTATGTTGTCCGTGAGTAGCTTGTCCAACACCACCAAAACCGTGACGCTTTACAACCCCTTGGAAACCTTTACCTTTAGATACACCTTGTACATCAACAAATTCTCCTTCGCTGAATTGATCTACAGTGACTAAATCACCTAATTTATACTCTGTTTCAAAATCTTGGAATTCAACGACTTTTTTCTTAGCAGAAGTTCCCGCTTTTTTAAAGTGACCTACGGCCGCTTTAGTTGCGTGTTTTTCTGTTTTGTCATCGAAACCAAGCTGAAACGCTTCATACCCGTCAACCGCTTTGGTTCTGACTTGGGTAACGACACATGGACCTGCTTCAATCACGGTGCAAGGAATATTTTTCCCGTTCTCGTCGAAAATGCTAGTCATGCCGATTTTTTTTCCAATTAACCCAGACATATTAAACTATTTATAAATGATTAAAAAAATTCTTTTTTATTTTGTAGTATGACAAGAGTATTAAGCATTAAGAGAATGTCTTAATAC
>ERZ761602.5361-NODE-5361-length-15312-cov-5.122108_pt1 | contig 15312 bp, 10 predicted proteins | sample MGYA00512165_ERZ761602 | MGnify/ENA primary metagenome ERZ761602 (study PRJEB28899, sample SAMN02445085) | bioreactor sludge metagenome | biome: EBPR sludge; isolation source: Thorneside wastewater treatment plant | place: Australia: Brisbane, Thorneside...
CCATCGCCGAGGCCGACGAGGCGGCCCGCCTCGAACTCGAAGCGGGGCCGGGTTATACGGTGGTACCCGACGCAAGCCAGGCCGCGACCGTCACGCTGCACGACCAGCCGGTGCTGCCAGCCCGGTGGCGTTTCGACAGCGGCGCCGCCTTCCCCGAGCCGCTTCCCGCCGAGGCCGGCAACGCGCGACTGAGCTTCGCGGCCTGGGGAGGCACCCTCACGCGCTTCTCCGGCGCCAGCGGCGACGCCCTCGCGCTCGTCGGCACGGCCGGCAACGGCACCTTCCTCCTGATCTCGCTCTCGATGGCAGGCCAGCGCGACCTGTCCCTCACGTTCCAAACCCGCGGCACCGCCACCGGGTACACGAGCGGCACTTGGGCCTGGAGCATCGACGGCACCACCTTCGCCCCGATGGCAGGCGTGAACACGGCCAGCACCGGGGCCGACTTCGTCGCCCGGCGCGTGGACTTTTCCGGCGTCACCGCGCTCAACGACGCGCCCGCCGTCACGCTGCGCTATACGCTGGCCGGCGCGACCAGCAACGCCGGCAACGCGCGCCTCGACGACCTGACCCTGACCGCGCAGCCGATCGCGCCCGCCTCCGGCTCCGCCCCCCAGCTGGCCGAACAGACGGGATCCGCGACCGTGACCGCGGGCGCGCCGCTGCTGCTGCAGGCCCAGGCCACGGGACGACCAGCGCCGACGTATCAATGGTTCAAAGACGGTGCGCCCCTCGCCGGCGCGAACGGCGCCACCTACGCGGTCGCGATCGCCACGCGCGCCGACGCCGGCCTCTACCGCGTCACCGTCTCGAACCCGCTCGGCACCGTCACCGGCGCGCCGATCCCGGTGACCGTCCGCGCGGCCGCAGGCCGGCTGGTCAACGTCGCCACGCGCGCCCCCGTCACCGCGGGCGAGGCCACGACCATCGCCGGCTTCGTGCTGCAGGGCGACGGCCCGCGCACCGTCCTGATCCGCGGCGCGGGCCCCGCCCTGGGCGGATTCGGGGTGGGCGAATTCCTCCCGGACCCGCAGCTCGAACTGTTCCAGGGCGCCTCCCGCCTGGCCGTCAACGACGACTGGAACGCCGCCGACGCAGACCGGCACGCGCGCGCGGGAGCGTTTCCGTTTGCCACCGGCAGCCGCGACGCCGCCCTCGTGGCCACCCTGGCGCCAGGCGCTTACACGGTGCTGCTGCGGCCGGCCGGCGTGGGGGCTGCAACCGGAGTCGGCCTGGTCGAGGTGTTCGAACTGACCGAGCCGGGTGAGCCGGACGGCGCCACCCGCCTGGCGAATCTGTCGACCCGCGCCCTGGTCGGCACCGGGCAGAACATCCTGATCCCCGGTCTCGTCCTGCGCTCCGACGGCGACGCGTCGCCCCGGCCGCTGCTGGTGCGGGCGGTGGGCCCCGGGCTGGCGGAGTTCGGAGTCGGCGGCGTGCTGGCCCGGCCGCAGCTCCGGATCCTCGACGCCGGGCGCGTGGTGCTCGCGGAGAACATCGGCTGGCAGTCCGCGCCGGAACGAAGCGCCCTGCTCGCGGCGAGCGCGGCGGTCGGGGCATTCCCGCTGGCCGCAAACCGCGCCGACTCCGCCCTGCTGCTCGCGCTTCCACCCGGCGCCTACACCCTGCAGGTGAGCGGCGCGGACGGAGGCAGCGGGATCGTGCTCGTTGAAGTCTACGCCGTGCCGTGACTTCGGGCCGGTTGTCCGGGAATTGCGGCCGCGACGCGAACCCAGGCACCCGTAACTCTGCCGGCAGGCCCGCGTCTGGCCCGTCAGCCCGCCCGCGTCCCCTTCCCGCATGTCCCTGCCCGCCTCGCCCCGCGCCCTGCCCGCCGTTCTGCTCCTTTTCGTGGGGAGCGGCTGCGCCGCGCTCATCTACGAGGTGGTCTGGTTCCAACTGCTCCAGCTCGTGGTGGGTTCCTCGGCCTGGTCGCTGGCGGTGCTGCTGGGAACGTTCATGGGCGGCATGTGCATCGGCAGCCTGATGCTCCCGCGCTGGATCGGCGCCCGTCATCACCCGCTGCGCGTGTACCTGTGGCTCGAGGTGGGCATCGGGGTCTCGGGGCTGCTCGTGCTGGGCGCGATGCCGGCGGTCGGTCACCTCTACACGTCACTCGTCGGCCACGGCCTGCCCGGCATCGCCCTGCGCGCCGCGGTGTGTGCGCTCTGCCTGCTGCCGCCCACGATCCTGATGGGCGCGACGCTGCCCGCGATCGCGAGCTGGGTCGCAGCCACGCCGCAGGGCGTCGCGTGGCTCGGACTCTTCTATGGCGGCAACACCTTCGGCGCGGTGCTGGGGTGCGTGCTGGCCGGCTTCTACCTCCTGCGCGTGCACGACTCGGTCGTCGCCACGTGGTGCGCCGCCGGGCTCAACTTCGGTGTCGCCCTGCTCGCAGCGCTGCTCCTGCGCGGGTCACCGGAGCCCGCGTCCACGCCTGCACCGCCTCCCCGCGCCGACGCGACGCCGCGCGGGCCCGCCCGCGGCGTTTACGTCGTGATCGCGTTCTCCGGCTTCTGCGCGCTGGCGGCCGAGGTGGTGTGGGCGCGGGTGCTCTCGCTGCTGCTGGGGGCGACGGTGTACACGTTCTCCCTCATCCTGGCGGTATTCCTGATCGGGCTGGGGCTGGGAAGTGCGGCGGGAGCCGCGTTGGCGCGAACACTTCCACGCCCGCGCCTCGCGCTGGCGGGTTGCCAACTGGCGCAGGCGGCGGCCATCGCCTGGGCTGCCTACATGATCGCCGCGGCGCTGCCCCACTGGCCGGTCGATCCCGAGCGAATGGCAGTGCCGGCGGCCAAATTCAGATTCGACTTGTTCCGCTGCGCGTGGGCGCTCCTGCCCTCCGCGCTGCTCTGGGGCGCCAGCTTTCCCCTCGCGCTCGCCAGCCTGGTCGCGCCGGGGCAGGATCCGGCGCGCGTGGTGGGCCGGACGTACGCCGCCAACACGCTCGGCGCCATCGCCGGCGCGCTGCTCGGCGGCCTGCTGCTGGTGCCGCTGTTCGGCTCGCAGGGCGCGCAGCGCACGCTGATCGCGCTCTCGGTCGCGAGCGGGCTGCTCGCCCTCGCCCCGCGCACGACCGGGGGCTGGGCGGCGGGGGCGGCGGCCGCCGCCGTCGCGGTGGGCGCCGCGCACCTCGTGCCCGCGCTGCCCTGGCAACTCGTGGCGTACGGCCGGCAGGTGGCCTCGACCGACTATGGCGCCCGCCCGCTCTATCTGGGTGAAGGCATGAACTCCGCCGTGGCGGTGACCGAGACGCCCGGCGGCGCGCGCTTCTTCCATGTCAGCGGCAAGACCGAGGCGTCGAGCATCGCCAAGGACATGAGGCTGCAGCGGATGCTCGGACACATCCCGGCGCTGCTGCACCCGAACCCGCGCTCGGTGCTCATCGTGGGCTGCGGCGCGGGCGTCACGGCCGGGACGTTCGTGGTGCACCCGTCAATCGAACGGATCGTGATCTGCGACATCGAGCCGCTCATCCCGCGGGTGGTCGCGACGCATTTCCACGCGGAGAACCACGGCGTGCTGCGCGACCCGCGCGTGGAGATCATCCACGACGACGCGCGCCACTACATCGCGACCACGCGTGAGACCTTCGACATCATCACGTCGGATCCGATCCACCCCTGGGTCAAGGGCTCGGCCGTGCTGTATTCCCAGGAGTATTTCGCGCTCTGCCAGGCGCGCCTCAAGCCGGGCGGCCTGCTCACGCAATGGGTGCCGTTGTACGAATCGGACCGCGAGGTCGTGCGCAGCGAGATCGCGACCTTCTTCTCGGTCTTCCCCAGCGGCACGATCTGGGCCAACGACGATGACGGCTATGGCTACGACACCGTGATGCTCGGCCAGCGCGAACCGCTCGTCGTGGACGTCGACGCGCTGCAGCGTCGGCTGGAGCGCCCGGATCACCAGCGGGTGCTCGCCGCGCTCGACGACCTCGGGCTCGGCTCCGCGCTGGACCTGCTCTCCACCTACTCCGGCCGCGAATCAGAGCTGCGCGAGTGGCTCGCGGGCGCGGAGATCAACCGCGACCGGAGCCTGCGCCTCCAATACCTGGCCGGGCTGCAACTCGAATCCGACCAGGGCGCGAGCACCTACGGCGAGATGCTCGAGCGGCGGACCTTTCCGCCGGAGCTCTTCCGGGGCACGCCCCAGCAGCTTTCGGAACTGCGGCGGATGTTTGCGTACCGGGAACCTTGAGAAGGGGAACCACGAAATACACGAAGCACACGAAAGGGAGAGGATCCTGATGCCCGGCAGGTAGAGCCGTCGCGCCGCAAAGGGAACCGCTCTGGAAGGTGGAGCGGCTTGTCCTCAAGCCGCTGCGGAGCGTGCAGTCGAATGTCAGCCGCCCGGGGACAAGCGGCTCCACCCCGCTGAACCGCTCCTGTTGAGGCCCGCGGGACCTCCGTCAGACCTTCTGCACGGTGCCGCTGGAGTCGCCGATCCGCGCGACGCCCTGCACGCCCATCCGCTCGGTCATGCTGAGGAAGAGATTGCTCATCGGGACGCTGCCAAGCTGCACGTGCCGCCCGGGGTTGAGCGTGCCACCGCCCGCTCCCGCGAGAACGATGGGCAGGTTGTGATGCGTATGCCGGTTGCCGTCGGAGTTCCCGCAGCCGTAAACGATCATCGAATTATGAAGGATCGAGCGGCCATCCACATCCTTCTTCGACTCGAGCCGCTGCAGGAAGCGCGCGAAACGCTCCATGTAATAGAGGTCGATCTTGCCGATCTTCTCCATCAGGTCGTGGTCGTTGCGGTGGTGCGAGCAGTAGTGATGGCCTTCCGGAATGCCAATCTGCGGATACGCCCGATTGCTGCCATCGCCGGCCAGGAGGAGCGTGGAGACCCGCGTCGAGTCAGTCTCGAACGCCATCGCCAGCAGGTCGTACATGATGTCCATGTGGTCGCCGTAATTGGACGGAATCCCCGCCGGCGTCTCGATCTTGGGATTCGGGAGGTCACCGAAACTCTCGGCCCGCTGGATACGCTGCTCCACTTCGCGGACGCCCGTAAGATACTCGTCGAGCTTGTCGCGATCGCCGGCGCCCAGCTGGCGCTGGAGCGACCTGGCATCGGAGAGCACGAAATCCAGCAGCGATTTCTGCGTGGCCTGGCGCTCGCGGAAATTCTTCTGCCGCTCCGCCGGCGATCCCGCGCCGAACAGCCGCTCGAAGACCAGCCGCGGGTTGGATTCCGGCGCCATCGGCGTCGTCGGCGACGCCCAGGAAAGGTTATACTGGTACGCGCAGGAATAACCCGAGTCGCACCGGCCGGACTTGCGCACGGCGTCGCACGAAAGCTCGAGCGAAGAGAAACGCGTGAGGTGACCCATCTTCTGCGCCACGACCTGGTCGACGGAAATGCCCACCTCGATGTCCGTGCTGTCCGTCTTCCGCGCGCGCGCACCCGTCAGGAAGGTGGCATTGGCGCGCGCATGGTCACCGGCGCCGTCATTGCCCGCGGTGGCGTTCTTATGGTCGAGTCCACCCAGCACCTGGATCGACCGCTGGAGCGGCTGGAGCGGCGCCATCGTCTTGCCGAGGGTGAACTGGGAGCCCTCCCCCTTCGGCCACCAGTACTCCTGGTGGGCGCCATTGGGGAAATACACAAAAGCCATCCGCAGCGGCGCGCCCGTGGCCGTCACACCCATGCCGCCGGGGGCCGCCGTCGCCGCCTGCGCCACGGGACGCAACGCGGAGTCGAAGAGCGGAAGCGCCACGCACGCGCCCACGCCACGAAGGAACTGTCGACGACTCAGGGAGTGAAAACGCTGCGCAGCCACTTCGGAACGGCGGGGTGTCGGGGAGGGCATGACGGGAGGACGTTGGACTGAAGTTAACGGGGCGCGTGCAGCGAAACCGCCGGGGGCGGCTGATCGCGCCGCTGGCGCTGGAAGGCGGGCGACTCGACGATACTAGACAACAAAACGGACATCCGTCCACCCTCTCGATCGAGCCGGGCGGTGATTTCGTCGATCGTGTGGACATCGTAGTATTCGACGCCCCGACCGAGGGCATAAGTCATCAGCTTCTCGGTGAGGCACTGATACACATCCATCTTACGCTCCGTGCGCAGGATACGCTTCAGCTCCTTCACGTCGGCAAATTTCTCCCCCGTGATCAACTGGCCGGCGGGCTCGATCGGCTGCCGGGCCTCGGTGTCGCGCCAGCTCCCGAGCGCGTTGAAGTTCTCCAATGCCAGCCCGAGGGGATCCATCCGCTGGTGGCACGAGCTGCACAGCGGGCTCGCACGATGGACGGCGAGCATCTCGCTCAACTTGGGTTCGCGGCCCTGGAATTCCTTCTTGGCCTCCTCGAGGTCGGGCACGTCGGGCGGCGCGGGCGGCGGCGGGGTGCCCAGGATATTCTCGAGGATGAAGAGGCCGCGTTTGACGGGCGAGGTCCGCGTCGGGTTGGAGGTCACCGCGAGCACCGTCCCCTGCGTGATCACGCCGCCCCGCGGACTTTCGGGCGGCAGCTTGACCAGGCGCAGCGCGTCGCCGGTCACGCCGGGCACGCCGTAGTGCTGCGCGAGCCGCTCGTTGAGAAACGCATAGTCGCTGTCCACGAGATCGAGCACCGGACGGTCCTCGCGAACCACATGCTCGAAGAACATCTCGGTCTCGCTGCGCATCATCTTGCGGAACGCGCTGTCGAATTCGATGCGGCCATCGCGGTTGCGTGGCGCGCTGGGACCGAGGACGACGCGGGCGTTGATCGGGACCGACTCGACGTCGCGGGCCTGGAGCCACTGGCCGGTGAAGTTGCGGAAGAAGGCCTGCGCCTTGGGATCCCGCAGCATCCGGGCGAGCTGGGGGCGAAGTTCGCGACGAAGTTCGCCGCGCTGGGCCAGCCCGAAGAGCTCCTCATCCGGCATGCTGGACCAGAGGAAGTACGAAAGGCGCGACGCCAGCGCATATTCGTCCAGCAGCGGATACCGGTCGCCCGCCGAGGCGGCATCGGGCTGCTCGACGCGGAAGATGAACCGGGGCGAGCCCAGCACCGCCATCATGGCGCGGCCGACCCCGGATTCGAACGTCGCACCCGGCTTGACGTAGACTCCCCGGGCGAGATCGAGCAGTGGTTCGAGCCGGTCGGCCTCGATCGGGCGGCGAAAGGCCCGGGTGGCAAACCGCTCCAGGATCTCGCGGGCGTAGGCGTCGCGGCCGCGTTCGTCCGCCGGCGCGGGCCCGCGCGGGAAGAACCGGTCGTAGTTTTCCGGCGCGATCCAGTGCTGGGGATCCAGCGGACCGCGCACCTGGACCGAGTTGATCCGCATCGTCACGCTCGTCGCGGGGGCCCGCCCGCCGGGTCCCGACGGCACCACGCTCCCCTCGGCCGGAGCCAGCGGCACGACTTCGAACGAAATCACATGCGCGCCGGGCCGCCAATCGACCTCGTACTCGCGCTTCACGGTGCGGCGTTCGCTCCAGGCGACGTCCTCGACGAAGCGTTCCTCGCCGTCGACGCGGGCGACCAGCCGCGCGCGGCTGGCATCGAAGTCGAACGAGCCGCGCACCTCGTATTCGAACACGAGCTGGTACTTCGCGGCCTGATCGACATGGAACGTCCGCGCCACCTTCAGCGCCCGCCGGGCGTTGAGCTGCTCCCCGTTGCTGCCGCCGCCCTCGGCGCGGAACTCGCGCCCGGACGCGCTGCGCTCGCGCATGATGCGGGCGACCTTCGGGACCGCCTTGTCGACGATCGTCTCCGCCGCGGCCAGGTACTTCTCGAGATGCAGCGGCGAGATGGTGAGGACATCGCCGATGTTGTCGAAGCCGTGCCCGGTGTCGTCGCTCGGAAACTCAGCCTCGGCGTTGAAATCGAATCCCATCAGGTCACGGATGGTATTGCGGTACTCGACACGGTTGAGCCGGCGCGCCGTCACGCGGCCCGGATCGGGTCGCTGCGGATCGATGCCAAACGCCTCGTACTTGATCCAGCGCGTCAGGGCATCGATCTCCGGCGCCGTCAGCCGCACGACCTGGCCGTCCTCCGGCGGCGGCATCAGCCCGCCGCGGACATTCTTCAGCACCTTCAGCCAGAGGTCGTGCCGGGAAAGCATCGCCTGCGGCGACGCAAACTCATCGAGCGTCACGCCGCCCTTGCTCGTGCCGTTGCCGTGGCAGTCCAGGCAGTACTTCTCCAGGACCGGAGCCACCTGCCGGGCGAAGCTGGCCGCTGCTGGCAGCTCCGCGGCGCCAGCAGGAGCGGAAAGCCCCGCCAGGCCGACCACAGCCAGCCAAGCGGATGAAGGGAAGCGGGAAAAGGGCGGGCAACGCACGGTCGAAAGACGCAGAAACTGCGCGGAGGTGACGCTGCGACTCCCGCCGAAAAAAGCAACGTACACCGGCGATCGAAAAACCCGCGCCGCGCGATGCCGGGCTGCCCGCTGCGACGCCCAACATCCGCGACGGCGACGATGCGCCGCTCTCCGAAAACCGGACCGGTCCCGTCGCTAACTCAGGTCGCGGATGCTGCCGAACTCCGGATCAAAAAGCCGCCGGTGGGTGCGGACAATCAGCCCGTCGGTCAAGCCGGCCAGCCAGTCGCAGATCCGCCGGGCCTTCCCGGCCGTCTGGGCTTCGGCATCCACCAGGCGCCCCACCTGGGGAGGGAGGATGCGGATCACGCGGGCACCGCTGGCGACGTAGTTTTCCCAACACGATTCCCACAAGTCGAACACCACCCGCCGGGCCTTGTGTTCCATCTGCTGCAACTGCGGGCTCTCGAAGATGATGTCGTTGGCCATCCGTTTGTAGAAAGTCGCCTCACGCTCCGCGGACGCGCCGACCACGAGTTCGAACCGGTAACGATTGGTGCGATCGGCCATGAAGTTATCCCGCTCCCGCAACCGGCAGGCGGTCACGAAGCCGCCGATCTTCTGGGCAAAGGTCACCTCCAGCCGGTCGCCGCGGATGGCGCCCAGCAACTGGTCCAACCAGCGCTGCCGCTCCGCATCGATTTCCTGGCCCGCCGCCCAGTGCTCGATCCGCTCGAGGGTGAGGAAGCCCGCCTTCACCCCGTCGACGACGTCGTTCAGCGAATACGCCGCATCGTCGGCCCAGTCCATGATCTGGCATTCCACGCTCTTCAGGGCATTGAGCCGCTCGCCTTCCTGCCATTCGGCCGGAATCGCGCGGCCGCCGAAGACGAATGCACGGTGCTGTTCCTGCGGATCGTACAGGAAATGATTCGTCGGCGGAACCGCGTACTCCCGGAAGAGCTTCTTGTACTTCAGCACGCCGTCCAGCAGCGCCCGCGTCGCCGCCATGCCGCGGACACCCGTTTCGTTCTGGTACAGGGTCTCGGTCAGCAAGTGCAGGGTCTGGGCGTTGCCCTCGAAGCCGCCCCATGGAACCATCAGTTCCTGCAACGTACGCTCGCCGGAATGGCCGAAGGGCGGGTGCCCAAGGTCGTGGGCCAGGCAGATTGCCTCCACCAGGTCGCTGTCGATATGGAAATCGTCCCGCAAAGGCGCACCGCGGGAGCGCAGGTAGGTGCAGATCGAACGGCCGATCTGCGCGACCTCCATCGAATGGGTGAGCCGGGTGCGGTAGAAGTCGTATTCCCCCGAAAGGAACACCTGCGTCTTCGACTGCAGCTTGCGGAAGGCATGCGCGTGAATGATCCGATCCCGGTCGACCTGGAACGGCGACCGGTAATCCCGCGTCCGCGTGCCTCCGTACGGCTCGGAATCGAAGGCGTGGTAGAAGCGATTGGTCATCGGGGCGAAGCGGACACGATAAGCGCGCGGCGAGCGAGGCAACCCCGCAATGCGCCCAGGCCCGTGCGGAGGGTTGCATCCGGGCGGAAGAGTTGCCAAGAGCTGCCTGACCGGTTGCGCCATGCCCCACGCCACCTTCAACACCCCGCTCGGAGTCTGTGCCATCGCGTGGAACGACACGGCGCTCACGCGCTTCCTGCTGCCGGATCCGGAGCGGCCGGCGGGAGCCGCCACCGCCTCGACTCCGCCGGACTGGGTCGACGCCGTCATTGCCCGCGTCCAACGGCACCTGGGTGGGGAACCGCAGGATTTCACGGACCTGAGTTACGATTTCAACCGGGTCACGGAGTTCGTCCGTTCCGTCCTGCGCGCGACGCTCGAAGTGAAGCCGGGCCGCACCGCCACGTACGGGGACCTCGCCGAGGCACTCGGGCTCCCGGCGGCCTCCGCCCGCGCGATCGGTTCCGCCCTCGGAACCAACCCCTGGCCTCTGCTCATCCCCTGCCACCGGATCATCGCCGCGACCGGCCGGATGACCGGCTTCTCCGGCCCCGGGGGAGTCGGCACCAAGGTAAGGCTCCTCGCGCTGGAAGGCGCACAACTGCTGGCCGAGTGACGCGGCGCAGGCGTTTCACGATTGCCCCGCGAGGCGTATCCGGCGTGAAACGACAGGACGCCCACGCCATGCCCGTGCCCCTGACCGCCACCCAACGCCGCCGACTCGAGCGGGCCGCCCGCACGGCGGCAAAGGCCTCGTACTCGCCGTATTCGAAGTTTCCCGTCGGGGCGGCCGTGCTGACGGAGTCGGGCCGCATTCATGCCGGCTGCAACGTGGAAAACGCCGCGTACCCGCTCGGCACCTGCGCGGAACGCACGGCCATCGGCACCGCGATTGCCGCCGGCGCCCGGCGGATCCGCGCCTGCGTCGTGTTCACTCCCACCGCCACCGCGACCCTGCCGTGCGGCGGCTGCCGCCAGGTGATCAACGAATTCGGGCCCGACGCGATCGTCATCGCGGTGTGCGCCGGCAAGGACCGCGTCGAAACCACCCTGCCGGCGCTGCTGGCCAACGCGTTCGGTCCGCGCAACCTCGCGACGCCGGACTGAGCGGCACGATGCCGTTGGGGTGGAGCCGCCTGTCCCCAGGCGGCTGTCGTTAGACGAACCGGTCCGCAGCGGCTTGAGGACAAGCCGCTCCACCTTTCAGTGCGGCCGTTCTCATGGCCGATGTGAAGTCCAACTGCATGCTTCTGATTCAGTGCGGCCGTTCTTCAGGCCGTGGGGACGAAGTTTCCCGCTGTGGGACTCCACGCCGAACGCGCCACCGCGCGGTCAGGGTCCGCCGCCCGAGAAGAAGTCGCGCACGTGTGCGAGCACCTGGCCGCGGGGCACCTCGATTTCCGAGCGCTGGACCAGGTCGCGGACCTTGACCACGCCCTTTGCCACTTCATCGCCGCCGAAGATCAGCGCCAACTTCGCGCCCGACTCGGCCGCCGCCTTGAACTGTTTGCCAAAGGCGACCTCCTTCATCGGATACTCGACGCGATAACCGGCGCCCCGGAGCGCGTGGATCGCGCCAAAGGCCGCCAGCCGCTCGGCCGGTCCACCGATGACACAGTAGACATCCGGGGCCTCGATGAAGGCCGGCATCAGGCCGCGCTGCTCCAGGAGCAGGGCAAACGTCATGTCACCGATCGCGAAACCCACCGCCGGCAGCGCCGGTCCGCCGAGTTTCTGCACCAGGTCGTCGTACCGGCCTCCTCCCGCCAGCGCCCGCAGCTCGCCCTTGCGATCGAACGCCTCGAACACGAAGCCCGTGTAGTAGGCGAGGCCGCGCACGACGCCCAGGTCGACGGCGACGAAATTTTCCAGCCCCATCGCGGAAAGCGCGCCCAGGACGCGCCGCCACTCTCCCAGCCGGCCGGCGAGCCGGTCGCCACCCGTCGCGGCCACGAGCGCTTCCAGCGCGGCGAGGGATTTCACGTTGAGCAGCGCGAGAATCCTCGCCTTCAACGCCGGATCGAGCGGGCCATGGGCCGCGGTGTAGGCGGCAAAGGCGTCATCGCCGATCTTCTCGTACTTGTCGATGGCGCCAAGGATCGTGCGGGCGCGCGTGTCATCGAAGCCGAGCGCTTCGAGATAATAGAACCAGAGGTTCCGGTCACTGAGGCGGACATAGAAATCCTGCTCGGTGAGACCGAACGCACAGAGGCACTGCACGAGAAGCGCGATCAGCTCGATTTCCGCCTCGGGGCCCGGTTCGCCAAAGATGTCGGCGTTGAACTGGAAAAAGCAGCGCCCGCGGCCCTTCTGCATCCGCTCGTACCGGTAGAATTCCGCGATGCTGAACCATTTGATCGGACGCTTCAGCGCATTCGCGCGGGCGCCCACCAAGCGACAGACCGTGGGCGTCATCTCGGGCCGCAGCGCCACCTCGCGCCCGCCCTTGTCCGTGAAGCTGAAAAGCTGCGTCTCGATCTCGTCTCCCGACTTCGCCTTGTAAAGGTCCAGCGGCTCGAGCACCGGGGCATCGTACTCGGAAAACCCGAACGTGTGCGCGGTCTGACGCCAGAGCCGGAAGAGATGGTTCCGGCGGGAAAGGTCTTCAGGATAGAACTCGCGGAAGCCGGGCAGGGTCTGAAACGTCGCCATGGAGACCGCATCGTTGCGACGCGGAGTTTGCGAGGGCGATGCCAAAAAAGCCCCTGGCCTCAATCGCCGCCGTCTCTCCGAAGCGATCCACCCCCGGTCAGCCCGGAGCCAACACATGCAGATGGCCTTTCACATCAGCCGTGAGAACGGCCACACCGAATGGTGGAGCCGCTTGTCCTCAAGCGGCTGCGAACCGGGCCATCGCACGTCAGCCGCCTGGGGACAGGCGGCTCCACCGCAACGGCATGAGTCCGGTGAGAGGACACAAAAAAGCCGCGCAGGTCGGGCCTGCGCGGCGAAAGAGTGGGAGTTCTGCAACGGTCGCTCGCCGCCTCAGCGCGACGCGCAACTTATCTGCGTCAACTCACTCGGCGGGGGGAGTGGCATCCGGCGCGCCCTGAAGTTTGCCCAGATCGAGCTTCTTGAGCTGCTGCTTGAGGATCTTGCCGGACTTGAACTTCACCACTGCGCGCTGGGGGATGACGACCTCGGCTTCGGGCTTGTTGGGATTCCGGCCGATGCGCTGTTTCCGCACCTGCACTTCAAGCACGCCGAAATTGCGCAACTCCACGTTACGCCCGTTTGCCAACGCCTTCTGGATGATATCAAGCGTCTGCTGCACGGTATCGACGATCTGTTTCTGCGGGAAGCCGGACTTCCGATAAATCTCCAGGACGATTTCGCGTTTGGTCAGGTTGGACATAGGGATTTCCTCGTTTGGTAGGCCGTGTTTCTGAAGGACGATAAATTATTTGCGTACTTCACATTGCGTCAACTGTTATGACCCGTTTGCGTAACGGACGTTCCTCGTAAGTTACCCTACTTATCGACCCATGCCCGATCCGATTGCGGTCAATTCGATGTTCGGCCGTATCGCCCGGCGGTACGATGTCGCCAACTTGTTGCTGGCCGGAGGGATGGATTCATGGTGGCGGGCCCGGCTGGTCGCGGCGGTAAAAACCCAGGCGCCTCGTTCCGTGCTGGATCTGGCCACCGGAAGCGGGGATGTGGCTTTCGCCCTCGCGGATAAACTTGGGGTCGAAACGCCGATCCTGGGGCTCGACTTCTGTGTGCCCATGCTCGAGCAGGCGGAGGCCAAGAAGCGGGCTGCCCGGCCGGGCCGCTTCCCGCACGTCATCTTCCGCCAGGGCGATGGCCTGGCGCTGCCGCTGGGGGATGCGAGTCACGACGCCGTCACGATCTCCTTCGGCCTGCGGAACCTGGCCGACCGGGCGCGCGGCCTGCGGGAAATGCACCGGGTGCTTCGCCCCGGCGGGCACCTGCACGTGCTGGAATTCTCGCAGCCGGCAACCTGGCTGCGCCCCTTCTACTATTTCTATCTCCGACGCGTGCTGCCCCGCCTCGCGGGCTGGATCACGGGCGACCGTCCCGCCTACGAATACCTCAATCGCACCATCGCGGAGTTTCCCGACCGCACCGCGCTCGCGCGGGAGATCGAAGCGGCCGGATTCACGGCGGTGACCGCCCGGCCGCTGACGGGCGGCATCGTCGCCCTTCACTGCGGCCGGCGATGAGGATCCGGGGCGCTCCGGCTCCGACGAGAGCGGCTTAGTTAAAGGACTTCCCGCACCCGCAGGTGCTTTGCGCGTTGGGATTCCGGATCTCGAAACCTTTTCCCTGGAGCCCGTCGTCGAAATCGATCGAGGAGCCATCAAGGTAGGCGAGGCTGGTCGGATCCACCACGAACTGGATGCCCTCGCTCTCAAGCTGGGCGTCGTCCGGCTTCACGTCGTCAAAGGACATGCCGTATTGAAATCCGGAGCATCCGCCCGATTCCACCAGGACCCGCAGGCGTTTCCCCGGCGCTCCGAGCTCCGAGAGCATCGTACGAACCTGGAGGGCGGCGCGAGGCGTGAGCGAGATCATCCGGGCCGCAAGCTAGATCTCGTAAACGCTCTGTCAATCGTCACACAGCAAATTGCACGCCGGAATTCGAATGCGCACTTGCAAGCAATGCGCGCCGCTCTTTCTCTCGACCCCACGTGGCGGCGATCAAACACATCTTCAACGAAATCCACTATGAGATGACTCGGAAGATCGCCGACGGTGGCATGGGCGTGGTCTATGAGGCCCAGCAACTTGGATCGGGCAATTTCCGAAAGGTCGTCGCGGTGAAGCTGATTCGCGAGGAGTACTCGGCGATCGAGGAATTCCAAAAGAATTTCATCGGCGAGGCCCGGCTCGTCGCCGACCTGATCCACACCAACATCGTCCAGACCTACCATCTCGGGCAGGTCGGTGGACAGTACTTCATGGTGATGGAGTTCGTTCGCGGGGTGAACCTCGAGCAATTCATCGAGCAGCACCGCAAGACGTCCCGCCCCATTCCGATCGACCTCGCGGCTTTCATTGTTTCCCGGATCGCCCGCGGGCTCACCTACGCCCACGCCAAGTGCGACCGGGAGGGCCGCCATCTTAACATCGTCCACCGCGACATCGGCCCCAAGAACGTCATGCTCGCCTACGAGGGCGACGTGAAGCTGACCGACTTCGGCATCGCGAAGGCCCTTGACCTCATGTACAACGAGGAGGGCAAGGTGATCGCGGGGAAGGACGAATACCTCTCCCCCGAACAGGCCAGCTATGCGATCACCGACGCCCGGGCCGACCTTTTTCCGCTCGGCATCGTCCTGACGGAGCTGCTGCTCGGAAGGAACCTCTTCCGCTCCGCGGACCGCACGCAGTCGCGCCGCAATATCCTGACGCTTCCCATCCCCAAGTTCGCGTCCCTGCGCGCCGATATCGACCCCCGGCTCGAAGCCATCATCCAGCGCGCGCTGACCCGTGATCGCGAAAAGCGCTACCAATCGGCAGCCGATATGCTGACGGACCTGGAATTGTACCTTTATAGCGACCGATATGGACCGACTAACGAAAAGCTCGGCGTGTACCTCAAGGAGCTCTTCGGCG
>ERZ761602.5362-NODE-5362-length-15311-cov-9.042147_pt1 | contig 15311 bp, 9 predicted proteins | sample MGYA00512165_ERZ761602 | MGnify/ENA primary metagenome ERZ761602 (study PRJEB28899, sample SAMN02445085) | bioreactor sludge metagenome | biome: EBPR sludge; isolation source: Thorneside wastewater treatment plant | place: Australia: Brisbane, Thorneside...
ACTTATCAACAATGCCGTCCGAATCGCACGTGATATCACATAGCGTAGCATATTCCGTCGGCTTTTTGTTGAGTCGATGTATCGGGACGATCGGGAAGAGCTGTTCGAGCGCCCAATTGTCCGGCATCGACCGAAAAACCGAGAAATTTGCCAGATACTTAACGCAAAGCAGCCGACGAAGATCGTCGAACTCCTCGGAAACGTACTTTTTCTGCTGGGCGAACTGGTCCGCCCGTTCGCAGACGTCCCAGAAGAGCACTTCTCCCTTGCCTTTATCTTCCAGGTCGATCAGGCCGAGATTGAACATCGTGAAAAGCTCTTCGCGGTGCTCAAGGGCGTCGTGGTAATACTCGCGGTGATTCTTGGCGTTTATCGTCTCGCGGAGGTCGTAAAGCTCTTTGACGACCTGCGGGTCGTCGGCATCAACGGTCAAAGGGGTGATGTCCTCGACGACCGTTTCGATCTCGTCCTGCACATTCGTGACGAGGATCGCGTGATACGCAGAGAGATACCGTCCGGATTCCTGAATTATTGTCGGGTGAGGCACATTCTCATCGTCGCAGACCGTTTTGATGACGTAGATAACGTCATTGGCGAACTCTTGAGCATTGTAGTTCGCCGAGCTTTCGAACGAGGTTCGTGAACCGTCGTAATCAACGGCCATGCCGCCGCCGACGTCGAGATAATCGATCTCAATGCCCATTTGGCGGATCTTCGCGTAAGTGCGGGCCGCCTCTTTCATTGCATTCTTGATCCGCTTGATGTCGGTAAGCTGCGAACCGATATGGAAGTGGAGCAGCTTGAGCATCGAGGTCTTGCCGGCATCGTTGAGCTGACGGATGACGTCGAGGATCTCGGTGGTGGTGAGGCCAAATTTTGCAGCCTCGCCGCCTGACTTCTCCCATTTGCCCGAACCCTTCGAATAAAGCTTTACCCGAACGCCGAGCATCGGCATATGGGCATCGGGGTTCTCGGCCTCAAGATCGGCGGCGATCGCGAGAGCGTGGCGAAGCTCGCTCATTTTTTCGATAACGATGACGACGTTCTTACCCGCACGGGCACCGGCGAAAGCCAGTTCAACGAAGTCGCGATCTTTGAAACCATTGAGGACGAGCAGGGAATCCTTTGATTGCTCGAGGGCGAGAGCGGCGTATAGCTCTGCCTTCGATCCCGCCTCGAGGCCGAAGCCGTAACGAGAGCCTTCGCGTAGGTATTCCTCGATGACGGCACGGTTCTGGTTGACCTTCATCGGGTAAACGCAGAGGTGGCCGCCTTCGTAGTCGAATTCCTTGATGGCCTTTTTGAACGAGGTGTGCAGCTTGCGGATCTGGCCGGCAAGAAGCTGAGGGAAGCGGAGAAGTACTGGGGTAGTAACGCCGCGGCGGCGGAGATCGTCAATGATCTCCTTGACGTCCGCCGTCAGCTTTTCGTCCTCCGGAGCACGGACAATGAGGTTGCCCTTGCGATTGACGCCAAAGTAGCCGGCACCCCAGTTCTCTATGCCGTAGGTTTCGGTCGTTTGTTCGGTTACAGAACTCAATTCTTTCCCTCAAAGGCCGCGATAAGCGACGAAATTAACGCAATAACAAAAATACAGAGTGTAATAAAAATCCAAGAAAAATAAAAGCCCCTTTTTTTCAAAGGTTTAACTGCGGTCCCGGCAGACATTACCGGCTCGTCTTCGTTGGCACGGGCTTTGCACAATAACCTCGTGGTTACGGCAGTAACGCGACTGCAAATGAAGGAATTATTGATGTTACGAGAACGATTGCAGTTACGATCAACCCGATAACCGGTCAAAATGGCAAAAAGTGGTGTCAAAAAATGTCACCGGCCTAATGAAAAAACCAGGAAGAGCCATAATCGAACAGGAACGGATCAAACATATGAAAACGAACGGACAAGGCGGATTTTCGCTTATCGAACTTTTAATAGTGGTAGTTATCGTGGGAATTGTTGCCGCACTCGCCGTACCGTCATTTCAGCGTGGCATTCGTGCTGCGGAGAACGGCACTGCGTTCGCGACCCTTCGTACGATCTCGTCATCGCAGGTCGGCTATTTTTCGCAGAACAGCCGGTTTGCCCGACTCTCCGAACTCAATAATGCGTCGAATCAGGTGTTTGGCGTGACCGCAGGAGACCGCGTCATTCGTGGCCGCTACGTTTTTGAGATGACCCCGTCGAACCCGACCGATGCCGAACTCAGGGATTCCTTTACCATCACGGCAACACGGTCCGTATCGGATGACACGGTCTATAAATACGAATTGACCCACACTGGTGAGATCCAACAGATCCTGCCTTAGCCCCCAAAACAAGCCTCCCACGCCGCCTCCCCGCACCCTCAAGGCGAACCGCATACTACAATGAATGTATTTGAAGATCTCGTCGAAGAATTAAAGGAAGAGAATCTCCTCGAGTCAACGTTTGTCGAAGGCTCGGGGACGTCTCACGTCTCCGCGAACGGCGAAGTGCTTCCACCGTCGCCCCCGCTCGTGATGGATTTCGGTTCCGTGGCCGCCGGACCGGAAGTAGAGGCCTCGGCCGACGCCGAAGAGTTGCAGGAGATCCAAATCGAGACTGACGGCTTTGATATCAGCGCCGAGATCGATCCGGAGCCGGAACTCCCGGCGGCTGACGTGCCAAAGATCACAAAAGCAAGGAGCCAGACAGATTTTCTGCGACGAAGGGCGAACGAAGAGGTCAGCAGCCTTCAGATGGTCGAACACGTTCTCGCCGGTGTTGAGCGCGAACACCTGAAGATGGTCCCGACGCCTTACGACGACCTTAACGCCAAAAAAGCGCTTCATCGCTTTCTGCAGTCCCTCGAAATTCCTCAAAACGAAGAAACCGCTGAAGCTGAGTTCGAACTGCTTCAGGAGACCCAATCGTGGGCCTCGACCCTGGCCGAACGCGACAGCCGGGTATCAGTGGCGAACCTGCGCAGGTTCTGTGAAAATTCAAGGCCCGCACTGAGTTCGCAGGCTCTTATCGCCCTCGCCCGTTTTTACCGGAACGGGGCATTGACCGACGTTAACCTTGAGAAATTCGACTTCGTGATGACCCGCCTCTTTTCCCGAGACGCGGGCGGTGAAAAGCGAAGGCTCCTTTTTGACCGGTCGGACGTTGTCCCGCATATCAAGACCCTTTATGAGAACTGGTCGAGCGTCTGCCTTTACACGGTAGAAGAGAACGGCCGGGAGATCGGGGAACTCGTTTCGACGCTGGCCGGAATAAGAACCACATCGGATGCTGCGACGACCATTGACGATCTTTTGGCAAGCGGTGTATTTGAGTCGGTGCGATCGGTGAAGCAGCAGTCGGGCGAGTATTTCATGGTCCCGGAGGTCCTGGCCGCCGCGATCGAGACGAACCTGCATCTCGGTAACCGATTTGTTGAGCTGGCAGAGTCCAGCCGTAAGGTAAACACCATCAGCGAGATCGAAGAACGGTTTGGCGACCAATATGATCATCTGATCTCGGCAGCCACAGGAAAGACCTACCTACTTTGCGATCTCGTTTCGGGTGATGCCAACCACGCACGCGAGCGCATAAACGTCAAGTTCACGCCCGTCGCGGAAGACGCGAAGAAGCCGACGAGCACGGCCGTCTCCACGAAGGGAACGCGCTTTCTCGCATTTCAAGCCAACAAATGGCTCCTGCTTGCAGCGACTGTGCTTATCGGCATCAGCGTTGGCCTTTATGTTTGGGCTGACCAGATGGTCGAGTCCAATAAGGCGAGCATTGTTGCGGAAGAGATCGATCTGGCCGGCTCGGAGCTTGCGCCGCATCTCGGCAAAGCTAAATTCACCAAAGACACTTTGTACCCGCTGACCGAGCCGACATGGGATTCGCTCTCAGAGACAGAGCAGAAGCAACTTGCAGCGAAGGCGTTCGAATTTGCCAAAAAGAAGAACCTTTCGAAGGTCAGTATCCTTAACTATCGCGGCCGGACGGTTGCATTTGCAACGGCGAACGGGGTCGAGCTGGTAAAGCCATAGCTCGGGTGGATACAAATTCGTGTGAGCGGCCGAGCTTCTCGGGAAGCCGGCCGTTCGGCGTTTTGGCGAGGAAGGTCGATAGACGAGAACGCCCCTTGGCTCAGGAAAATCTGAATTTAGGAATCAATTCTTCGTTTACACCCGTCAAGTTTCATCAAAAGACAGATAGGACTGCTTCAGCCACAGCTCGGACAACCAGCCGATTGCAAACGTCGTCGGTTTTTGAGTAAATAATGATGAGCCGTCCATTCGAACAACCAGACCCGACAAGTCGCTTTGAAGTATTATGCAGGAATTTTCCGACGAGATGCCTTCCGACATAAAACGATATCCGATGGTCCCGATCAGGGACGTTGTGATATTTCCCTCGACCAAGGTCGCATTTAAGATCGGCCGCCCAAGCAGCGTTCGTGCGCTTGAGCAGGCGATGGCAGGCGAGCGGGACATATTTCTCGCGACCCAGCACGATGCAACGATCGACGAGCCCTCGGCCGATGAGATATATCAGGTCGGTACGCTCGGCCGGATCCTTCAGGCGCAGCGTCAAGAGAACGGGCAGATCAAGGTCGTCGTCGAAGGCCGCGAGCGCGGGCAATCGGTAAAGATCGAACAGGACGATGACGGGATGTTTTTCGCGTATGTTCGGCGCGTGCAATCGACAGATGAGTCCGGTTTTAGGACGGACGGGCTTTTGCAGAAGATACATACGCAGGTCGAGCAGTTTCTGCGTGTCTCGCCGGATGCCTACACGGATGCCTTGCATGCAAGTCTTCGCGGCGTTTCGGCCTCGCACATTGCGGATTCGATGTCCTCGCATCTGCGGATAAGCGTTGAGGAAAAGCAGGCGTTGCTCGAGACGTTCTCGGTCTCCAGCCGATTGACGCAGCTCATCGAGATCCTTGAGCAAGAGATCGAGAAGCGGCAGCTTGACCGAGCGATACACGCCCGCACCAAGAAGCAGATGGACAAGCATCAGCGTGAGTATTACCTCAACGAGCAGATCAAGGCCATCCACAAGGAACTTGGGCGAAAGGACGAAAAGGCCGAGCTCGAAGAGCTGAAGAAAAAGGTCGAAGAATCGGGCATGACCGATGAGGCTCGCGACAAGGCGATGCAGGAGATCGCCCGGCTTGAAGCGATGCCGCCGATGTCGGCAGAAAGCACGGTCTCGCGGACATACATTGAATGGCTTTTGAACGTTCCGTGGAAAGACCGCTCGGACGAGATAGAAGACCTGAAAGAGGCCGAACGAACGCTCAACGAAGACCATTACGGGCTTGAGAAGATCAAGGAACGCATCCTCGAGTTTTTGGCCGTCCGGCAATTGGTCAAAAATCCAAAGGGAACTATCCTTTGCTTTGTTGGGGCTCCCGGTGTCGGTAAGACATCGCTCGGCAAGTCGATCGCGAATGCGACCGGGCGGAAGTTCATGCGCCTGGCACTTGGCGGCGTCCACGATGAGGCAGAGATCCGCGGGCACAGGCGTACGTATATCGGGGCACTGCCCGGCCAGATCATCCAGCTAATGAAGCGGGCCGGAACCGTTAATCCGGTGATACTTCTTGATGAGGTCGATAAGCTCGGCCGCGATTTCCGCGGCGACCCGAGTGCGGCATTGCTCGAGGTGCTCGACCCGGAACAGAACGATACGTTCCGCGATCACTATTTGGACGTCGATTACGACCTCTCGAACGTCTTCTTCATCGCGACGGCGAACGTTCTGCACACCATCCCGCCGGCACTGCAGGACAGGCTCGAGATACTCAATCTTTCCGGCTATACCGAGCGGGAAAAGGTAGAGATCGCAAAGCGGCATTTGATCCCGAAGCAGTGTGAGAATAACGGTATCAACCCGGATAAGGTTACGTTTACGGACGACGGGATACTTGAAACGATCCGGCATTACACCCGAGAGGCGGGCGTCCGCAGCCTTGAACGCGAGTTGAGTTCCTGCCTTCGCAAGATCGCCCGCAAGTTCGTGGTCGCCGAGTCGAAAGAGGACTTCCGCGTTGTTATCGATGCGGAGAAGGTCCGCGAACTGCTCGGAACGATCCGCTTCCGTAAGCAGGACGTTGCCCGGACGAGCGAGATCGGGCTCGTGAATGGGCTTGCGTGGACCGAGGTCGGCGGCGACGTTCTGCAGGTCGAAGCGACGCTCGTCGCCGGCAAAGGCGACGTCACGCTAACCGGAAAGCTCGGCGAGGTGATGCAGGAATCGGCCCGTGCGGCGTTGACGTGCGTTCGTTCGCGTGCAGAAGAACTCGGCATCGACAACAAGGAATTTCGCGAAAAGGATCTGCATATACACGTGCCTGAAGGAGCTATCCCGAAGGACGGCCCGAGCGCCGGCATCACGATCGCGACGGCGATGGTCTCGGCGTTGACTAAAATGAAAGCCCGCCATGATGTGGCCATGACCGGCGAGATCACGCTCCGCGGAAAGGTTCTGCCGATCGGCGGTGTCAAAGAGAAGCTGCTTGCGGCACATCGCTTCGGCCTGCGGACACTTGTACTCTCGCGGGAGAATGAAAAGGACCTGGCGGACATTCCTGAAGAGGTTCGCGATGACCTGACGATAACGCTCGTTGATACGATCGATGAGGTGCTGAAGGTCGCGATCGAACGTCCCCAGGACGGCGAACCGGCCGTGCCGCATGTTGTCACGATGGTCGAACAGCCTTCGCTTGGCGAGAGCACGCTCACGCCATGAAGATCGCCTCGGCCGATTTCGTAAAGAGCGCGTTCGACGCCTCGCATCTGGTCACGGACGGCCTGCCGGAGATTGCATTTCTCGGCAGGTCGAACGTCGGCAAATCATCGCTTCTCAATTCGCTGCTGCTTCGGAAGGGCCTTGCCCGGACCTCGCGAACGCCCGGCCGAACGCAGAGCATCAATTATTTTCTCGTTAATTCAGCCTTCTACCTCGTCGATCTGCCCGGCTACGGCTACGCAAAGGTCCCGAAGACGATGCGGCAGGAATGGGGAAAACTTGCCGGCGATTACCTCGAGACCCGTGCAGAGCTTGCCTTATGCGTCCAGCTCGTCGATTCGCGTCATAAGCCTTCAGAGCTAGATATTGAACTATTCGATTGGTTGGTTGCGAACAACCGGCCGCATATCGTGGTCGCGACAAAAGCCGACAAACTCTCGGCCAATAAATTGAATCAAAGCCTTAAGCTCATCAAGGAAACGCTCGGCGACGCCGAGATCCTCGCTTACTCGTCCGAAACGGGAAAGGGCCGCGATAAGCTCTGGGCACGAATTTCCGAGGCCCTTGAAAAATATTGAAAGAAATATTTGCTTTCCATCGCCGAATGGTGTAAACAATAGGTTATTCCTTGATCCTAAAGGTTTCTGCGGATTTGCTCTCCGCTTATTCTTACTAATACTGCGTTCATTTCCATACGAATACCTCCGTGTAAATCTTGAAGCCGTTTTTCGGCGCGTCCGCCCGGAAACCTCTGACCGGAACTCGATGGAATAAGGAGCACTGATTCCAAACTCTGCTAAAAGATAATGGCAACCAAAACTACCACCACCCGCAGGGGTAAATCGGCCGCAAAGGACGAAACTCCCTCTAATCCCGAAGCGGTCGAGACCGCAGCAGCGGAAAACGCCGATGAGAAACCGGCAGCGGCTGAAAAGCCAGCGGCAAACAACGGCGCGACCGGGGAACTTCTTAACCTCGCCAACCTGAAGGATATGTCGATCAGCGAACTGACGCATATCGCGAAGGAAATGGGCATCGAAGGGGCGACCGGCCTCCGCAAGCAAGAGCTGATCTTCAAGCTGCTCGCGGCGCAGACGGAAAAGAGCGGCCTGATCTTCTCGGAAGGCGTTCTTGAAACGCTGCCGGATGGCTTCGGCTTTCTCCGCGCACCGGAATACAACTACCTTCCCGGCCCGGACGACATATACGTAAGCCCGTCGCAGATACGCAAATTTGACCTCCGGACAGGCGATACGGTCTCGGGCCAGATCCGCCCGCCGAAGGAAGGCGAGCGCTACTTTGCTCTGATCAAGGTCGAAGCGATCAATTTTGAGGCTCCGGAGACATCGCGGGAGAAGATATTTTTTGACAACCTGACGCCGCTCTATCCCGATGAGCAGCTCAAGATGGAAACCTCGTCGGACAACATTTCGGCGCGGGTCATCGATCTTGTAACGCCTATCGGCAAAGGCCAGCGTGCATTGATCGTAGCACCGCCGAGAACCGGTAAGACAATGCTTTTGCAGACGGTCGCAAATTCGATCACGCAAAATCATCCGGAAGTAACGTTAATCGTGCTCCTCATCGACGAACGTCCGGAAGAAGTTACCGATATGCAGCGTTCGGTTCGCGGCGAGGTCATTTCCTCGACCTTTGACGAACCGCCAACGCGGCACGTTCAGGTCGCCGATATGGTCATCGAAAAGGCCAAGCGGCTGGTCGAGCACAAACGCGATGTCGTGATCCTTCTTGACTCGATCACTCGTCTCGCCCGGGCTCACAACGCCGTTGTTCCGCCTTCGGGCAAGATCCTTTCAGGCGGTATCGATTCGAACGCCTTGCAGCGGCCGAAGCGCTTCTTCGGTGCGGCACGCAATATCGAAGAGGGCGGATCGCTGACGATCATCGCGACTGCGCTGATCGACACCGGCTCGCGTATGGACGATGTGATTTTCGAAGAATTCAAGGGAACCGGTAACTCTGAAATTCACCTCGACAGGCGTCTCTCGGATAAACGGCTCTTCCCGGCGATCGACCTCCAGCGGTCGGGAACGCGCAAAGAAGAGCTTCTGCTCAGCAAGGAAGACCTGAACCGCATCTGGGTCATGCGGCGTGTGCTTAACCCGCTCTCGCCGGTCGAACAGATGGAGGTCGTGCTCGAACGCCTTGGTAAGACCAAGAAGAACGCCGAGTTCCTCGCCTCGATGCAGACCTAGGCAGTCGTCAGTGGTCAGTGGTCAGTGGTCAGTGGCTGTTGGCCGGTTAACGGAAGCGAAAAGATCAAGCTTCTGACAACTGGCCACCGACCACTGGCCACTTTTATATGCGTGTAGCTGTCATTTCCGCCGAGGCGGTGCCATATTCGAAGACCGGCGGGCTCGGCGATGTCGCCGGTGCTTTGCCGAAGGCGTTGAAGGCGGTCGGTGTTGATTCCGTGCTCATCACCCCATGCTATTGGCAGACGAAGGGCGAGCATCTCTGGAAAACGGCGATCGATGACCTTTATGTCGATTGGCGGGGCGGCACATACCACGCAAAGGCATTTTACAGCGAAGCGAACGGCTCGCCGACATTTCTGATTGACGCTCCGTTACTTTTCCATCGCGACTCGATCTATGGTTACCGCGAGGACCACGAGCGGTTCGCCTTTTTTAACCATGCAGCATTAACGCTCTTGAAGCGGATCGGCCCGCCTCCGGACATCGTTCACCTAAATGACTGGCATTGCGGCTTCGGCGCGGTCGAGCTAGCGGCCGCCCGTCGATGGGACGAATATTGGCGGCGAACGCGGACCGTTTTTTCTATCCACAACATGGCCTATCAGGGCGGTTTTGGGACCGAGGACCTTTGGAAGTTCGGCTTCGGAAGCGACTTCGCCCGCAATGCTTTCGCCTTTAACGGCTATGCCTCGGCGATGAAGGCCGGGCTTGAGACCTCGGACATGCTCTCCACGGTTTCGCGGCGGTATGCCTACGAAATTCAGACCGCGGAATACGGCTACGGGCTTGAGTGGCTGACGCGGCAAAGAGCGAATCGTTTGATCGGTATAACGAACGGCGTCGATTTTGAGGTCTGGAATCCCGCGACGGACCCGGAACTTCCGGCCCATTACGACATCAGCGACATGAGCGGGAAGGCCGAGTGCAAACGGCAGCTTCTTGAGCGTTTTGGGCTTCCGCTCGATCTAGAACGCCCGGTAATCGCTATCGTAACGCGTCTTACAGGGCAGAAGGGTATCGAGCTGATACAGCAGGCGGCGGGCGATATCCTCGCGACCGGGGCTTTCTTCATCGCTCTCGGTTCGGGCGAGAAGCAGTACGAGACGTTTCTGCAGCGGCTTCGCGATCATGCGCCGAGGCAGGTGGGAGTTTATGTCGGCTACAGTGAGCCGCTGGCTCATCAGATAGAGGCCGGGGCAGATATTTTCCTGATGCCCTCGCGGTTCGAGCCTTGCGGGCTGAACCAGATGTATTCGCTGCGTTACGGCACGATCCCTGTGGTCCGTGCGGTCGGCGGGCTTGATGATACGGTCGAGAACTTCGATGCCGTAACGGGCCGCGGGAATGGCTTCAAGTTCGGGCCATTCAGGGCAGACCGGTTCGTTGAACGCATCTACGAGGCTCTCTACGCCTATGCTGATCCGGCGACGAGAGAGGTGATCCGCCGGAACGGAATGTCGATCGACAATTCCTGGGAGAACGCCGCACGAAAATATGTTGACCTCTACCGCCTGACGCTTTCCAATTGATGTTCGCTTTTAAGATCGACGACGATATTGAGCTTACGCTTCCGCAAATGCACCATGCGGAGGAATTGACGGCTGTGGTCCGCGACAACCTCGATCGGCTGCGGCCGTGGATGCCTTGGGCCGTCGAGGATTACTCGCTCGAACACGCGAAGCAGTTCATTTTTCGGACGCTCGACGAATTCTCGCGGGACGGCCGTTTCGACGCTCTGATCCTTTACCGCGGGCAGTTCGTCGGAACGATCGGCTTTCATCATCTGGACACGACCAATAAGATGGCATCGGTCGGCTATTGGATCAGCCGCGAGATGGAGGGGAAAGGCGTCGTTACGAAATGCTGCCGTGTCCTCATCGACTATCTTTTTGATACAATGGGACTTAACCGGGTGCAGATAAACTGCAACGTCGAGAACGCGCGGAGCCGGGCAATACCGGAAAAGCTCGGGTTCACGCTCGAGGGAACTTTGCGCGAGGTCGAATATTTGGACGGCAGGTTCGGCGATTGGGCCGTTTATTCGCTGCTCAAGCGAGAATGGGAGGCCAAAGGCAGGGCATCCGGAAATTGATATGATCATCGTAATTATCGGCGCCCAATGGGGCGATGAAGGCAAGGGAAAGGTCGTTGACCTGTTGGCGGATCGGTTCGATATCGTGTCGCGTTATCAGGGCGGGCACAACGCCGGCCATAGCGTTTATGTCGGCGACCGGGCGTTCGTGCTCCGGCTGCTTCCTTCGGGAATTATCCATGACGACAAGACCTGCGTGCTCGGCAATGGAATGGTCATTGATCCGAAGGCATTTTTTGAAGAAGTAGATCAGATCGCGGAGCAGGGCGTTGAGGTCTCGCCGGAAAGGCTGAAGGTTTCAAGCCGGGCACATTTGATAATGCCTTACCATCGTGCGCTTGATCATACCTCGGAAGAACGGCTCGGCAACGAAAAGATCGGCACGACGCTTCGCGGCATTGGGCCGGCTTATGAAGATAAGGCGGGGCGGCGGGGAATCCGCGTTGCCGATGCGATGTCGCCGGAGATCCTAAAGCTCAGGATCGAGCGGAACCTTGAAGAAGCGAACCGCATCATCGTGCTTTACGGCAATCAGCCGCTGCGGGCGGATGAGATACTCGCCGAGATGACCCCTCTGGTCGAGCGGCTCCGCCCATTCGTTTGCGAGACCTCGCATTTTCTTGCCGAGGCCCGGAAAGCGAAAAAGAAAATCTTGCTTGAAGGAGCGCAGGCGACGCTGCTCGACGTCGATCACGGTACGTATCCTTACGTTACCTCATCGAACCCGACGGCCGGTGGAGCCTCGGTCGGTGCGGGTATTCCTCCGCATCACATTACCGGCGTACTAGGGATCGTCAGAACATACGCGACCCGCGTCGGCGAAGGGCCGTTCCCGACCGAGATGCTCGACACCGAGGAACCTATTGCCCATCTTATTCGCGAACGCGGCAACGAGTATGGCTCTGTGACCAAGCGGCCGCGGCGATGCGGCTGGTTCGATGCGGTCGCAACCCGGTATGCAGCCGAACTCAATGGGTTCGATTCGATCGCGTTAACGAAGCTTGACGTGCTCGACGAGCTCGACGAGATAAAGGTCTGCGTGGGGTATAGCATTCGCGGCGAGCGTGTCGATACATTTCCCGCCGTCTCGCACGACCTCCGTCAGATCGAACCGATCTACGAGACGCTCCCGGGCTGGAAGAGCGATACTCTGGGGATAACAGACTTTCACAAGCTTCCGGAAAACGCACAAAAGTACGTCCGGTTTCTATCGGAGCAGGTCGGTGTAGAGATCGGCCTGATCTCGACCGGGCCGGAACGCGACCAGACGATAATCCTTAAGGATTCGGTAATGGAAGGCTGGTTTGCGGACTAGTGAAAATGAGCGGTAAGTCGGAGATCAGGGTCGTTACGTTCGATGAGCGTTTTGCGGCGGATTTTGCCCGGCTGAATTACCGATGGATCGAAAAGCACTTCAGCATTGAGCCGCACGACCGAGAGTTGCTCGATGCACCATTTGAAAAGATCGTAGAGACCGGCGGTGAGGTGTTCTTTGCTCTTGCTGATGGCGATGTCGCGGGAACCGTGGCAATGGTTCGGACCGATACGAACACCTACGAGCTTACCAAAATGGCGGTCGATCCTGCGTTTCAGGGCTGCGGTATTGCTAACCACCTGATGCGGGCCTGTATCGAACTGGCGAAGGCGGACGGGGTCGGAACAATTTTCCTTGAGACTCATTCAAAGCTGCCCGCGGCGATCGCCCTTTACAGAAAGTTCGGGTTCGTTGAAACGCCGATCGACCCGGGCTCACAGTATTCACGGGCTGAGGTCCGGATGGAACTTGCCATCGCAGACCGCAGTATGTAAAATCTTGAATTCGGCCCGCGAGGCCGTCTGGTCCGATAGCTCAGTCGGTAGAGCAAATGGCTTTTAACCATTGGGTCCCAGGTTCGAGTCCTGGTCGGATCACCATTATCTGCAACAGTTAAGGCCGGCATTAAGCCGGCCTTTTCACTTCACTCACCCGTTTACTCACCTTTTCGAGTTAATTTGGAGTTTTCTTCTACAAGCAAACCTACGTTTTTAACGATCTTAACGCGATTACTTCAGGTCAACGTTCGAAATGTAGACGCCAGTCCGATCATACCTAATCGACGAACTCGGTTCACAGAAGACGCCTGCCTAGATGCGCGAGATGATGGACAAACACGAACCGGCGATTCAAGTGGACAAGCGTCCAAGCCAAGCTCGGAGGGGGACGAATCCGAGCAAGCATTCATAATGCGATTTCGATAAAAACCTCATTTCCTACGCATCGCTGGGTCTTGATCACTTTTCGCATTGGGGAACTGACTCATACATCCCGAGCTGCCATACCCTGCTCGATCGCCCTTACTCCCTCAAGACTCATGCGTCTGGTAAAACCACTGAAATCGAGGTATAACCTACGTGCTTAATGCGTTTGACCGCCCATCACTATCTTGCAGGGCGATCGTTGATTATGTGCATCGATCGGTTACAAAATAAGAGTACGTTCACAAAGTTCGCACCTGCGAGAAGCTGTTCTCGAAGGTCGCCGTCAGGGCGTAACGGTACACCAAAATAGGGCAGCACGGCCGCGTATGTTTGGTAAGACATCGAAACGAATCAGCTCAAGGTTTACCTTGGTTGGGAAATTGTGCCTATCCGGGGCGCAATTTGGCCTGCTACTGCTTGCCGTAAAGGTGTGCGTCGTTGCCGCAGCATCGAACGTAGTTAAAGGAGACTTCATTGTCCGCAAATGGACCACTGAAGAGGGGCTTCCGCAGAATACGGTAACCTCGATGGTGCAAACGGAGGACGGCTATATTTGGCTAGGAACATTCGGGGGCCTCGCACGGTTCGATGGAGTGACGTTCAAAATATTTGACTCGACAAACGCTCCGGGCCTTCGGAGCAACCGTATTCTCTCCTTGTATGAGGATCGATGGAAGCGTCTTTGGATCGGCACTGAAGCCGGCGAGGTTTATACGTTAGCTGACGGGAAGTTCACCGAGTTTCAGTCAATTCCCGATTTCAAAAGAACAGTTGTTTGGCACTTTCTGGACGATGACAATGGAAGGCTCTTCATCGCATCCGATGCAGGGCTCGAGCGCGTCGAGTTTGGGCAGGATGGCTCTGTTATTCCCGATTCGATAAAAGTTCTTTCGCGCCAAAGAGCCTTTCAACTTGCCAAAGGTCCCGGAAACACCATTTGGACGTCGAGCGGGAGGGCGTTCATGTTACAAGGTGAACAGCTAGTTAGAGCGGATACATTGGGCCTTCAAATTCCAAAAGATATCATCAGTCTCGATTTTTCTAACGACGGAAGAATGCTTGTGGGGACTATCTCGACTTTCGGATGGTTTGAGAACGGCAAATTCTCCGAGATCGAGACCACGAGCTCGAAAGGGGAGCTCACAGGGTGCACTCCTGCGTTTCGGTCTACCGAAGTCTGGTGCCAAGAAGGCAGTCGATTGCACGAAATCAAGGATGGCAATATCGTCACCTACGATCTGAACGAGTTCGTCACTGACGGAACCCGCCAGGTGTTTTTCGACCGGAGTGGCAATATTTGGCTGGCTACGCAATCAGATGGGCTTGTCCGCCTTTCTCCGAGGAAGATCAATCTCGTCGGGGATATGACCGACCTTGACGTATGGGCCCGATACGCGGCTGCAGAGGATTCGGAAGGAGGGGTTTGGTTGGCTGGCCATAACCTGCTGAGGGTAAGAAACGGCAAAGTACAGAAGATCGACTTGAATCCTGCCGTGCCCGGCGAACTGATAACCTCCCTCGCTGTCGATGGAAACGGAGTGGTATGGGCGGGCGGGGCGGCTGCACTCTATACGGTTAAGAACGAAAGGCTGTTAAAAATTCCTGGATTGATTCCTGGCCGTACCCACTCTTTATTCTTCGATAAGGATGCGGCACTCTGGATCGGAACGGAGAACGGGCTTTGGAGGCTTAAAGATGGCAGCTTCACTAAATTCACTACCAACGACGGCCTCGTCGGCGACAGCGTTAACTTCATCACTCAAAGCCGGGACGACGCAATTTGGATCGGGACGATGGCCGGGGTCAGCCGATTCAAAGATGGAAGATTTGAGAACCTCACAACGGAGGATGGGCTGACCAATAATTATGTCAGGGAGATAATTGAAGATAGCGATGGAACGATCTGGCTCGGTACCTATGGCGGCGGAATAAATCGACTACGCAATGGAAAGATGAATGCCGTAACAACCGGGCTGGGACTGCATGATAACTATATTTCGCGAATACTTATCGACGAAACGAATAAGTTCTGGGTACTAGGAAACCTCGGG
>ERZ761602.5364-NODE-5364-length-15309-cov-5.400944_pt1 | contig 15309 bp, 10 predicted proteins | sample MGYA00512165_ERZ761602 | MGnify/ENA primary metagenome ERZ761602 (study PRJEB28899, sample SAMN02445085) | bioreactor sludge metagenome | biome: EBPR sludge; isolation source: Thorneside wastewater treatment plant | place: Australia: Brisbane, Thorneside...
GTGCCGGTCAGCGTGAGGGCGCCGCTGCCGCCGGCGCGGCGCAGCGTGCCGCCGGTGCCACCGATGCTGCCCAGCGCAATGGGGCCGTCGCGGTCGAAGGCCAGCGTGGCGCCGGTATTGACATTGAGCGTTCCGCCGCTGATGGCGCCTGCGGTCGCGCCGTCGCCCACCGTCAGCGTGCCGCTGGTGACGGTACCGGTGCCGCTCAGCGCCAGCGTGCTGCGGATATTGGCGCCCGTGCCGTTGGCGGTCAGCGTGCCGGTGGTGAGCGTCGCGCTGCCGGTCAGCGTGCCGGTCAGGGTCAGCGAGCCGATGGTGCTCGCGCCACCGACGTCCAGCGTCGCAGTGCTGCCGACGGTGACCGCGGCCGACGAACCCAGCGCCGCCGCGGCGCCCAGCGCCAGCGTCGTGCCGTTGGCGACGTTGACCGTGGTCGCGCTGGCGGTGCCGTCGAAGGCGACGCTGCCGGCGCCCGCGGTGCTGATCGCTCCACTGCCCAGGTTGCCGCTGACCGTGCTGCCACCTTGCAGGGTGTAGGTGCCGGCCGTGAGTACGCCGGTGGCTGCGCCCAGCGTGCCCGACAGGGCCAGCGAGCCGATCTGCTCGTTGCTGGTGCCCAGCGTGAACGTGGCGGCCGAGGCGACGCTGACGCTGGCGTTGTCGTTGAGCCGGTTGTCGTTGCCGTCGGCGAGCACGAAGCTGCCGCTGTCGACGACGACCGAGGTGATGGCGGCCGCGGTGCCGGTCAGCGTGAGGGCGCCGCTGCCGCCGGCGCGGCGCAGCGTGCCGCCGGCGCCGCCGATGGTGGCCAGTGTGATCGGGCCGTCGCGGTCGAAGCTCAGCGTCGCGCCGGTGTCGACCTCCAGCGTGCCTGCGCCGGCGAAGGTGATCTCGCCGGCAGTGGTGCCGTCGCCCACCGTCAGGGTGCCGCTGCTGACCGTGGCGCTGCCGTTGTTGGCCACCTCGAGCGTGCTGCGGATGTTGGCCGCCGTGCCGTTGGCGGTCAGCGTGCTGGTGGTCAGCGTCGCGGCGCCGTCCAGCGTGCCGGCCAGGACGAGCGCGCCGATGGCATCGGCCGCGTCCACCTGCAATGTCGCCCCGCCGGCCACCGTGACCGCCGCGGCGTCGTCCAGGCTGCCGCCGGTGTCGACGAGCAGGGTGCCGGTCGTCACGGCGACAGTCGCCGCACTGCTTGCGCGCTGCAGTGTCGCGCTGCCCGCGCCGGCCGACACGGTCAAGGTGCCGCCAGCGGTGGGGGTCTGCACGAGCGCGCCGTCGCGCAGCGTGATGCCGCCGCTGGCGGTCAGCGCGAAGGTGTCGCCGCCCAACGTGCCGGTCAGATCCAGCGTGGCCACCTGCTTGGCCACGCCCAGCGTCAGGGTGCCGCCGGACGCCACGGTGACCGCGGCCGTGTTCGCGAATGCCGCGGCATTGCCGACCGTCAGCGTCGCGGTGTCGTTGACCTGCACCGTGGCGCCGGTGGTCGTGCTGCTGATCTGGCTGGCCCCGGAGGCCGCGGTGATCGTGCCCGTGACGGCGACCGGGACGTTGACGTTGCCGCCGTCCGTCAGCGTCAGGCTGGCGGCGGTCAGCGCGCCGGGGGCGGAGAGGGCCAGGCTGCCCCCGAGCGACAGCGAGCCGATCCCGACGACGTTGTTGCCGATGTCGAAGACGCTGCCGGTGCCCACCGTCACCGCGGCGGTGCTGCCGATGCGGTCGTTGTCATCGTTGCCCAGCACGAGAGAGCCCGAGGCCGGTGCGATCTCGACGGCGCTGATGCCGGACATCGTGCCGCCGATCGTCAGCGTGCCGGCGCCGCCGGCCTTGCGGAAGGTGCCGTTGCCGGCGATCGTCGCCGAGGTCGCCACCGCGTCGGCGACGGTGACGTTGCCGCTGCGGTTGATCGCCAGCGTGCCGGCCGCATTGATGGTCAGCGCGCCACTGTTGGAGATCGTGCCGGTGGTGCTGCCGTTGCCCGCCTGCAGCGTGCCGCCGTCGATCGTGACGGTCGTGGCGGTCAGCGTACCGGCCAGGACCAGCGTGCCGGCGCCGGCCTTCGTGAACGGAACGGCGCCGCCGATGTCGCTGCCGACCGTGCTGTCGCCGCTGAGTGTCCAGGTCGTGCTGCCCGCGCTGCGCGTGACGTTGCCGACGAAACTCACCGTGCCGGCGCTCAGGTTGGCCTGGATCGCGTGTGCACCGGTGCCGCCGTTGTTGTTCAGCGTCAGCGCGCCGCCGACGTCGAGCGCGGCGCCGACGGTCACGGCAGCGGCGGCATTGCGCGTGCTTGCACCGGGGTCGTTGGCCGAGAGCGTCAGGTCGCCCCCGACGGCGACGGGCGCGCTGACGGCGATGGCGCCGCCGCCGCGCAGCGTCAGGCTGTTGGCGCTGCCGGAGTTGACCTCCGCATTGACGGTGACGTTGTTGTTGGCCTGCAGTTCGACGTTGCCGGCCGCGAGCTGGGCGACCAGCGCGCCGGCGGTGATGCGGCTGTTGACGCCCGGGTCCGCGAAGTCGATGCCGCCGGGGCCGAGGTCGTCGCCGGGCGTGCCGTCGCCGTTGATGTCCGGGGCGCTGGCCTCGATCAGGATGTTGGTCGGGTCCAGCAGCAGGGTGCCGAAGCGTCCGGCGCTGGCCGTCAGGTCGGCGCTGCCGCGGTAGTCCAGGTAGCCCTTGCCCGAGACCTCGACCAGGCCGCCGTCGCCGCCTTGCGCACCGCCGCGTGCGGCCGCGTGGCCCGCGAAGCGCGTGGCGTCGTCGGACCAGACGATGACGCGCCCGGCGTCGCCCAGGTTCGTGGCGCTGGCGTCCAGCCGCGCCCCCGCGCGCACGCTGACCATGGCCGCGTTGCGCACGTCCGCGTTGGCGCCCTGGAAGTCGCCACCGACGCGCACGCTGCCGCCCCCGGCCGTGCCGCTGGCGTCGATGCGCGCGCCGCCGTCGAGCAGGATCCGGTTCCCCTGGACCAGCACGTCGCCACCGCGGGTCCCCGCGCCGGCACCGCGCGCGTCCAGCGTGCCCGCGACGCGGGTGACGCCGTCGCCACCGCCGTCGATGACGATGCGGCCTTCGCGCACGCCCAGCGTACGCGCCTGCACCACGCCTTCGAGGTTGAGCACCGTGTCGGTGAGGCCGGCGCGCGCCGCGGCCCGCAGGTCGGCCACGCCGCCGTCGGCACGCACCCGGCCCAGCATCTGCAGGCGCGACTCGAGCGCGTCGTTGCGCACGTTGAAGAAGACGAGGCCGTCGCCGTCCAGGTCGACCAGCACCTCGCTGGCAGCGGCGAGGCCGACGCGCGGCGCGGTGATGCGCCCGCCCATGTCCAGCTGCGGCGCGACGAGCACGACGCTGCCGTCGGCCCGGATGTCCCCATCGGCACGCAGCGCGCCGGCGCCGGCGCCGCGGCCCAGCTGCAGCCGGCCGGAGGCCAGCTCGTCCTGCGTGATGACGAGTGTGCTCGCCACCAGCGAGCCGACGTCCACGCGCGAGCTGGCGCCGAAGACGATGCCGCGCGGGTTGATGAGCCAGACGCTGCCGTTGCTGGTGAGCGAGCCGTAGATCAGCGACGGGTCGTCGCCGAGCACGCGGTTGAGCAGCACCGCGTCGCGCGAGGGCTGCCGGACGTCGACGCGTTCGCCGGCGGCGATCGAGAAGCTGGTCCAGTCCAGGCCGGCGCGCGGCGTGGTCTGCCGGATGTCCATGCGGCCCGCGGCGGGGCGCGAGACCGTGGCCTCGCCGAAGGTCGGCACCTCGCCCTGCGGCAGCGCGAAGCCGGCCGGCGCCGCGGCGGCCAGGCAGGCGGCGAGACTGATCGGGCGCAGCGCGAAGTCGTGCCGGCGTCGACCGGTGGCGGCGGCGGCACGTGCGGCTGGACGCAGGCTCGGATTCATCTCGGTCCCCTCGGGCGCTGGCAGGTGGTGGCGGCCGCGCTCGCCTCGTCAGTTGAACAGCATCGCCGCCTGCAGGTAGACGCGCACCTTCTTGCGCTCGTCCTCGCTGCTGGCCTCGCCCGCGACGGGGCGTGCGACCGACAGGCGCAGCGCATATTCGTTCGGCCGCACCCAGGCCAGACCGAGGCCCACGCCGCCGAAGTCGGCGTGGTTGGCGCGCGCGTTGGGGTCGGCGCTGCCGCGCGGGCGGTAGCGGTACTGCACGTAACCGCCGTCGGCGAAGACGCTGAAGACCATCTCGCGCGCGATGCGGCCGAGCCAGTCCTCAGGTGGCAGGACGCGCAGCTCCAGCGTCGCGACGACGCCGATGTCGCCGGTGCCCTCGCCGGTGGCGAAGGCGCGCACGCCGTCCGGGCCGCCGATGCGGAACTGCTCGGTGGTGTCCAGGTTGTTGGCCGCGTACTGGCCGCGCAGCGCGGCATACAGCAGCGCGCGGCCGGTGACCAGGTCCTGCAGCCGCGTGAAGCCGTAGTTCAGCTTGGTGTAGCGCTCGTCGTCGTCCAGCGCCGGGTTGCGGCCGTCGGGATACTTCAGCTGGCCGGAGGCCACGCTCAGCTCGTAGGTGTTGACGCCACCGCCGAGCAGGCTGTCGCGGAAGTCGCCGGTGGTGCCGAGCACCACCGCGTCGACGCTCTTGCGCGCGCGGCCGTTGAGGTTGCGGTCCTCGTACTGCTTGTGCTCCAGCGACAGCAGCGCGAACAGGTTCAGGTTGCGGGCGCGCACCACCGGGTACAGGCCGTAGGCGTTGACGGTGGCGGCGGTGCCGTTGAGGTCGAGCGGAAACTGCTCCTTGTCGAGCTGGTAGCGCACGCCGGAGATCGAGGCGCCGAGCTTGAAGCCGTCGCTGCCGACAGGTGTCGTGTAGCCCAGCAGCGCGAAGGCCAGCCCGCCGGTGTGCGAGGCCAGCGCGTTGGCGGTCAGGCCGTCGCCGCGGCCGAAGGGACTGTTCATCTGCAGCAGGCCCGACAGCCGGTACTCGCCCAGCGGCTTGGAGCCGTTGGTGTCGAGCTCGACCTTGCCCGCCCAGACCGCCTCCGGCAGCGGCGTGACGACCAGCGTCGCCGTGCCCGGCTGGCTGCCGGCGCGCACCTCGAAGCGCGTGCTGATGCCGCGCAGGTCATTGACCAGGTAGACGACGCGTTCGACGTCGCGCACGCGCAGCACGCTGCCCGGTCGCAGGCGCGCCAGGTAGGCCTCGACGACCTCGCGCTGCACCGGCAGGCCGTCGCGCCAGTTGAGCTCGACGCGGTCGAGCCGGCCCTCCAGCACCGCGATGCGCACGATGCCGTCGGCCGGCGTCTGCTCGGGCAGGTAGGCGTAGCCGAGGTAGTAGCCCAGCTCGCGCTGCAGGAAGCGCGTGACCTCGGCGGCGGCGCGTGCCAGGTCCTCGAAGCTGCGCTGGGTGCCGACGTAGGGCTGCGTCAGCGCCGGCAATGCGGCGCGCAGCGCGGCCGGCGCGTCGTCGTCGACCACGTAGGCGCGCACGTCGAGCCGGATGTCGTCCTCGGGCTTGCCGAGTTCGCGCGGCGGCTCGCGGCGCGGCCGGGGGTCGGCGGCGTCGGGCTGGCGCAACGGCGGCGCCAGCCCGGACGGCGGCGGCACGACCTCGGGCGTGCGGATCGGCTGCGCGAAGGCCGGCAGGCCCGCCGCCGCCAGGGCCCAGGTGACGACGGCCCAGATCGCGGCCAACGACTGGCGCCGACGGGCCGCCCCCAACTTGCACGCCATGCCGACCCCTCGATCGCCTGATGTGTTGTCGGAGCATGTTACCGATGCGCACTGCTTTGCGCCATCGTTCGCTGTCCCACGTGCGGGGGACGCACCGGCCCCGCTGCTGCACCAGCGTTCGGGCCACGCCGCGCCGTGACCGGTGTCCCGGATCACCAGTGAATCTGGGGCTTCTCAGCGCGACGTGTTCTTGCGACACTCCGGCGCCTCGCTTGCCGTGGCGTCGCTGCACGCCGCGTCGCGCGGGGTCCCGCGGTCCCCCTTCCGGAATGTTCCCGCCGCCTCGATGACCGACCTCGACAACGCCGACGCCCGCATCGCCACCTGGCTGCAGCCCCTGGACGACGCGGCGGCGCCCTGCGGGCCGGATCTCGAGTACGACAACGCCTTCCTCGAACTCACGCAGGCGGCCGCGGGTAAACCCGAAAGCGAGATCGGCGAGTCCAAACGCGCCGCCGAGCCGCCGGACTGGCCACGCGTGGCCGAGCTGTCCGAGGAACTGCTGGACCGCTCGCGCGACCTGCGCATCGCCATCTTCTGGCTGCGCGCCGGGCTGCACCTGCACGGTTGGCGGGCGCTGGCGCCCGGGCTGAGGCTGGTCAACGGGCTGCTGCGCGATCTCTGGGACGGCGTGCACCCGCTGCCGGATCCCGACGACGGCGACCCGTATGGCCGCGTCAACGCGCTGACCGTGCTGCGCGACCACAACGGACTGCTCGCCGACCTGCGCGCGGCGCGTGTCGTGCGCGACCGCGCCGTCGGCGAGCTCGACGGGCGCGCGGTGGAACTGGCCGCCGGCATCGCCGAGCCGCTGTCCAGCGAGACGGTGCCGCCGCTGGACCCGCAGCGCCTGATGGTCGCCGCGGCCGTCGAACGGCAGCCGGCGCTGCGTGCCGATGCGCTGGAGGCGGTGACCCTGGTCGGCGAGCTGACCAAGCTGGCCCAGGAACGGCTGCCCGGCGACGCGCCCGACTTCAAGCCGCTGCTGATGCTGGTGCGCGCGGTGGCCGCGCTGATGCCGGCCGAGGCCGTGGCGGGCGAGGACGGCGCCGACGAGGAGGGTGGCGACGCCGGCGAGGACGGTGCACCTTCCCGGGGCGCCAAGCGCGGCCTGTCGGGCAGCGTCAACTCGCGCGAGGAGGCGCTGCGCGCCATCGACCTCGTCTGCGAATACCTGGAGCGCGCCGAGCCCACCAACCCGGCGACGCTGTTCCTGCGCCGCGCCCGCCATCTGGTCAACCACAACTTCCTGCAGGTGATGAAGGAACTGGCGCCGGACGCGCTGCCCGAGGTGGCGCGCATCGTCGGCGTCGATCCCGACACGGTGGAGACGCCGCAGAACCCGTGAACGGACCGCGCGGGCCTTGACGAATCCGCGCAGTTACAGGAAAACCTCGTTTTCACCTCGACCCTGCACTTTCAGGAGCTTGCATGAGCAGCAGCCAGAAATTCATCGCCCGCAACCGCGCCCCGCGGGTGCAGATCGAATACGACGTCGAGGTCTACGGGGCCGAGAAGAAGGTCCAGCTGCCCTTCGTGATGGGCGTGCTCGCGGACCTCTCGGGCAAGCCCGCCGAGCCGCTGGCGCCGGTGGCCGACCGCAAGTTCCTGGAGATCGACGTCGACAACTTCGACGCGCGCATGAAGGCCATGAAGCCGCGCGTGGCCTTCCAGGTGCCCAACACGCTGACCGGCGAGGGCAACCTCAGCGTCGACATCACCTTCGAGAGCATGGACGACTTCAGCCCCGACGCGGTGGCGCGCAAGGTCGACTCGCTGAACAAGCTGCTCGAGGCGCGCCAGCAGCTGCAGAACCTGGTCACCTACATGGACGGCAAGGGCGGCGCCGAGGAACTGATCGGCAAGCTGATGAACGACCCCGCGCTGCTGGGCACGCTGGCCTCGTCGGCCAAGCCGTCCGAAGGCTGAGGCCTCCACCCCGTCGCGAACCCGATTTCCGCAGGATCCGCAGGAGAAACCGAACATGGCTGAAGCGCAGAGTTCGTCGGCACTGGCGAGCGTCGAGATGGAGGGCAGCGACCTCGCGTCGTTGCTGCAGAAGGAGTTCAAGCCCAAGAGCGAGGACGCCAAGAGCGCCGTCGAGCAGGCGGTGCAGACGCTGGCGCAGCAGGCGCTGGCGCAGACGCAGCTGATCGGCAGCGACGTCGTCGCGTCGATCGAGGCGATGATCGCCGCCATCGACAAGAAGCTGTCCGAACAGATCAACCTGATCCTGCATCACGAGGACTTCCAGAAGCTGGAGGGGGCCTGGCGCGGTCTGCACTACATGGTGAACAACACCGAGACCGACGAGATGCTGAAGATCCGCGTCATGAACGTCTCCAAGCAGGAGCTGGGCAAGACGCTCAAGCGCTACAAGGGCACGAACTGGGACCAGAGCCCGATCTTCAAGAAGGTCTACTCGGAGGAGTTCAGCCAGTTCGGCGGCGAGCCCTTCGGCGCACTCGTCGGCGACTACCACTTCGACCAGAGCGCACCCGATGTCGAGCTGCTCGGCGAGATGGCCAAGATCGCAGCGGCCGCGCACGCGCCCTTCATCGCCGGCGCCTCGCCGACGCTGATGCAGATGGATTCCTGGCAGGAGCTGGCCAACCCGCGCGACCTGACCAAGATCTTCACGACGCCGGAGTACGCCGCCTGGCGCTCGCTGCGCGAGAGCGAGGACAGCAAGTACGTCGGCCTGGCGATGCCGCGCTTCCTGTCGCGCATCCCCTACGGCGCGAAGACCAACCCGGTGGAAGCCTTCAACTTCGAGGAGGACACCGGCGGCGCCGACCACGGCAAGTACACCTGGGCCAACGCGGCCTACGCGATGGCGACCAACATCAACCGGGCCTTCAAGGAATACGGCTGGTGCACGCGCATCCGCGGCATCGAGTCCGGCGGCGCGGTGACCAACCTGCCCACGCACACCTTCCCGACCGACGACGGCGGCGTGGACATGAAGTGCCCGACCGAGATCGCGATCGAGGACCGCCGCGAGGCCGAACTGGCCAAGAACGGCTTCATGCCGCTGGTGCACCGCAAGAACAGCGACTTCGCCGCCTTCATCGGTGCGCAGTCGCTGCACAAGCCGGCCGAGTACGACGACCCGGACGCCACCGCGAACGCCAACCTGGCGGCGCGGCTGCCCTACCTGTTCGCGACCTGCCGCTTCGCGCACTACCTGAAGTGCATCGTGCGCGACAAGATCGGCTCGTTCAAGGAGCGCGACGAGGTGCAGCGATGGCTGTCGAGCTGGGTCATGCAGTATGTCGACGGCGACCCGGCGCATTCGTCGGAGAGCACCAAGGCGCGCAAGCCGCTGGCCGCCGCCGAGGTCGTCGTCGAGGAGGACCCGGCGAACCCGGGCTACTACAGCTCCAAATTCTTCCTCAGGCCGCACTACCAGCTCGAGGGGCTGACGGTATCCCTTAGGCTCGTTTCCAAGCTGCCCTCGGCGAAGGCAGGATAGAACCCGTTGGGATCACACCCAATCTCCTGCCTGCGGCTGCGCGGGGGGGCGCCCGGACCGACGGGTGACATTGCAGCGTCAACCGCCCCAGCATACCGGGGTACCAAGGAGAGCACACCATGGCCGTAGACATGTTCATGAAGATCGGCGACATCAAGGGCGAGTCGACCGACAAGAAGCACCCCAACGAGATCGACGTGCTGGCGTGGAGCTGGGGCGTCTCCAACTCCGGCACCACGCACATGGGCGGCGGTGGCGGTGCCGGCAAGGCCAACGTGCAGGACCTGTCGTTCACGAAGTACACCGACGCGTCGTCGCACGCGCTGCTGCTGGCCTGCAGCAACGGCCAGCACTACGCGAAGGCGAACCTCGTCGTGCGCAAGGCCGGCGGCAAGGGCGCGCCCATCGAGTACATCAAGATCGAGATGGACGAGGTGCTGGTCACCTCGGTCAGCTGCGGCGGTTCCGGCGGCGAGGACCGCCTGACCGAGAACGTCTCGCTGAACTTCGCGAAGGTCAAGTTCGAGTACACGCCGCAGAAGCCCGACGGCTCGCCCGACACGACCAAGGAGATGGTCTACAACATCGCCGAGAACGCGAACGACTGAGTTGCCGGCGCTGCACTGACCTCCCGGCCCCGGGCGGCGCGCCAGCGCACCGCCCGGGCGCCGACCGGACGCGGCGCAGCCCTCACGCGATCGAACCGGACTGCCCGCCATGCCGCGCTCGGACATGTTCTTCAAGGCCACGGGCCAGCGCTCGGGTGTCATCACCGGCGAGTCCACCGACCGGCGGTTCGCGGGCCAGATCGACGTCGTCGACTGGTCCTGGGGCATGTCGGCGCCGTCGGCCATCAACGGCCAGCGCACCGGACGGCTGCAGGTCAAGGAACTGTTGCTGGTCAAGCGCGCCGACCGCGCCTCGACGGCGCTGATGGCGGTGATGCGCAACAACGAGGTGCTGTCCAGCGCGGTGCTCTCGGTGCGCAAGGCGGGTGGCAACGATCCGCTGCCCTTCATGATCATCACGCTCAACAGGGCGCGCATCGTCGCCTACGACATCGAGTCCGACACGCTGCCCGACGGTGCGCCGACGCTGACCGAGAAGATCGCCCTGCATTTCCAGGACATGACGGTCGACTACGAACCGCAGGGTACCGGCGGCGCCGGCGGTGGCGCGTCGTCGGTCACGATCGACAACAACCCGGCGGTCTAGCCGCCCGCGGCACGACGCCAGCCGCCGCCACACCACGGAGCGCCGATGCCATCCTTTGCCGCCGAGGCCGAACAGGCCCTCAAGAACGGCGACGCGCTTGCTGCGTTGAAGCTGCTGACCGAGCAGGTGCGCACGCGCCCGCAGGACGCCAAGCTGCGCGTCTTCCTGTTCCAGCTGCTGTGCGTGCTGGGCCAGTGGGAGCGCGCGCTGAACCAGCTCAACGTGTCGCTGGAGCTGGACCCGGCGACGCTGCCGATGGTGCAGACCTACCGCGAGGCCATCGCCTGCGAGGCGCTGCGCCGCCAGGTCTTCGCCGGCCAGAAGGCGCCGATGCTGTTCGGCGAACCCGAGACCTGGGTCGCGCTGCTGATCGAGGCCCTGCTGCGCGAGGGCCGCGGCGAGCCCGATGCGGCGCGCCAGCTGCGCGAGCAGGCGCTGGAGCAGGCGCCGGCGAGCCCCGGCGCGGTGACGGTCGGCGAGTCAGCGCCGCAGGACTTCGCGTGGATCGCCGATGCCGACTCGCGGCTCGGGCCCACGGTCGAGGCCGTGATCAACGGCAAGTACTACTGGCTGCCGTTCAACCGGCTGGCGCAGATCGACGTGCATGCGCCGCAGGACCTGCGCGACGCGGTCTGGATGCCGGCCAACTTCCGCTTCGTCAACGGCGGCGAGGTCGTCGGCCTGATCCCCACGCGCTACCCGGACACCGAGCTCGCCGCCGGCGGCGCGCTGGCGCTGGCGCGCCGCACCGAATGGCGCGAGCCGACGCCGGGTGTCTTCGTCGGGCTCGGTCAGCGCCTGATCACGACCGACCAGGCCGACATCGCGCTGATGGACCTGCGCACGGTGGTGCTGGCGCAGGCCGAGGCCTGAACAGCACGCCGCCGATGGCCACGCTGCGCGCCCAGGACCGCCTGCAACCGGCGCTGCTGGATCGCCTGACCGACGACGACCCGGACAACCTGGCCGAGGCGGCCGACTCGCGCGTCATCAACCGTTCGCGGCTGCGCGACCTGGTGCTGCGCGACCTGGCCTGGCTGTTCAATGCCGTGTCGCCCGGGCGCTCGGTGGACTGGACCGGGCTGCCGCATGCGCAGGCCTCGGTGCTGAACTACGGCCTGCCGCCGCTGTCCGGCGAGACCGCGTCGACGATCGATCCGCTGGTGCTGCAGGGGCGCGTGCGCCAGGCCATCCTGGACTTCGAGCCGCGCATCCTGCCCGAGACGCTGCACGTGGAGGCCCTGATCAGCGAGGAGCAGCTGGACCACCACAACCAGATCGGCTTTCGCATCACGGGCCAGATGTGGGCGCAGCCGGTGCCGCTGGAACTGCTGCTGCACACCGACGTGGACCTGGAGACGGGGCGCGTCGCAGTGCGCGAACTGCAGCGCTGAACCGGGCACGACCGGCCGCCTCGCACCATGGACCCCCGGCTGCTGCGCTACTACAACGAGGAGCTGCGCCACCTGCGCGAGATGGGTGCGGAGTTCGCCCGGGCCTTTCCCAAGGTCGCGGCGCGGCTGGGCATGGAGGGCCTGGAGGTCACGGACCCCTATGTCGAGAGGCTGCTCGAGGGCTTCGCCTTTCTCGCCGGGCGCGTGCAGCTGCGGCTGGACGCGGAGTTCCCGCGCTTCACGCAGCGGCTGCTGGAGATCGTCTACCCCCAGTTCCTGGCGCCGACGCCGGCGATGCTGATCGCGCAGCTGCAGCCCGACCTCAACGACCCGGCGCTGGGCGAGGGCATCACGCTGCCGCGCGGCTCGACGATGGTCAGTCAGCCCGGCAAGGCCGGCGCGACGGCCTGCGAATTCCGCAGTGCGCACGTGCTGACGATGTGGCCGCTGGAGATCGTGCAGGTCGAATATTTCAGCCAGGCCGCCGACCTGCCGCTGGCCGCGCTGCCGGACTGGCGGCGCTACCGCTCCGGCCTGCGCGTGCGGCTGCGCGCGACCGCGGGGCTGGACTTCTCGCGCATCGCGCTGGCCGACCTGCGGCTGCACCTGGCCGGCATCGACGAGGTGGCGTACCGGCTGCACGACCTGGTGATCGGCCACACGATGGGCCTGCTGGTGCTGCCGACCCGGCGCTCGGCGTCCTGGCACGAGACGCTGGATGCCGCCGCGGTGGAAGCCGCCGGCTTCGCCGACGACGAGGCCCTGCTGCCGGCCACGCTGCGCGGCTTCGAGGGTTACCGGCTGTTGCAGGAGTATTTCGCCTTCCCGCAGCGCTTCCTGTTCTTCGACCTGCTGGGCCTGGGCGACGCGCTGCGCCGGCACGCCGACACCGAGGTCGACGTCGTGCTGCTGTTCGACCGCCTCGACAACGCGTTGCTGCAGTCGGTCGACGCCGGCGCGCTGGCGCTGAACTGCGTGCCGGCGATCAACCTGCTGGAGCGCCGCTGCGACCGCATCCACGTCGACCCCGGCAGCCACGAGTTCCATGTCGTGCCCGACCGCGCGCGGCCGATGGACTTCGAGGTGCACACGCTGACCGAGGTCACCGGCTACGGCAGTGGCGCGCAGCGCGAGTGGCGTTTCCTGCCCTTCTACAACGCCTTCCACACCGAGGACAGCGGCCACCCCGCCTACTACGCGGTGCAGCGGCAGCCGCGGCTGCTGTCGCAGACCCAGCAGCGCGACGGGCCGCGCACGGCCTATGTCGGCACCGAGCTGTACCTGTCGGTGGTGGACGCCAGCGAGGCGCCGTTCCCCGAGGAACTGCGCCAGATCGGCGTGCGCGCGCTGTGCACCAACCGCGACCTGCCGGTGCTAATGCCGGTGGGCAGCGCGAAGGGCGACCTGACGCTGGCGCAGACGGCGCCCGTGAAGAGCATCGCCGTGATCAAGGGGCCGTCGCGGCCGCGCTCACCTTTGGCCGACGGCAGCATCGCGTGGAAGCTGATCAACCAGCTGTCGCTGAACCACCTCTCGCTGACCGATGTCGACGCCGAGCAGGGCGCAGCGGCGCTGCGCGCCATCCTGCGCCTGTATGCGCCGGGCGGCGACGCGGCGGCGCAGCGTCAGGTCGATGGCCTGCGCTCGGTGGCCATCTCGCAGGTCGTGCGCCGGCTGCCGATGCCGGGGCCGATCACCTTCGGCCGCGGCGCCGAGATCCGCATCGAGGTCGACGACCTGGCCTTCGAGGGCGCCAGCGCCTTCCTGCTGGGTTGCGTGCTGGAGCGCTTCCTGGCGCGCCACGCCGCCATCAACAGCTTCACGCAGATGCGGCTGCATTCGCAGGTGCGCGGCGACATCCTGAACGGGCGGCCGCGCTGCGGCGCCCGGCCGGTGCTGTGAACGGGCCGGCCGGGCAAGCGCCCCCGCGCACCGACCCGCTGGCCGACATCGCGGCCGCGCCGCACCTGCACGACTTCTTCCAGGCGCTGCGCCGCATCGAGGCCGCGCACCCGGACAAGCCGCGCCTGGGCACCGCCCGCCGGCCGGCCGACGAACCGGTGCGCCTGGGCCAGGCCGCCGACCTGTCCTTCGCGGCCAGCAGCCTCTCCGCGGTGCAGCGTGACAGCCGCCTGGGCAAGCCCCGCATCGAGGTGCGCTTCCTCGGGTTGTTCGGCCCCAACGGACCGTTGCCGCTGCACCTGACCGCCTATGCGCGCGAGCGCATCATCCACAAGGGCGACGAAACCTTCGCGCGCTTCGCCGACCTGTTCCACCACCGGCTGCTGCTGCTGTTCTATCGCGCCTGGTCGCAGGCCCAGCCCACCGTCAGCCACGACCGCCCGCGGCAGGACCGCTTCGCCGACTACGTCGGCTCGCTGGTCGGCGTCGGTGGCGACGAATGGCGCGGCCGCGACGCGGCGCCGGACCACGCGCGGCTGGCCTTCGCCGGGCTGCTGTCGCGCCAGGTGCGCAATGCCGACGGGCTGGCCCACCTGCTGAGCGCCTTTCTGGGCCGACCGGTGCGCGTGGAGAACTTCGTCGGACGCTGGATGGCGCTGCCGCAGGCCGAGCGCACCCGCATCGGCCGCGCCGGTGCGCGCGGCCGCCAGCCGACGGCGCGGCTGGGCAGCAGCGCCGTGCTCGGCGGCGCAGTCTTCGACCGCCAGCACCACTTCCGCATCCACATCGGCGCGCTCGCGCTGCCGGAGTTCGAGTCGCTGCTGCCGGTGGGCGCCGCGCTGCCCGCGGTGCAGGCGCTGGTGCGCCAGTACATCGGCGTCGAGCTGGGGTGGGACCTGCGGCTGGAACTGGCCGCGGGCCAGCGCCCGGCCTGCCGGCCCGGGCGCAGCGGCCGCCTCGGCTGGACCACCTGGCTGGGCCGTGCGCGCGACGGCCGGCCGAGCGCGCTGAACCTCGTTCCCCGGACCGTGTCGTCCTCCCTGTCGTCCTGAAAGGAAGCTCCATGGCGGAGATCAACCGCGTCACGCTGTTCGGCAAGCTCAATGCGCCGACCTACAAGACCATCGAGGGCGCGACCGTGTTCTGCAAGCTGCGCGGCAACCCCTACGTGGAGCTGGAGCACTGGATCGCGCAGCTGCTGCAGAGCAACGACACCGACTGGCACCGCGTCATCAAGCACGCGCAGCTGGACATGTCGGCGCTGGCCAAGGACATCACCGCGGCGCTGGACCGGCTGCCGCGCGGCGCGACCAGCATCGCCGGCATCGCCGAGAACATCGCCGACGCGATCGAGCGCGGCTGGGTCTACGGCACGCTGCTGTACGGCGACAACGTCGTGCGCAGCGGCTACATGCTGGTGGGCATGCTCAAGACCAAGCGGCTGCGCGACGCGCTGGTCGCCATCAGCCGCCAGTTCGAAAAGCTCAAGGCCGACGACATCTCCGACCAGCTGCCCAAGATCGTCGCCGGCTCGGCCGAGGACGGTCACGGCGCCAGCGACGGATCCTCCGGCGCGGCCGGCGGCGCCGAGCCCGGCGAGGCCAGCGGCGCCATCGCGCCGGCGGCCATGGGCAAGCAGGAGGCG
>ERZ761602.5367-NODE-5367-length-15305-cov-4.293311_pt1 | contig 15305 bp, 10 predicted proteins | sample MGYA00512165_ERZ761602 | MGnify/ENA primary metagenome ERZ761602 (study PRJEB28899, sample SAMN02445085) | bioreactor sludge metagenome | biome: EBPR sludge; isolation source: Thorneside wastewater treatment plant | place: Australia: Brisbane, Thorneside...
CCTCGCCGGAGGTGGAGGCCAGCGGCCAGCGCATGGAAGGAATTCAGGCGTGGGTGGCGCTTCCGAAAACGCACGAGGAGGTGGAGCCGAGCTTCGTGCATCATCCGGCGGACACGCTCCCGGTGATCGAGCAGGACGGGGCGCGGCTCACGGTGATCGCGGGCACGGCCTATGGCCGGCAATCGCCGGTCGGTGTCGTGTGGCCGACGTTCTACGTGGATGTGGACGCGAAGGCGGGCGTCACGATCGACGTCTCCACCGAGCACGAGGAACGCGCGATCTATGTGGCGAGCGGCCGCATCGCGCTCACCGGCGGCGAGGTTGCCGAGGAAGCGACGATGCTCGTGCTCGAACCCGGCGCGAAGGTGGAATGGACGGCGGAGACCGATGCCCGCGTGCTGATGCTGGGCGGCAAGGCGATGGACGGGCCGCGCGAGATCTGGTGGAACTTCGTCTCCTCCCGCCCGGAGCGCATCAACCAGGCCATCGACGACTGGGAGGCCGACCGCTTCGCACACATTCCGGGCGATGACGACGAGCGTATCCCGCTGCCGAACGATCCACGGCCGAAGGCATAGCGGCGCCCGCCCGGAACGGCTTGTTTTGAACGCATTGGCGCCGTATCGCTGAGCTGCGTCCGGGTATCAGCCGCCCGGTTTCTTGCCGGGATCGCTCGCGTGTTCCAGTCTGTGGGTGTATTTGTCCGTTCCCTGCCTGCGCGGTTTCGCGCGGGGTTCGAGCGGCGCACCGCGGGCATCCTGTTTGCGCTCTTCATCGAAGGGCTGCTGGCACTACTGCTGCTGACGCTGGTACCCTCGATTTCCGAGAAGGTGGTGCCGATGGCGGTGTTCCGGCTCGACATGATCCGCGATGAAGAGCCAGAGAGCGAAGCCGAAGCCCCGGAAACGCAAAGCGCTGCCGCGCAGCCGCCGCAGCTGAAATCCCCGCCGAAGCCGGTCGAACCCCCGCCGGTTCCGATCGAACTGCCGGTGATCCAACTTTCGCGCGAGGAGATGGCGGCAACTGACATCGCGAATCTACCGCCGCCGACTGCGCCCGCGCCGCGGCCCATGATGGGGCCGCCCGCGCCGACGTTTGCCGGCGATAGCCAGCGCGTCGACGGGACGGGGCCGAACGGCGAGCCGCTTTATGCGGCGTCGTGGTACCGCGAGCCCTATGATGACGAACTGGCCGGCTATCTTTCGACGGCGCGGGGGCCGGGGTGGGGCCTCATCGCGTGCCGCACGGTGCAGGATTTCCGCGTCGAGGATTGCGTGGCGCTCGGTGAATACCCGCAGGGCTCGAACATCGCACGCTCGGTGCTCGCCGCCGCGTGGCAGTTCCGCGTGCGTCCGCCGCAGATCGGCGGACGGGCGATGGTCGGCGAATGGGTGCGCATCCGCATCGACTACGGTCTCGAACGGCGCGCGGCGCGTCACTAGAGCCTAAAAAGAAAACGGCGGCCCTTTCGGACCGCCGTTTCTTTCAGCGTATGAGGCCGGTTTACTTCGCCTTGCGGCGGCGCGCCGCGCCGAGGCCGGCGAGGCCGAGACCGAAGAGGGCCAGCGCGGCCGGTTCCGGCGTGTCGACGGGCGGCGGCGGGATCAGGTCGCCGGTGATGAGGACGTTGTCGATCTTCACCCAGTCTTCCCTGTCGTCCCAAGACTTCGTCTTCCACTTCGTGCACTTGCCCTTGCGGTCGTATTTCGTGCACTCGACGGTGGAGTAAGAGTTGTTCTTCGAGACAAGCTTGAAGATGAGGTCGAGCCCAGCGACGTCCTCGACGTCGAGCGCGAGCGAGACGTTGTACCAGTTCCACGCGCTATCGAGCGAAACCGAATAGACGAGATCGCCGAAGTAGACCTCGAGCACGTCGCCAGCTTCGGTTTCCCAGGGCTTGTACTGGAACGACAGCACGATGTTCTCATAGCCCGTGAGGTCGATGTCGTTCTGCGTCGCCGTGACTTCGCCGGCGGGAGTCTGCTTCAGGCGCAGCACCTGGTCGCCAGCGCCGCGGCCGAAGAGATCGACTTCGCTCGTGTGGTTTTCAACCCAGCCGTTGCCGACCGTGCCGTGAACACCACGGTTGAAATTGTCCTGGAACAGAGTTGTCGCGTTCGCCGCGGTTGCGCCGGCCAGAAGGCCGATGGTCAGTGCAGAACCGAGCAGGTTCCGGATCATCGTCGAACGCATCAGAATCTCCATAACGTCAAAGTAACGAGCTTGACCTTGTTATACACGTGCCTAGCACGAACCGTGCCACCCAAGCTCTTTCAACGAATTTTATGGTTAATCATGTTTCGGTGTCGTAACTTTGTAATATATCCCGACACTGTTTTGGATTGATGCGAAGTTGGGTTTCCGGGCTGCAAATTTGCCCGTGCGATGGCGCAATTGAGCAAATTGATGGCCTGTTTCGATAAGCGGCCCGGCCATGCCGCCTCTATGACAAGGGTATGGATGGGCGCTTTCCGGCACGCTTGTGGGCGATGCGCTCGTCGGTGGTGTGCGGCTGATCTTCGAATTGCCCTGAGGAGACAAAGCGGATGACGCTGAAAGCAAATCTGATCCGCTGGCACCGCTGGGCAGGCCTTGCAGCGGCGGCGTTCTGGCTGGTGCAGGCGCTGACCGGCGTGCTGATCGTCTTTCACTGGGAAATCCGGGATGCATTCATCCCCGGCGCGCATCGGCAGACTGATCTTGCCGCGATCGAACGCACGGTTGCACAATTGACTCCCGAAGGTTCGGGCGCGCGGCTCGGCTCGATCTGGACGGGCGCGGGTGCGCCCGATCGCTACGATGTGAGCATTACAGGCGATACACCGGAGGCAAGTCGCAGCGTCCGCATCGACGGCGCGGGGCAGATCCTCGTCGACGGCGATTACACGGGGCCGGCGGCGTGGACGACGCCTCTGGTGCTGATCCACCACAATCTGCTCGCCGGAGACACGGGAAGCTGGATCGTTGGGATCAGCGGCATCCTGCTCGTTACCAATATTCTTTCCGGGCTCTATATCGCGTGGCCGAAGCGCGGACAGTGGGGGCGTGCGCTGCGCGTGCAACGCAAGGGCCAGGCGGCGGTACGCCACTACAGTTGGCACCGGGCGCTCGGCCTGATCGTGGGCGTTCCGGCGCTCGCGAGCATCACGGCGGGCGTGCTGCTGACCTTCGCGGGCGGCGTCGAGCGTATCGTACAGCCGGCGCCGATCGCGGCGCCTGCGGATGCGCCGGCGGGGGCGACGAGCGTCGGCCTTGCCGCAGCGGCGGGAACCGCGCTTGCGGCCTATCCGGGATCAACGCTCGCGGCGGTCTATGCGCCGGACGGCGAACGACCGGTGTGGCAGATCCGGGTAACCCAGCCGGATGAGGCGCGGCGGGCCTATGGCGCAACGCGCGTGTTCGTGAGCGCGGTGGACGGCCGCATCCTCGCGCGCTTCGACGCGCTGGATGCTGCGCCCAGTCGTGCGTTCGTGGACGGGCTGTTCCCGTTCCACACGGGTGAGATGGGCGGGCTTGCCGGGCGCATCGCGGTTGCCGCGATCGGCGCGTGGCTCGTGACGATGATCATTATCGGCGTCCTGCTCTGGGCGGCGCGGCGAAAGGTGAGGGCACGATGAGCGTTTTCATTCCGCGTGCTCAGGGCGATATCGCGGCGCTGATCGCCGCGCATCCGCTGGCGTGGATCGTCTCGAACGGGCCAGCGGGCTTCGTTTCGACGCCGCTGCCGCTTCTTGCCGAATGCGACGGCGAGGGGCGGGTGGTTGCGCTGTTCGGGCACTTCGCGAAGCGCAACCCGCACGTGGCGGCGCTGGAAGCCGATCCGCGCGCCGCGATCCTGTTTCAGGGCGCAGAGGGCTATGTGTCGCCGCGTCTCGTCTCCAATCCGACATGGGGGCCGACGTGGAATTATGCCGTCGTGCGCTTCGAGACCGAGGTGGTGTTCGTGCCCGACGAAACGCCGAGCGCGGTCGAGCGGCTGGCCGCGCATCTCGAAGGCACCAGACCCGGCGCGTGGACGGTCGCGGAGATGGGCGCACGCGCGGTGCCGATGCTGGAGCATATCGTCGCCTTCCGCGCATGGGTGCTTTCGGAGCAGGCGACATTCAAGCTGGGGCAGGACGAGAGCGCGCAGACCTTCGCGGAAATCGTGGAGCGCCACCCCAATGCGGCGCTCGCGGATGCGATGCGCGGGGCGGCCCGGAAGGAATGACGCCCGGCCCGATTGCGTGGGCGGGCACGCGCCGGCGGCAGTAAGCTGGCGCATCCTTGGGGGATTGAAGCCATGGCGCGTGCGCCGACCCGATATCTGATCCGCAAGCCGCTCGCCGACGTGCGCAGCGATATCGACCGCCACGGTCTTCACCGTGCGCTCGGCCCCGTGCATCTCGTGCTCATCGGCATCGGCTGCATCATCGGCGCGGGCGTCTATGTGATGACCGGCACAGCGGCGGCGAACTATGCCGGTCCGGCGGTGATGCTGTCGTTCGTGTTCGCGGGGCTCGCCTGCGCGTTCACTGGACTTTGCTACGCCGAGCTTTCCTCGACGCTGCCGGTTTCGGGTGCCTCCTACAGCTATGCCTATGCCGCGCTCGGCGAGGCCTTCGCGTGGGGTCTCGGCTGGATGCTGATGCTCGAACTCGGGCTCGCCGGGTCCGCGCTTGCGGTGGGCGTTTCGGGGTATCTCGTCAGCCTGCTCGGTGATTTCGGTGTCCATATCCCGGCGGTTCTGGCGACGCCGTTCATCCGGCCCGCAGCGGGCGAGGCGGGCACCGCGTTCGTGACCGGCGGCGGTATCAATCTCGTCGCAACGGCGGCGGTGCTGCTGTTCGCGTTCATCCTGGTGCGCGGCGTTTCGCAGTCCGCGACGATCAACGCCATCATGGTCACCGTGAAGGTCGGCGTGCTCATCGCCTTCATCATCTTCGGCCTGCCGCATGTCGATCCGGCGAACTGGAAGCCGTTCATCCCCGAGAACGAGGGTGGCTTCACTTACGGCTGGGCAGGCGTGCTGCGCGGCGCCTCGATCCTGTTCTTCGCCTATCTCGGCTTCGAGGCAGTGGCGACAGCCGCGCTCGAGGCGAAGAAGCCACAGCGTGATATTCCGATCGGCATCCTCGGCGCGCTCGCCATCGCGACGATCGTCTACATGGCGGTGGCTGCGGTGCTGACCGGCCTCGTCTCCTACAAGATGCTGAACGTGCCCGATCCGGTTGCCGTCGCCGTTTCGGCGATCGGGATGCCGGTGCTCAGCATCGTCATCAAGGTGGGTGCGCTCACCGGGCTCTGTTCCGTGCTGATGGTGAACACCTACGCGCATTCGCGCGTGTGCTATGCGATGTCGACGGACGGGCTCCTGCCGCCGCTGTTCAGCCGCGTGCACGCGCGCTTCCGCACGCCGCACCAGGGAACGTGGTTCGTCGCACTGGCGGCGGGTATCGCCGCCGCGTTCCTACCGATCTCGATGCTCGGCGATCTCGTCAGCCTCGGCACGGGCTGCGTGTTCATCACCGTGGCGATCAGCGTCATCTGGCTGCGCAGCACGCAGCCGGACCTGCCGCGCCCGTTCCGCGTGCCCTTTGGCGGCATCCGCATCGGGAACCTCTGGCTCGGCGTAGTGCCGATGCTCGCGCTCGCCTTCTGCGTCCTCATGATGGCGCCGGTGGTGCTCGACATCATCCGCAAGGCGATGGTCGGGGAGTGGCTGCCCGCCACCATTCTCGGCCTCTATATCGCCTTCGGCATCGCCTTTTACCTTCTCTACGGCGTGCGCCATTCGCGCCTGCGCCGCGCACTTTCGGAAGCCTGAGCCCATGAACCAGACGACAGCCGGGGTCGCCGACGACCTCGATCCCGACATTCGCCGTTTTCAGCGCGAGATGGCCGCGGCCTACGGCCGTTACCCCGATTTCGACCGCCTGCCGCTCGCCGAACGGCGCCGCATCGCGGAGGAGGTGCGTGCGCCGTGGGCCGCGGGCGGCCCGGTGATGCACGGCACCGAAACCCTGAACGTGGGTCCGCTGGGCGTTCGTATCCGCATCCATCGGCCGGACGCGCGGCAGGTGTTGCCTGCGCTGATCTATGTTCACGGCGGCGGCTGGACGCTGTTCAGCCTCGACACGCATGACCGCCTCATGCGCGAGTATGCGGCGCGGGCCGGTGTTGCCGTCGTGGGCATCGACTACAGCCTGTCGCCCGAAGCGAAGTTCCCGCGGGCGCTCGACGAGATCGTTTCGGTGGCGCGCTGGCTGCGCGGCGAGGGCGCGGCGCACGGGCTCGATCCGCAGCGGATCGCGATCGGCGGCGACTCGGCGGGTGGCAACCTTTCGGTCGCGGCCAATCTGGCGCTGCTTCGAGACGGTGATGCGCCGCTTTCCGCCATACTGGTGAACTACGGCGCCTTCGATCGGGAGTCGGTCTATCCGAGCTATGAGCGCTACGACGGGCCCGAATACAACCTCACGACCGCCGAGATGGCGGTGTTCTGGGCGAACTACCTGCGCGGGGCGCAGGATTTCAGCGACCCGCTGGCCTCCCCGATGAGGGCGGAGGTTGCGGGGCTGCCGCCGACGTTCTTCGCCGTTGCGGCCTGCGATGTGCTGGCGGACGAAAACAGGGCGATGGCGGACCGGCTGCGTGCCGCCGGCGTGCCGGTGACGCTTCGCGAATACGCGGGCGCGACCCACAGTTTTCTCGAAGCCGTGTCGATCTCGCCGCTGGCCGACCGTGCGTTTGCCGAAGCTTCGACGTGGCTGGCAGCGCAGATTTCTGCCAATAATGATAATGACTCGCAATAATGGCCTGATCGCGATACAGTTAGACCCTGCGCCGAAACGCCGTTCGGGCCCGGCGGGAGTAATCTCTGCGTCATAATCAACAAGAGGTTCGAAACTTCATTTCATCGAAGGGGGAATGCAATGACCGTTCATGACCGGACGCTGAAAACGCTGCTGCTTGCCGGGGCGGCACTTACAGGATTCACTACGCTTCCCGCGATGGCACAGGAGGCCGCGCCGACGGGCGCTTCTCTCGAAACCACGCGCACCACGGTGGGCGGGGAAGAGATGATCGTCGTCACCGCGCGCAACTATGTGCCCGAAGGCAGCGCGACGGCGAGCAAGACCGACATCCCGCTCATCGAGACGCCGCAGTCGATCTCGGTGGTGACGCGCGACCAGATCGATCTTCTGAACTTCATCGATGCGCAGCAGGCCGTCCGCTACACCGCGGGCGTGTTCGGCGAGAACTATGGTCCTGACCTCCGCTTTGACTTCTTCACCGTGCGCGGCTTCACGCCGAAGCAGTACATCGACGGGCTGGCCGCGCCGATCTCCACCTCGATCTATTCGGTCGGTGTCGATCTCTACGCCTTTGAATCACTCGACCTGCTCAAGGGCCCGGCCTCGGTGCTCTACGGCAACGCCCCTCCCGGCGGTATCTACAACCAGGTCAGCCGCCGCGCGCAGAGCGCCCTTGGCGGCGAGATCAGCGCCAAGTACGGCGAGGACGATTACAAGCAGATCGCAGGGACGGTGACGGGCCCGATCGCGGATTCGGTCGATGCGCGGATCACCGCACTCTATCGCGACCGCGATTCGGAACGCGACTTCGTGTCGGCACGCCGCTTCACCGTGGCGCCGACCTTCACGTGGCGCATTGGCGAGCGCACCACGATCACCGGGCTCGGCTACTACCAGTACGACAAGGTGAAGGGCGACACGAACGGCTTCCTGCCCGTCTACGGCACGCTGCTCGACAACCCGGTTGGCAAGGTGAAGCGCAGCACGAACCTCGGCGATCCGGCGAACGTGTATGAGCGCAAGCAGTTCGCGCTCGGCTGGGATGCCGAGCATGAATTTTCCGACAGCCTGAAGTTCCGCTCCAACGTGAAGTGGAGCGACTACAAGGAAGATACGCCCACGGGTATCTATGGTGGCGGCGGCCTTATCGAGACCACCGATCCGCTCGACCCGGATTATTACCGCACGGTCCAGCAGTATAATTTCAGCTACAAGGAAAAGGTGACGAGCTTCGCCACCGACAACCGGATCGATGCGAATTTCGGAACCGGCGGCGCGGAGCACAAGCTCCTTGTCGGTGTCGATTACCGCAACGTCTACAACAAGGCGGATTTCGGTTTCATCTTCGCCAACACGATCGATCTGTTCGATCCGGTGTACGCACCGCAGGCGACGTATGAACCCGGCTATCCCTCCGCGTTCAACAACCAGCGCCTGAAGCAGACCGGCGTCTACGCACAGGATCAGATCGGCTTCGGCAATTTCTACCTGACGTTCGGCGGCCGCTACGACTGGGTGAAGGTCGCGAGCGCGCTGACGGCGACGACCTCGAAACAGGACAAGTTCACGTGGCGCGTCGGTGCGAACTACGTGAGCGATAGCGGCTTTGCGCCCTACATCAGCTACGCGACATCGTTCGAACCCGTGCTCGGCGTCGACAGCGTGACCGGTGACGATTTCAAGCCTTCGACCGGCAAGCAGATCGAGGCGGGCATCAAGTATGACGCGCGCGGTCTGCCGGACGATGTGAAGCTGTTCGTGACCGCTGCCGTATTCGACATCAAGCAGAAGAACGTGGTGAGCACGTCGCCTTCGGTGACGCCGGTGTTTGGCACGCAGAGCGGCGAAGTTGAGGTGTGGGGCGGCGAGATCGAACTCGTGGCGCGTATCCGCGAGCAGATCTCGATCAACGGCTCCTACAGCTACAACAACAGCGAAGTTAAGGAATCGAACTTCGCAGGCGAGGTCGGCGCGCCGCTGCCGACGACACCTAAGCACAAGCTGTCGCTGTTCGTCGACTACACGATCCAGCAGGGCTCGCTCGGCGGTCTCGGCTTCGGCTTCGGCGGACGCTACAACAGCAAGAGCGCGGGCAGCCTGCCGGGCCTGTTCAATCCGGTCGTCTACAACGGTGAAAGCACGACGCTGTTCGATGCGATCATCCACTACGACACGCCGGAATGGCGCTTCGCGATCAACGGCTCGAACATCTTCGACAAGACCTATGTCGCGCGCTGTTCGGGCCCGGCCGGGTGCAACTTCGGTGCCGGTCGCCAGGTCATCGGAACGGTGACGCGCAAGTTCTGATTTGTATGCGTAAGCGTGGGGTGGGGCGGCAAATGGGGGATGACATGAACACACGCGGACAGCTCCGCCATGTCATCCTCGCGGTTGCCGCCGCAGCCCTCTTCGCGTCCCCGGTGGTCGCCGCGAAGAAGAAGGAGGAGGAGCGTCAATCCTCCCCTGTGTCTCCGTCCGCGCCGGACCCGTGGCCGAGTACGTACAGGCCGCTGCCGCGCGCGGACATGCTGATCACCGGCGCCACGATCCTCGATGGTGCCGGTGGTCGGCACGACGCGGCCGATGTGCTGGTGCGGGACGGGCGCGTGGTCGCCGTGGGCCGCAATCTCGATGCGGGCGGTGCGGCGGTCGTCGACGGGCGCGGCAAATGGGTGACGCCCGGCATCATCGATGTGCACAGCCATAACGGCACCTTCGTGGTGCCGCTGACGTCGGTCGACGAGCACGGTTCCGATGTTACCGAGATCAGCGATCCCAATGCCGCCGAGACATGGATCGAGCACGCGGTGAACGCGCAGGACGTCGCCTTCGATCGCGCGCTCGCGGGCGGTGTGACGACGCTGCAGATATTGCCCGGATCGACGACGATCATCGGCGGGCGTTCTGTGGTTTTGAAGAACGTTCCCGCGATCACCATGCAGGGCATGAAATTCCCCGGCGCACCGCAGGGTCTGAAGATCGCCTGCGGCGAGAATCCGAAACTCTATTACGGTGGACGCGGGAGTTCGCCGAACAGCCGCCAGGGCGAGCTTGCGATGTTCCGCGCCGCATTTTCCGCCGCGCAGGATTATCTCGAACGATCGCGCGGCGAGAAGCCGGGCAGGGGCGGCGGTCATGGTGGCCCGAGGGGACCGCGCAACCTCGAACTCGAAACGCTTGGCGGCGTGCTCACCGGAGACATACGCGTGCAGGCGCATTGCTACCGCGCCGACGACATGGCGGTGATGCTGGGCCTTGCGCGCGAATATAATTTCCACATCGCGGCCTTCCACCACGCGACCGAAGCCTACAAGATTCCCGGGATGTTGCGCGAGGCGGGGACGTGCGCGGCGGTCTGGTCGGACTGGTGGGGCTTCAAGGTGGAAGCGCAGGACGCGATCCGCGAGAATGCCGCGTTCGTCGAGGCTGCGGGCGGCTGCGCGATGATGCATTCGGATTCGCCGCAGGTGGGGCAGCGCCTGACCATCGAGGCTGCCAAGGCCGCGGGTGCGGGGCGCCGTGCGGGCGTTTCCTTGCCGCCGGAAACGATCATCCGCTGGGTAACGAGCAACCCCGCGAAGGCGATGGGTCTGGACGACCGCATCGGTACGCTCGCGCCCGGTTATAACGCCGATCTCGTGCTGTGGTCGGGCGACCCGTTCAGCATCTATAGCCACGCCGACCGCGTCTACATCGACGGCGCACTCGTCTACGATCGCGCGAACCCGGCGTATCGGCCGCGCAGCGATTTCGAGATCGGCCGCACGGAGGCTGCACCGCGATGAAACAGATGCTTGCCGCCCTCGCGATGCTTGCGGCGTTGCCTGCACAGGCTGAAACCGTGGCGATCGTGAATGCGCGCGCGTGGACGATGACGGCGGAGACGCCGATCGAAAATGCGACGATCGTGGCGCGTGACGGGAGGATCGTCTCGATTGCGGGCGCTGGCGCGGTTCCCGCCGGTGCGCGCGTGATCGATGCGGCCGGCCGCGTCGTGACGCCCGGCCTTGTCAACGCCGCGACGCAGCTCGGGCTCACCGAGGTTTCGGGCGCGCGCGAAACCAACGACCAGTCGGTGGCGAGCGGTGCGCTCGGCGCAGCGTTCGATGTCCAGTACGCGCTCAATGCCAATTCGACGCTCGTCGCGCAGGCGCGCGCGGACGGCGTGACCGAGGCGATGGTGTTTCCCGGCGGCTCCGCCTCCGCACCGTTTCAGGGGCGCGGCGCACTCGTGCATCTGCAGCCCGATGGCGACATTCTCGACCGCGCGCAGGCAGCGCTGTTCGTGCGTGTCGGCAGCGGCACGTCGGACAAGACGGGCGGTTCGCGCGCGGCGCAGTGGCAGCTCGTCCGCAATGCGCTCGACGAAGCGCGTGCGCCGCAGGGCATCGACCCGCGCGAGCGCCTGCTCGGCCGCCTCGACCGCGCGAGTCTTACGCCTGTTCTCGATCGGCGCATCCCGCTCGTGATCGCCGCCGAACGCGAATCGGATATCCGGCAGGCGATTGCACTTGCCGACGATTACGGCATTCGCATCGTCATCCTCGGCGGCGCGGAGGCGTGGCGCGCGAAGACGGACCTCGCGGCGAAGCGGATTCCGGTTATCCTCGATCCGATGCTCAACCTGCCGCTCAGCTACGACCAGATCGGCGCGCGCCTCGATAACGCCGCGTTGCTTTCGAATGCGGGGGTGCGGATTGCGTTCACCGTGCCCGGCTTCGGCATTCATCTCAGCTACAATGCTGGATCGGCGCTGCGCGAAGGCGCGGGGATCGCTGCTGCAAACGGGCTGCCCTATGCGGCGGCGCTCCGCGCGATCACGCGCAGCGGCGCGGAAATTTGGGGCGCCGACGACCGGCAGGGCAGCATCGCGCCCGGCAAGGCGGCCGATCTTGTGATCTGGGATGATGATCCGCTGGAGCCCCAGTCCGGCCCGGCGATCGTGCTAATCGGTGGACGCGAGGCGCCGGATACGTCGCGGCAGGCGGCGCTGCGCGATCGTTACCGGCCGGGCGCCGAAACGCCATTGCCGCCGGCATACCGATGAAACGCTGCCTCATCCTCACCGCGCTGATCGCGTGGCCTGCCGCCGCGCACGAGCCCGGCGAACTCGGGCTTCCGATGCTGGCGCCTGCGGCACAGACCGGAACGCCTGTCGCCACCGCGCCGCGCATCCAGTCGCCGGGGCAGACGCTGCCGATGAAGTCTACGCGGCGCATCGCCTTCGAAACGCGCGAGGCGAGCTGGGCGTCGCTGTCGCTATCGCCGGACGGCAGGACGATCGCCTTCGATATCCTCGGCGATCTCTATGTGATGCCGGTGTCGGGCGGTCGGGCGAAGCCGATCGCGCGGGGCATGGCGTTCGAAACGCAGCCGGTGTTCTCGCCCGACGGCAAATGGCTTGCTTTTGTCAGCGATCGCTCGGGATCAGAGAATCTGTGGGTGATGCGCCCCGATGGATCGGGCGCGCGGCAGATCAGTTTCCGCGACGAGGTTTCTCCGATCACCTCGCCGGCGTGGAGCGCGGACGGCAGCGCGCTCTACGTGACGCGGTTTCGGCCCGAACTCAACGCCTACGAATTGTGGCGGTATGCGCTCTCCGGCGTGGAGGAGCTGGTGGTGCCGGTGCGATCGAGCCCCGATCAGGACCGCAGCGGCTTCCGGCATTCGGTTGGCGCCAATACCTCGCGTGACGGTCGGTATCTCTACTATGCCGCGCTCACCGGCAGCATCAATTTCGACAGCGTTCCCGAATGGACGATCCGTCGCCGCGATCTCGGGACGGGCGCGGAGACGGTGATCCTGCCTGAACCGGCAAACCGGCGCGGCGGACCTGCGGGCGCGTTCTTCCGGCCCGTGGTGTCGCCGGACGGGAAGATGCTGGCCTATGCGACGCATCACGACGGCGGCACCGCGCTTCACTTGCGTGACCTTGAAACGGGCACCGACCGGAGGCTCGCATTTCCGGTGCAGCGCGATCTCGCCGAGGCTGCGCTGTGGCAGGATCTGTTTCCCGGCTATGCTTTCACGCCCGATGGCAAGGCGCTGATCGTCGGCACCAATGGGCGGATCGAGCGCATCGACGTCGCATCGGGAGCGCGGACGAACATCGCTTTCAGCGCGAAGGTCGACGTGGAACTGGGCACCCTGCAGGCGCCCGATATCCGACAGGAGACAGGCCCGGTTCGCGCGCGGCTGATCCAGACGCCGGTGCTGTCGCCGGACGGGCGCACGCTCGCGTTCTCGGCGCTCGGCCGTGTCTATCTGATGCCTGCGGACGGCAGCGCGAAACCGCGCCGCGTGACCTCCGACGGAGATCCCGAATTCCATCCCGCGTGGTCGCCCGATGGGAAGAGCCTCGCCTATGTCACGTGGACCGCGAAGGGTGCGGGACATGTCTGGACTGCATCGCTTGATGGCGCGCCACGTCGTTTGAGTGCTGCTGCCGATTATTACACGAACCCCGTGTTCACGCCGGACGGCAGTGCCGTGCTCGCGCTGCGCTCCGCGCAGGCGGCGCGCCTGCTCACGTACATGGAATTCGGCAACCAGCGGCAGGCGACGCTCGTGTCGCTCCCTGTTGCGGGCGGCGTGGCGCGCGAGATACTGTCCGATACGATGGGCGGAAAGCTGCATTTCGCGGCCAATCCCGGCGAAGTGTATCTGCAATTCGGGGACGGTCTCAACGCCGTCGATCTGACAAGCGGCAAGCGGCGGCGCGCGGTCTCCATCGTCGGGCCGGGCTATTATTTCATCGAAGGGCCGGTGCCGGTCGATGATGTCCGCATCAGCCCGGACGGAACGCACGCCATCGCGATCATCGCGCAGCAATTGCATCTCGTCGATCTGCGTGGGAATTCGGAAGGCAAGGTCGATCTTCTGACGCCAGGCCCTTCGCATCGCCAGCTTTCCGATGTCGGCGCGGATTTTCTGGAATGGGCGGATGGCGGGCGCACGATTACGTGGGCGGTCGGATCGACGTTCTACCGGATGCCGCTCGATGGCTTGAAACCGACGACGATGGAAATGGTCGTCGAGGTGCCGCGCGACACGCCTTCGGGGCGTCTGCTGCTGAGCGGCGCGCGCGCGATCACGATGAACGGCGACGCGGTGATCGAGGATGCCGATATCCTGATCGACGGCGACAGGATTGCCGCTGTGGGTGCGCGCGGATCGATTTCCGTTCCCGCGGACGCTGTGGTTCGCGACGTGCGCGGCAAGACGATCGTGCCCGGCTTTATCGACACGCACGACCATGTCGCGGACGTGCGCCGCGATGTGCTCGACATGCAGCCGTGGGGACCAGCCGAGCGGCTTGCTTACGGCATCACGACGGCGTTCGATCCTTCCACGCTGACCATCGATGGGCTTGCCTACGAGGATCTGATCGATGCGGGTCTCGCGGTCGGATCGCGTATGCCTTCGACGGGGACGGCGCTGTTCTCGTTCAATCGGTTCGAGTCGCTGGATGAGGTGCGCGCGGTGCTGCGCCGCTACCGGGATCATTATCGCACGTTCAACATCAAGCAGTATCAGGCGGGCAATCGCCGCGTGCGCCAGTGGATCGCGATGGCGGCGCAGGAACTCGGAATGCTGGCGACCACCGAGGGTGCGCTGTCGCTGAAACTCGATCTCGGTCAGATCGCCGACGGATACGGCGGAAGCGAACATGCGTTGCCGGTGACGCCGCTCGGGCACGATGTGATCGAATTCGTCGCGCGCAGCGGCAGTGGCTATACGACGACGCTGGTGATCACCAATGGCGGCCCGCCGGGGCAGGATTATTTCATCGCGCGTGACAACCAGCACGACGATCCGAAATACCGTCGCTTCACGCCGCACTTCGCGGCTGACACGAAGATGCGTTCGCAGCGCTGGCACATCGATTCCGACTACAGCTTTCCGGCGGTCGCCGCGGGTGCGGCGGCGATCCAGCGTGCGGGCGGTACGGTCGGGATGGGCGCGCACGGTGAGCTTCCTGGCATCGGGTACCACTGGGAGATGGAAGCGCACACGATGGGCGGCATGACACCCACCGAGGTGCTGCGTGCGGCCACGATCGGCGGTGCGCGAACGATCGGGCGCGGCGCCGAATTCGGCAGTCTCGAAGCGGGTAAATATGCCGATCTCGTCATCCTCGATGCTGATCCGCGCACGGATATCCGCAATGCGCGCCGCATCGCACAGGTGATGAAGAACGGCCGCCTCTACGACGGCGCCACGCTGGATGAGGTCTGGCCGCGCACACGGGCGCATGAGGCGCCGTGGTTCGGGACAAATGGAGATGACAGATGAGAATTATGGCCGCGTTCCTTGCCTTGGCTCTCGCGTCGCCAGTGGCGGCGCAGACCGCGGCCGCGCCCAAGGAGTTTCCGAAGAGCCTCGTTGAAATCTATCGCATCGCACCGGGGCAGCATGAGGCGTTTCTGCGTTTCATCGCGCGTACCGATGCGGTGAATGCCGAAGCCGGTTTGCCGCCGCGGCAGCTCTATGTGCACAGCGATGGTG
>ERZ761602.5369-NODE-5369-length-15291-cov-4.584077_pt1 | contig 15291 bp, 11 predicted proteins | sample MGYA00512165_ERZ761602 | MGnify/ENA primary metagenome ERZ761602 (study PRJEB28899, sample SAMN02445085) | bioreactor sludge metagenome | biome: EBPR sludge; isolation source: Thorneside wastewater treatment plant | place: Australia: Brisbane, Thorneside...
CATCACCATCGACAGCATGCGTACGGACATCGATGCCGTGCTGCAACGCATCGCCCACGCCGGCTATGACAACGAGCGTTTCCTGGCACCCGATGCGGCCTACACCGCGCTGCCTGGATGCTGCCAGTACGAACGGACGTTCAAACGGGCCCCGCAGAATGCCCAGGCAACGGTGCCTGTGCAAGATGACGCGCACCATCACCACATAGCCGAAGAGGGGACAGGGCAGGAGGTGGCCGATCCGTTGGCACCGGTCCTTACAGGATACTTCGCGCTGAAGGATGCGCTGGTGGCTTCCGATGCGACCAAGGCGAAGGACGCTGCGATCCAGTTGAACGAAGCCGTGCGCGGCGTGGACATGGGCGCCTTGGACCATGAGGTCCACATGGTGTGGATGGAGGTGATGGGATCGCTGACAAGCACCACCACGACGATCGCCAATGCCAAAGGGCTGGAGGCACAACGCAAGGTCTTCCGTGAGCTGACCGCGCCGATGACAAGGCTTGTGAAGGCATCGCCGACTTCCACGCCGGTGTATCTGGACCATTGCCCCATGTACGAGGGCGGGGCCGATTGGCTCAGCCGGGACAAGGCCATCAAGAACCCCTTCTACGGGTCTCAGATGATGACCTGTGGCAGCGTGAAGGAGACCATCATCCGCTGATCGTGTCATGCCGGTTTCCTCCAACATCCGATCGGTACTGCTGCTGGTGCTCCTGCACGGGCTCACGGGGATGATGCCCGCGCAGACCCAGCATGGCGGTCATCCCGCCTTGGGCACCTCCGGTCCGCTCGGGGACTTCACGCCCAGGGTCACGCGGTACGACCTCGTCATCACGGACACCATCGTCAGCTACACCGGCAAGCCCCGCAAGGCCTACGCGGTGAACGGGAGCATCCCCATGCCAACGCTCACCTTCACGGAAGGCGATACGGCGATGATCGTGGTGCGCAACGCGATGGCGAAGGAGGAGACCTCCCTGCATTGGCACGGCCTGATCCTGCCCTACCACCTGGATGGCGTGCCCCACCTCACCACCGCGCCCATCAAGGCGGGTGAGACGCAGGTGTACAAATTCCCATTGGTACAGAGCGGGACCTATTGGTACCACTCCCACACGGGCTTGCAGGAACAGAACGGCATGCACGGTGCGCTGATCGTCCACAAGCGTAATGCGGCGCCGATGCCCGAGCACGTGGTGATCCTCAGCGAGTGGACCGACATGAAGCCGAAGGAGGTGCACCGCAGGCTGCATGCCGCCAACGACTGGAGCGCGATCAGGAAGCACAAGGTCCGCCCCGGCTCCGTGCAGAGCTACAGCGATGCCATCAAGGAAGGCGCGCTCGGTGTGAAGCTCACCAACGAGTGGAAGCGGATGAACGCCATGGACGTGAGTGATGTTTACTACGACCTGCTTCTGGCGAACGGCCGCCCGGTTGACGAAGCTCCCGATCTGAAAGCAGGCGAACGAGTGCGCATCCGCCTGATCAATGGCGGTGCGAGCAGCTACTTCTGGATCACCTATGCCGGTGGGAAGATGACGGTGGTGGCCAGCGACGGCATTGACGTGGAACCCGTGGAGGTGGACCGCTTCATCATGGGCGTGGCCGAGACCTACGACATCATCGTGACCATCCCCGCGGACAGCACGGCCTATGAACTGCTGGCCACCAGCGAGGACCGCGTGCGCTCCGCCTCGGTGTGGCTCGGATCCGGCATCCGCCAGCTTGCCGCACCGCTCCAGCCCCTGAAGTACTTCGAGGGCATGGAGATGATGAATGACATGATGAAGATGAACGGGGACCTGGATGATATGGGCATGCACATGAGCCTGCAACAGATGGACATGAACGTGGTGATGTATCCGGAGATCACCGGTCCGAAGGATGCCACGCGCACCGAAGGTGCCGGAGATGATCACGGTGGAGACCGGTACAACAGCAACGCGCTGTCCGACATCGTGACGTTGAACTATGCCATGTTGCGTTCGCCTACGCCCACGACCCTGCCGCCGGGTCCGGTGAAGGAGCTGAAGTTCACCCTCACGGGCAACATGAACCGCTACCTGTGGGCGATCGACAACCGCACCGTGAGCGAGACCGACCGCATCCTCATCCGCAAGGGCGAGAACGTGCGCATCATCCTGACCAACAACAGCATGATGCGCCACCCCATGCACCTGCACGGGCACTTCTTCCGGGTGGTGAACGGCCAGGGCGAGCATGCCCCGTTGAAGAATGTGCTCGACATCATGCCCATGGAAACGGACACCATCGAGTTCGCCGCCACCGAGGAGGGCGATTGGTTCTTCCACTGCCACATCCTCTACCACATGATGAGCGGCATGGGCCGGGTGTTCGTGAACCCCGCGCCGCGGCCCAACCCCGTGCTGCCCGATGCCCGCAAGGCGGAGCGCCTGTTCCTGCGCGAGGACAAGGCCTGGCACTTCATGGCCCAGAACGACTTCGCCACCAACGGCAACGACGGGGAGGCCATGCTGATGAACAAGCGCTGGAACCTGCAGGCGGAATGGCGCCTCGGCTATACCCCCATGCACGGGCAGGAAGTGGAGATGCACTTCGGCCGATCCCTCGGCAAGATGCAGTGGTGGTTCCCGAACATCGGCATCGACTGGCGCACGCGCGAAGGCCACGGCGATGATGCGGAGGAGAACCTCTTCGGGCAGCGTAACACCAAGAACAGCCGGAGCGTGCTGCATGCCGGGTTCCAATACACCCTGCCCATGCTCCTGGTGTTCGATGCGCGCATCGACACCGACGGACAGCTACGCGCCCAGCTGATGCGCGAGGACATCCCGCTCACCCCGCGCCTGCGGCTCGACCTGATGGGCAACAGCGACCTGGAGCACATGGAGCGACTGCGTTATGTGCTGGACAAGAGCTGGGCGCTGAGCACGCACTACGACAGCGACATGGGCTGGGGCGTGGGGGTGACAGTGACCTACTGAATGGTGGAGCGCTCACGCGGGCTGGAGAGTCACCCATGGCGTGCTGTCGAAGCCTACTTTTTCGTTCCGCGACGCGACTTGGCCACCGCCTTTTTGTTCGTGCGCCCCGCTCCGCTCTTCGGTCGGGTGCTGCCGCCATACACATGGCGTTCACGTTCGATCTGCGACCCGGGCTGCTCATGCATGCGCGCCGTCATGCCCGTCTGGCCGGGATGCTGTTCACCGGGCATGCGCGCATCGGCGGTCTTGGGCTTCGGCTTGCCCACAAGGCCCAGGCGGGGCTTCGTGGCTTTTGCGACAGGCTTCACGGCTTTCGCCGCGGCCTTGGCGCTCGTCTTCCGGACAGGGGCCTTGGCGGTCTTCTTGGTGGCCATTGGGGTGTGGGTGTTCGCGAGTTTCATGGAAACTTAGGCACGAGGGGCGCCGCTTGAATTGACGGCGGTCATCCGCACCCTGCACCCGGGTCATGCATGAGGGCCGGTCCGCCAACCGCCCGTCACGCGGCCAACTTCAGCGCACAACAGACCTCGCAGCACCCTGGTCCCGTTCCACCTTGGGGCCATGTGGCGCAACTACCTCCTCATCGCCTGGCGCACCCTGAAGCGCGACAAGCTGTTCGCTGCGCTGAACATCATCGGCCTCGCCATCGGCGTGGTGGCGTGCCTGCTCATCCACATCCATGTGCAGGACGAGCTCAGCTTCGACGCGCACCACCGCAAGGCCGACCGCATCTACCGCATCCAGGCCCACTACCAGTTCGGCGATGTGAAGGACGACTTCGGCATCACGCCCTTCCCCATCATGGAGGCCCTGCTGCGCGAGTACCCCGACATCGAGGCGGGCGTCTCGCTCTATCAGCTGGGGCAGACCACGCTCGAATACGAGGGCCGGAAGTTCGTGGGAGCCGACGGATACAATGCCGACACCAGCACCTTCCGCACCTTCGACTTCACCTTCACGCACGGCGGGCCCGATGCGCTCGATGAGCCGGACAACATCGTCATCATGCAGGAGATGGCCACGCGCATGTTCGGCGCGGAGGACCCCATCGGCAAGCTGGTGACGCGCAATGGACGCACCCTGAAGGTGGCCGGCGTCATCGACGGGCAGGCGGAGAACACCCACATCCCCATGGGCGTGTTCATGAGCCGGCTCGGCATGCCGCCGCAGGCGAAGGAGCAGCTGGCGCAGAGCTGGGGCAACAACAGCTGCTTCAACTACCTCGTGCTGGCGCCCGGCGTGGACGAGCACGCGTTCCAGGCCAAGATGGACGCCTTCGTCACGAAGTACATCATCCCGCAATGGGGCGGCGAGGAGTTCCAGGGCAGCATCCGCTTCAACCTGGAGCCCTTGCGCGAGGTGCACTTCAACAACGCGCTCATCTACGACACGCCGAAGAAGGGCAACAAGGCCTACGTCACGCTCTTCGCCATCGTGGCGGTGCTCATCCTGGCCATCGCCTGCATCAACTACATCAACATGAGCACCGCCGACGCCACCCGGCGCGCCAAGGAGGTGGCGCTGCGCAAGGTGTGCGGTGCGCAGCGCGGCCAGCTCGTGGCCCAGTTCATCGGCGGCAGCGTGCTGATCGCGCTCATCGGCATCGCGGTGGCCCTGGGGCTGCTCTGGCTGGCGCTGCCGGCGTTCAACAGCATCACTGGGAAGGCCATCGGCATGGGGGGGGTGCTGCGCGGGAGCTTCGTGGGCGCGCTGGCGCTCATCCTCATCGCCATCGGCGTGGTGGCGGGCAGCTACCCGGCCTTCTTCCTCTCGCGCTTCGCGCCGCAGCTGCTGCTGAAGGAGGGCGTGGCCGGCGGTGCCGGGCGCAACCGTGCGCGCAAGGTGCTCATGGGCGCTCAGTTCGCCATCGCGCTCTTCATGGTGGTGGGCACCCTCGCCGTGTTCGCCCAGTTGCACTGGCTGCGCAATACGGACATGGGCTTCCGCAAGGAGAACCTGCTCAGCATCGCCATGCCGCTGCCGCCCGGGCCGGATACGCTGGCGTGGGACAGGCTGCGGCCGGTGAAGGACGAGCTGCTGCGGCAGAGCTTCGTCACGGCCGCCTCCTTCACGCAGCACCTGCCCGGCCAGGGCAGCGGCCGCTGGGTGCTGAAGGCGAACACGCCCGAGGGCCGCATCGACAAGCCCATGCCCACCATGAGCACCGATGCCGATTTCCCCGCGCTGCTCGGCGTGGAGCTCGCGGCCGGGCGCTACTTCGACCCCGCCATCCCCAGCGACCGCGAGAACGCCGTGATGGTGAACGAGAGCGCCGTGAAGGCCTTCGGCTGGCGTGATCCGCTGGCTGAGAAGATCTACGTCGGCGGCGACAGCGCCGATCATGAGCTCACCGTCATCGGGGTGCTCAAGGACTTCCACTACACCAGCTTGCACACGCCGATCGAGCCGCTCGTGCTCTTCCAGAGCAGCCAGCGGTACGGCGCGCAGCACCTGGTGCTGCGCCTGCAGCCGGGCGATGCGGGGCAGCAGCTCGCCACGCTGCAAGGGGAGTGGAAGCGGCTCTTCCCCGATGCCGAGTGGGAGGCCACCTTCCTCACCGACAGCATCGCGCAGCTCTACCAGGCCGAGGACAGGCTCTACCGCGTCTTCGCCGCCTTCGCCGTGCTCACCATCCTGCTCACGGTGATGGGCCTTTACGGCCTGGCCTACTTCACCGCGCGGCAGCGCACGCGCGAGATCGGCATCCGGCGCGTGATGGGCGCACCGCTGTTCGATATCGTCCGGCGCCTCAACACCGAGTTCGTGGTGCTGCTGGGCCTGGCGCTCCTGGTGGCCTTCCCGCTGGCCTTCTACGCCATCGGCCGTTGGCTGGAGACCTTTGCCTACCACACCCGCATCTCGCCGCTGCTCTACGCGGCGGCCTTGCTCATCACCCTGCTCGTCACGGTGCTCACGGTATCGGTGCAGGCTTACAAGGCCGCGATGGCCGATCCCGTGAAGGCCCTGCGCTACGAGTGAGCCGTCGCCCAGGGCCGGGGGAACGCTACTGCGATGGCGCCCTTGCGGTGAGGGCGCTGCGGTCGAGCCCTTCGGCCGGCCCGCGCGCGGCTATTGCTTCACCACCCGAAGCGGAGCCTGCCGGCCCGATGCGGTGAGCGGCAAGAGCAAGTAGGTGCCGGCGGGCAGCATGCCGAGATCGATGGAGCCGTGGCCATCGACGCGGACCGTGGCCAGGCAGCGCCCTGCGATGTCGTGCACCGCGGCCCGTTGGCCGGGTCGCAGCCCAGGTACGGTGACGCTGCCCGCGGTGGGGTTGGGGAATGCGCGTGCGGCCTTCCCATCACGGGGATCATCCGGCATCGCCGTGGTGAGCGGCCCGCAGCCGAGCACCGCCCAATGCGCATCCCCTTGGGTGTAGGCTTGCAGACAGCCGTACTCTTCGAATAGCTGGCAGAGGTAGCCGAAAAGGCCGGAGCTTGCACCGATGCCTTCGATGAGGTAGCGCCCGCCCGAGAGCACGAAGCGCCGGTGCGCGCGGCCGTTGAACCAGCTGGCATCGATGCTCGTGACGATGGGCGCGGCAGCGCAGTCGCCATACGTGCCGGATAACGTATCGCCAACCGCGAGGTTGAAGTCGTAGAGCAGGCGGGGATCACCCTCGCCGGGCAGCACCACCCACCAACGGCCTTCAGCGCTGTCGGCCCGGAGGGCACCGGCATAGGCATCGATCGCCAGGGTGACCGGCGGCGGCGGCGGGTCGCCGAGCAGCGGTGCGATGGTGGCCGTGCCCTGCCGCCGCAACCGCTTGTACAGCTGCCCCTGGATGGCGGTATCGCCTTGCACGGTGATGGTGAAGAGCAAGTGCTGCGCCTCCAGGCCCTCGAAGCGCCAGTGCTCCTCCGACCAGGCGGAGCTGTCGTTGAAGTGCAGCGGCTGGGCGTGCAGGGCGATGGGCATGAGGAGGTTGGCGATGCCGCCGAGGAAGCAGCCGGAGGATGTGCGTGCGGTCATGGTGCGTGGATTCATGGCAGTGCCAGGCGGCGGATGTCGATCGCGCCGTGGTGCCGCTTGTTGTAGATCAGCGTTCGCCCATCGCGGCCGATGAAGGCGCGGCCGTCCTCCTCGCCCGGCCCGGCCTGCGTGATCGTCTCATCGCCGGAGCCATCGGGATGCACGCGGTGGATGCTGTGCTGCCCGCTGGCCATGGTGCTGTAGTAGATCCAGCGCCCATCGACGCTGTACATGGGCCAGCCATCGATCACCGTGGGGGTGCGTGTGAGGTTGTCCACCAGCCCGGTGCTGAGGTCGAGGATCACGACGTCGTCGCTGGTCGCGTCGTTGCGCAGCAGCACGATGCGCTCCATGCCGGGCGCATAGCGGGCGCAGGTCTCCTCCATCGGCGTGTCGGTGAGGCGCATCACCTGGCGGGTGCCCAGGTCGAGGCGGTACACATCCAGCGAGCCGTTGCCGCGCGTGCTGTTGAAGAGCAGGTAGCGGCCATCGGGGCTGAAGTAGGGGTGGATGTCGCGTGCGGGATCACTGGTCAGCCGCTCGAGCCCGGAGCCGTCCGTGCGCATGCGGTAGACCTCCTCGTTGCCGTCGCGGTCGCTGACGAAGGCGATCCATTCGTTGTCCGCGCTCCAGTCCACGAAGTTGTTGTTGTGGGCGTCGTGCGTGACGCGCTGCTGCGCACCGGTGGCGAGGTCCATGATGAAGAGCTGCCAGGTGCCCGTGCGGTTGCTCTGGTACAGGATGCGCCTCCCATCGGCGGAGAGCCGGGGATAGGCGTTCTCCACGCCGGGCTCGTGGAGCAGCAGGGTGTCCGTTGCCATCGCGTGCTGCGCGATGGAGGGTTCCGGCGGCGGCGGCACGCTCTGGCACGCTGCGCCGAGCAGGCAGAAGACGAGCGGAAGCGGGGTGTTCATCATGGGGCACCGAGTTTCTTCAGCATCACCTTGGCGTTCTCGTTATGCGGATCGAGCTCCAGCGAATGCTTGTAGTTCGCGATCGCCAGTTCGCGCCGACCTTGTTTCATGTAGCCCTCGGCAAGGCTGTCATACGGATCGGCCACCTCCGGGAATGCCTCCACGTTCAATTCGAACACGCACACGGCATCCTCCAGCCGTCCCTGGCCCATCAGCAGGTAGCCGAGCGAGTTGGCCGCTGCACCGTCCAAGGTGTACTCCGGGTCGCTGCGGTGCCGCCGGAAGAATGCCAAGGCCTGTTCGCGGCCCTCGTTCTTCAGGATCCGCGCGATCGCCTGTACCAAGGGCCGCTTCACGGGAGGGACCTCCCGTCCGTGGAGGATCCGCGCGATGCGCCCGGCCACGCCGTAGATGTCGTACATGCTCGTATTGGACAGCACCACGATGCAGCGGTCGTTCTCGATGAATCGGTACATCACCGTGGTGAAGCCCCGGTTGCCGCCATCGTGGTAGGCCACCGTGACGCTGTCCCGGCCGGGCACGAAGTAGCGCATCACCATCCAGCCAAGGCCGAAGTCGCCGCGCACCGGCCTGATCCACGCGGCCTGCAGGTGGGTGGGCAGCAAGGTGCCGTTGCGCAAGGCACGGTCGTACCGGAAGAGGTCCATCGTCGTGCTGGACACATGGCCGGAACCGATCACGGAGGAGGGATCGCGGTAGGCTTCACGGTCGTAGCTGGTCCAGGTGTTCACGTAGCCCTGCGCCATGCGCGGCATCACACGCGGATCGTCCTCCGTGAAGCTGTCCACCATGCCCGCTGGCTCGAAGACCCGGGTCCGCAGCTGCTCGCTGAAGGGCTTCCCGGTCACGCGCTCCACGACCAGCGCGAGCGCGGAGTACCCGAGGTTGGAGTAGTGCGATGCGCTCCCGGGCTCGAACAGCAGGGGCTTGTCCAGGAAGAGGTCCACGAAGCGTTCCAGGGTGCGCGGCTGTTTGGCCACCACGCTGTCGAAACCGGGGATCACATGGTAATTGGGGATGCCGGAGGTGTGCGACAGCACATGGCGGAGGGTGATCCTCTCCGCGTGCTGCACCCGGTACGCGGGGATGTGCTTCACCAGCGGATCATCGAGCGAGAGCTTGCCTTCATGCGCGAGCTGCAGGATGAGCAGCGCGGTGAACTGCTTGCTGAGCGAGGCGAGCTTGTACCGGGATTCGACGGTATTGGGCACGTTCCACTCGCGGCTGGCCAGGCCGAAGGCCTTGTGGTAGATGACCTCGCCCCGGTCGGCCACGAGCACGGTGCCGCTGAATTCGGTGCGGTCCGCGATCACGCGCATCAGGGAATCGATCCGCGCGTGCTGCGCGTGCAGCGCTTGCAGGATCAGGCAGAGGCCGGCGGTGATCGTCTGGCGCTTCATGGTCCTTTGTGCAGGTGCGCCGCCAGCTGCTCCTCGATCACGGGCAGGGGCAGCATCCCCATCTCCAGGAAGGCGCGGTGGAAGCGTGCCGCATCGAAGCGCGGACCGAGCTCGGCGGCAAGCCGCTCGCGCAGCCGCTGGATGGCGTCGGCGCCCACCTTGTAGCTCAGCGCTTGGGCGGCCCAGTTGGTCACGCGCGTCACCTCGCGGTCGGCCAGTTCGGGCACCCCGGGGATGTGCTCCTCCCAATAGGTCAGCGCCTCCTGGCGCGACCAGCCGAGGCCGTGGATGCCCGCATCGAGCGCCACGCGCACCGAGCGCACCAGGTCCCACTCCCATTTGCCGAGCTCCTGCAAGGGGTCTGCGTAGGCGCCGAGTTCCTGGCCGTAGTCCTCCACATAACAGGCCCAGCCCTCGAAGTTGCCCGGATAGAGCAGGTGGGCGCGCAGGTCGGTCGCCGCGGCGGCCTGGCGCAGGCTTGCTTGCAGGTGATGGCCGGGGATGGCCTCGTGCAGGTAGAGCCAGTCCAGCGCGCGGGCATCGAAGCGGCCGTTGTGGAAGTTGAATTGGAACACATCCGCGCCATAGGCGTTGTGCGCGCGCGAGAGGTAGATGCCGGGCGGGGTGTGCGGGCCGGCGTCGGGCCATTCCATGGGGTGGATGGGCGGCAGCTCCACGGCGCCCACGAATCCGGAAAGCCGCGTGCGCACCGTGCTGTCCAGCGCGGCGAAGCGCTGCAGCACCTCGGCCTTGTCCGTGATCCAGCCGCCTTGGGGCGCGGCACCGAGCAGCGCGCGCAGGCGCCCGATCGCCTGGTGGCAGCGCTCCGCCTCCGCCGCGCCGAAGGCCACCAGCTCCTGCGGCGTGCGCTCATAGCCGGTGAAGCGCCGCACCAGCAGCCGGTACCACTCCTGGTGGTCGGGGAGGCCGTGCACGCCGTGCGCGGGCATGGGCCGCCCGGCCTGCAGCCAGCGGCGCTCCACGGTGATGCGGTGCAGCTGGTGCGCCACCTCGAAGCGCGCCGTGGCGAGCAGCAGGCGCTCCTCGGCGGTGGCCCCTTCCGCGTGCGCACCGAGCAGCAGGCGCTGTTGCTCGCTGAAGAAGCGTTGCTGTGCCGCCAGCACGCTATCGGGCGGCACGGATGCCAGGCGCTCCCGCAGATCGAGCGCGAAGGGCTCGGGCGCCCATGCGGCATAGCCGGCGGTGAAGTCCTGCAGCAGCGCGTGCAGCGCGGTGCCGCCTTGGGCACGGCCCACCTGCGCCGCGCACACTCCGATCGCCAGGGCGAGCATCGCTCTCATCGCACGCGCGGCATCCATTCCGTTACCGCGCGGCCCACCAGCTGCTGGTACGGCCCGCTGCCCGCCACGGCGGCCTTGAAGTCGTCGGCCTGGTGCATGCCGTGGTCGGCATCGGGCACCACCTGGAAGGTGACGCTGCCGGGGTGCGCGGCCTCGATGAGGCCGCGCAGCAGTTCGTGGTCGTGCCGGGCGGCGATGTAGTCGGCCTCGCCCCAGAGGAGCAGGGTCCTGCCCCGGAAGCCCTTCCATGCCGCCGGGATGCTCAGCGCATAGAGCTCGTCGTTGTAAGCGCGGGCACGGACATCGAAGATGCCGGCGTATTCGGCGCATACCGGCTTCCGGGCGGCGGCCTGCGCGGAGCTGAGGCGGTCGGCGAAGTACCAGGCGGCGCATTCGCCGAAGTCCTTGATGAAGGCATCGGTGCGCTCGGCATCCCATCCGTAGGCCTCGCCGATGGTGCGCCGCGTCTTCAGCAGGTGCTCCAGGAAGTTGCTGCCGATGGTGCCGTAGGCCACGATGCGCTGCACCGGCGTGCGCTGCGCCACCAGCGGTGCGAAGACCCCGCCCATGCTGTGGCCGATGATGGTGACGCTGCTGCTGTCGATGTCGGCGCGCCGCTTCAGCTGGGCGATCATCTCGGCGTAGCCCGTCATCTCATGCATGAAGCTCACCTCGCCGCAGGCGGTGCTGGAGCGCGCGGCATCGCCCATGCCGGGCTTCTCCAGCCGGGCGCAGGCGTAGCCCATGCGGCTGAGCGCGTTGAGCAGCTGCACCTCGCTCCGTGCGGTATCCAGCGGGGAGTCGAGGGAATAGCACCCGATGCCGCCGATGAAGGCCACCAGCGGGGCCTTGTCCGGCTGGCGCGTGCGCGGCCGGGTGAGGATGGCGCGCTGCACGCCGTTCACGGTGGCGTGCGCGGTGTATTCCACGCGCAGGTCGGGGTAGCGCTCCTCGGGCCATCCGCGCAGCGTCATGCTGCCGGCGAGGGGCTTCCGGTCCCGCAGCAGGCGGTAGGCGAGGGTGCTGCCGCTCTGGTGCTGCGCCAGGGCCACGAGCACTTCATCGGGACTGGCCACCGGCTGTCCGCCCAGCTCCGTCAGCAGGTCGCCGCGCTGCCAGCCGGCGGCCTCGCCCGAACCGCCGGGCAGCACCTCGGCCACCAGCACGCCGGGCGTGGCGCCTACGCCCATGATGCGGCGCAGGTCGTCCGTCACCCGCTCCATGCGGATGCCGAGGAAGACGCGGCGCGGCAGCTGCTGCCCGGTGCAGGCGTTGGCGCCGAGTAGCATGAGCAGGGCCGGCAGGAGGAAGGGCAGGGAGCGGTGGCGCATGATTCAAGGGGTGTGCACGATGCGGTGGGTGGTGCTGCCCGCGGGGGTGCTGAGCACGAGGAAGAGCGTGCCGTGCGGCAGGGCGGAAAGGTCGATGCGGTGGGTGTCGGCGCCGCGGGGAATCGCTTGCTCCTGCAGCAGGCGGCCGTCGGCGGCATGGATGCGCAGGGTGCCGCCGGTGGCGAGGGCCGGGGTGCTGAGGGTGGCCCAGCCCCGGGCCGGGTTGGGTGCCACCCGCGCCGGGGCCTGCCCACGGAAGGGGATGGCCAGTGCGGTGGAGGGGTCGAGCACCGTTACCGTGCGCAGCACCGAGCCGTTCGATCCGGTGAAGGCATAGAGCTCCATCAGCGGCGCCCCGAGGCCCGGCGCCCACCAGCGCGTGAAGCGGGCAAAGGTGGTGTCCTCGGGCGAGCCGTCGGCGATGCCGGTGGTGAGCACCTGGCTGCGCACCACATCGGTGAAGGTGCCGTAGGGCATCAGCAGGGTGCCGCTGCCATCGATCCATTGCGTGGTGGTGCCGCAGGTGTGGTAGGTGGCGCCGAGCCCCGTGGATTCGTAGCAGTAGTTGTCGGCGATGGTGTCCGGATAGAGGTGCGGGATGGACTGCACGAGCTCGTCGTTGTCGTACACGTACTCGATCACCGGACCCATGGAACTCAGTTCATAGAGGCCCTCCTCGCGCCGGTCGTAGTAGCGGTAGGTGATCCAGGCGGGGTCGAAGCTCAGCCATTGCTTGCGCACATGGTCCGATTCGGGGAAGAGGCTTTGGTGCGGCGCGTCTTCGGGCGCGATGCTGGCGATGGCGGTGTACGAGGTTGTGACGATGGCCAGGGCGCTGTGGTCCCACACCACGCCGAAGCCGGCCGGCCCGGGGTCGAAGTCTTCATCGCCCTCCACGCCGTGCAGGTAGAAGGTGTCGCCCACGGCAGGCATCAGGTCCTGGTAGGTGAGCACCTGTGCGCGGAGCACGGGCGAGAGGCAGGCCGAGAGGAGCAGCGCGTATGCATTCTTCATGGCGTTGGTGCGGCGCTTGTGGGCGACGCGGGGCCAATGTGCCGTGGGCCGCAGGGCGCGGCATGTGCAGAACGTGCTATCCGCAATGATGGAACGGGCAACGGTTGTTCGGGGCAATGGCCGGCCCCTGCCTGATGGCCGCGCATGCCCTCAGGGGATGATCCGCACGGTGCGCAGCCAGCGGTAGCCGTCCCGCTCGATCAGCACCACGTACAGGCCCGGCGCGTGTTCGGACAGGTCGGCCTGCACGGATCCGGTGGCCCCGGTCCACCGCTGCAGTTCGCGGCCCGAAGCGTCCAGCAGGCGCACGGTGCACGGCCGGTCGGCGGCGCCCATGCGGATGAGCACCGGCCCGGTGGTGGGGTCGGGAACGACGGACGCGGCAGCCATGCCCGCGACGGGAACGGACAGCCCGGTGCCGGGCGATCGCCGGTACACGGCGAGCAGTTCCCGCGCGGAACCGATGTAGCCGGCATAGAGTGCGCTGTTGTGGCCCCAGGTCATCAAGGGTCCGTCCACCCCTTCGGCATACCAGGTGTACAAGGTGTCCTGGATGGGGTTGACCCCGAAGAAGCCGTTGGAGTCCGTGGCGGTGATCACGCTGCGCATGCGGAGCGTTTGGGGCACAACCGTTCCATCGGGCATGAGGATGCTGCCATAGCCGTCCGCCACCGTGCTGCGGTATCCGCGCACGTAATGGCCGTCACTGCCCGAGGCGTCCAGGAAGTAGCCCTGCACCGTGTCGGTATGGGCATGGCCATAGGCGATGCCCTCCTCCAGTTCGAGCGTGAAGCGCAGGTCGGGGAATTGCTGCCACACGATCTCGTTGAAGGAGCCGTTCGGCGCGCCACCCACGTACTGGATGCGGTCGGCCTGGTGCAGGAAGAGGTAGAGGGCATCATTGCCCAGCGCGTCGAAGAGCTGCAGCGCCACGTTGGCCGTGTCGAAGTAGTCCGGGAAGAAGATGTAGTTGCCGGGTGCGCTGATGCAGGAGAGCGAATCGGTCGTGTACAGGAAGGCACTGCTCAAGGGCGCAAGGTCCAGCAGGTAGTCGGGGCCTACGGCGGCTTGCAGGGCCTGTTCCAGGGCCGGGGTCACGTCGTGCACATCGCGGAGGTAGGCGGCCCCGACCTGGAAGAAGGCGTCCGTTCCGATCACGGGCGATTGCGCCGTTGCGGAGCCGGTTGCCAGCGCGAGCAGCCCCGCGGCGGCGAATTGGGGAAGGCGGATCGTTCGGTGGTTCATCGTCCCATCGGTTGGCTGCGGCAAGGTCTGCGCCGGTGCTGCGCAGCCCGTGTGCGGGTCGGGCTATTCCCGCCCTGCTTCATGCCGATCAAGGTGGTGGGCGCCGTGGCGTTCCATGCCCGGGGTGCGCCCGTGGTACTGCCGGTAGCTTCGCACGAAGGAACTGGTGTCCACCAGGCCCACGGCCGCCGTCACGGCATGCACGGGCAGGTCGGTGCCGAGCAGCAGCTGGCGCGCCCGGTCCATCCGCAGCGCATGCAGGTAGGCGTGCGGCGGCCGCCCGAAGGCCTGCCGGAAGAGGCGCTTGAAGTGGTGCTCGCTGAGGCAGGCTACGCGGGCCAGCTGCGCAACGGTGAGCGGATCGTGTACGTGCGCATGGGCATGGTCGCGCGCGATGGTGAGGCGCCTCCACAGCTCGCGGCGCGTGGCGGCGCGCAAGGCCGGCAGCCGGTCCGCTGCGGCGCGCTCACCGGCCCGCAGGTCCAGCAGGTGCTCGAGCAGGCGGTCGTGCAGCTCCTCCGCTTCGGTGGGCTCCACCGCCTGTGCCGGCGCATGCACCAGGGCGTGCAGCCGCGCGAACAGCCGGCTCACGGTGTCGTTCATCCGGTGCAGCGCGTCGCCGAACAGGGGGTCGGGGCCGCACTGCCAGGGGTCGTCGAGGAGTTGCTCGGCCGTGGCGGTGCGGGTGCGCAGCGCCTCGGCGGCCAGGCCGGGCTTGAAGCCCACCATCAGCATCTCCTGCTCGTGCTCGCCGCTGAAGGCCGTGCGGTAGTGCTGGCCCTGGTCGAGCACCAGGAAATTCTCCGCATGCACCACGCGGTCGGCGCCGCCCACCCTGTACCACTGCCGTCCGTTCAGCATCAGCCGCACCGAGAGGCGCGACACATGGTCGGCGCATTCCTCCAGCCGCCGCGTGCGGATGTAGAGCGTGCCGCTCTGCAGCGCCCGCATGTCGGCATCGGCGTGGCGCGAGCAGAACACCTGGCCCACCAGCAGCGAGCGCGTGCTTTCGCAATAGGGGCAGCGTGCCATGGCCTCCACTCAAAGCTAGGCCGGTGGGGCATGGGCCTTCCGCCGATGGTGACGGACAGGGATTCCGATGACGGATGCAGCCGGGCGGCGCG
>ERZ761602.5370-NODE-5370-length-15290-cov-8.254545_pt1 | contig 15290 bp, 19 predicted proteins | sample MGYA00512165_ERZ761602 | MGnify/ENA primary metagenome ERZ761602 (study PRJEB28899, sample SAMN02445085) | bioreactor sludge metagenome | biome: EBPR sludge; isolation source: Thorneside wastewater treatment plant | place: Australia: Brisbane, Thorneside...
AGCGCGCCGGTCATCACGTTGATGCAGTGCATGCAGCGCACGCAGTCGCGGTTCTCGATCTCCAGGGCGTGCTCGTCGGAGACCTTCACGGTCGAGAGCGTCGGGCCGGACCCCAGTTCCGCGACCTTCACCAGCCGGATGGCCTTGGTCGGGCAGCGGCTCACCACATCGTTCACCAGGTCGCCCAGGCCGTGCTTGGCGAAGTACTTGCGCGCGAGCGGCTCGTCGGTGCGCATGTTGTCGCGCCAGGTGCCGATCACGGCCATGTCCGAGCGCTGGATGGCGTTCATGCAGTCGTTCGGGCAGCCGGAGAACTTGAACTTGAACTTGTAGGGCAGCGACGGGCGGTGGATATCGTCGAGGAAGGAGTTGATCACCGTGCGGTGGGTCTTGCCCTCGTCGTAGCAGGACTGCTCGCAGCGCGCCGCGCCCACGCAGGACATGGAGGTGCGCACCGCCGGGCCCGCGCCGCCCAGGTCGAAGCCCAGCTCGTTGATCTCGTCGAAGGCGGCCTGCACCTTGTCCGTGCGGGCGCCCTGGAACATGATGTCGCCGCTCTGGCCGTGGAAGGCGATGAGGCCGGAGCCGTGGCGCTCCCAGACGTCGCAGAGCTTCCTCAGGATGTCCGTGGAATAGTGCATGCCCGCCGGCGGCATCACGCGAAGCGTGTGGAATTCCGCCGCATCCGGGAACTGGGGCTTGCCGTCGGCGTCCTTGAGCTCGGTGAAGCGCGGGATGATGCCGCCGCCGTAGCCGAACACGCTCACGGTGCCGCCCTTCCAGTAGCCCTTGCGGGTGCGGTAGGACGTCTCGAGCTGTCCCAGCAGGTCGACGGCCATCGCGTTGTCCGCGGCGAGGCGCTTGAGCCCCGTCACGAAGCTGGGCCAGGGGCCGGTCTCGAGCTGGTCGAGCATCGGCGTGGGATGCGCGGTCTTCGCCTTGTCCATGTCCATCCTCCTTCGCTTGGGGGTGCGGCGGGCCGGGACGCTTCCACGCCCCCGATCGGCCACCGCTTTCGAGTGCAGCCGATCCTACGGACGCCCACCTGCGCCTTCCATCCCTCTCGACGGGTATGGGGTGCCTACCCGAAAGGGTTATGGCCCCGGTCCTTCGCCCGGGGGATGGACGCCCGGCGCCCCCGGGACGGACACTGCGGCCACGACGCCGGCTTGCGCATGGCGCGCCGATCGGCGAGGCTTCCCGGTTCATCCGACCGCCCGAACGGCCCCGCCATGCCCCGCCTCGACCCCGTCGCCCGATTCGCCGTCCCCCTGGGCGGCCAGGAGATCGAACTGCAGACCCTCGCCTTCGAGACCGGCGGCCCCGAGTTCCTGCGCGTGAGGATCCGCGAAGGCCGGCGCTTCACGGTCTTCGACATCGACGCGGCGACCGCCCGCGATTGGTCCGCGGCCATGGCCCGCTGGGCGGCGGAGCGCGGGGCATGAGCGGCGCCTGCGCCGGCGAGGCGCCCGTGGAGGACGTGGTCGACATCGTCCTCGACCTCGAGTCCGAGCCCCTGGCCGCCGGGTTCGAGGCGCCCCTCTACGAGGCCGTCGTGAGGAAGCTTCCCTGGCTGGAGGGCCTTCCGGGCGCCGGCATCCATCCCCTGCGCTGCACCGCCGGCGCCGGCGGCGAGTGGCTCGTCGCCCGCCGGGCCAAGCTCATGATCCGCATTCCCCGCGAGAAAGTCTGCGCCGCGAGCGTCCTCGAGGGCGCATCCCTCACGGTGGGGTCGAGCCGCCTGCGCGTGGGCCAGGGCACCTTCCGCCGGCTCGCCGCCGCCGCCACGCTCTTCTCGCCCCGGGTGGTGACGGGCGACGAGGAGGAGGCGGGGTTCCTCGCGAACGCCCGCGCGGAGCTGGACCGTCTCGGCGTGCGGGGCCGCCTCATCTGCGGGCGCCGCTCCACCGTCCAGGGCCGCGCCGCCTGGAGCCTCGCCGTGCACGACCTGGCTTCCGTCGATTCCCTCGCCCTCCAGCGCCGAGGCGTGGGCGAACTGCGCCACCTCGGCTGCGGCATCCTGTTGCCCCACAAGACCATCCAGACCCCGGAATAGAAGGCGAAACCCATGTCCTCCCCCATGCCCCAACCCGACGCCTCGCTCGACCTGACCGGGCTCACCTGCCCCGGCCCGATCCTCGGGGCCAAGCAGGTGGTCGACGGCCTCGCGGCCGGCCAGGTCCTGCGCCTGCTGTCCGACTGCCCCGGCACCCGCGACGATCTCATCGCCTGGGCCCGCCAGACGGGCAACGAGGTCGTGGCCGCCGAACCGCAGGCCGGCGGCGCCGTCGCCTATTTCATCCGCCGCGGCCGCGCCGGCCCCATCGCGTTCCACGCGTCCCTCGACATGCGCGGGGTGAGCTGCCCGGGCCCCATCGTCGAGGCGAAGCAGCTCCTCAAGGGGATGAAGCCCGGCGAGGTGCTCAAGCTGGTGAGCAACTGCCCGGGCACCCCGGCCGACATCGCCGACTGGACGCGGGCCACGGGCCTCAGGCTCGTCGGCACGATCGAGGCCGGCGCCGGCGTGCACGAGTTCTACATCGGCAAGCCCTGACGGGCTTCCGGCCCCCGCCGATGCGCGTCAAGAGCCACTGGTTCAAGGCCGGCGAGCCCCGCGCCCCGGAAGAACTCGCGGGCGCCCTCGCCTTCATCTCGTGGAAGGTGGCGCAGAACGCGCTGAAGCGCATGCGCCAGGCGGGCTTCGACATCGACCCGGGCCCCGCCTATTTCGATTTCCTCGCCGAGACCCTCGTCTTCGCGATCCAGGTGGCCTGGCGCCACGCGCACAAGCACTTCGACGACGCCGGGTCCCTCGCGTTCATGACGGCCCTGGCCAATCGGGCGGGCGAGACTCTCGCGGACAACCGGGCCGAGTTGCTGGGCGAGGACCCGACGCCCGTCAAGGCGGACTTCGTCGACCGCGTGAACGCGTCGATGGACGACTACGGCGCCTTCGGGCTCGGGCCGGACGGCCCGGACTTCGGATTCCTCCGGCTCTACGCGAGCCGCGTCGCCGATCTCATGCAGGCCAAGGACCGCCACTGGACCCACGACCAGGTGATCGCGATCGAGGCGCCCGAGGCGGCCGCGACCATCGCGCGGGCCTTCGCCAACCTGAACAACGACGACCCGGATTCGCGCCGCAAGCGCCGCGCCGCCGTGCGGGGAGACTAGGCTTCGTGGACGGAGCGCGCGGCGCCGCCGCCATCTTCCGACCCGGCGACCCGCAGGCCTTCGCCCGCTGGCGCGACGCGAAACGCGCCGCGGCCCCGGCGAATGCCGCAGGCCTCGTCGTGGAAGTGCGCGACCCCGCCCATCCGACCCCCGCCGAGCGCGCGGCCCTCGTCGATCGCTGCCGCCGCGCCAACATGGCGATCTACGCGAGCGAGCGGACCGGCGAGGACAAGGCCCTGCCGCGGGGCCTGGGACGCGCCCTCGGGCTCGAGCGGCTCGACGCCAACTACCTTTCCGACGACGACGGCATCACCGCGATCCGCGTGGAGCCGGGCAAGCGCGAGGCCGGCTACATCCCGTACACCGACCGGCCCATCCGCTGGCACACCGACGGCTACTACAACGAGCCCGGCCGGCAGGTGCGCGGGATGATCCTGCATTGCGTCCGCAGCGCCTCGGCGGGCGGCGAGACGGGCGTCGTCGATCCGGAAATGGCCTGGCTGCGCCTGAGGGAAGCGAACCCGGACTGGGCCGAAGCGCTCTTCGATCCGACCGCCATGACGATCCCGGCGCGCGAGGACGAGGACGGCATCGCGCGCGCCGCGAGCACCGGGCCGGTCTTCTCGATCGACCCCGCGACCGGCGACCTGCACATGCGCTACACCGCGAGGACCCGCAGCATCGCGTGGAAGGACGATCCGCTCGTTCGCGAGGCCGCGGCGGCCCTGCTCGCGATCCTCGAAGGCGGTGGCGAGGGCGTCTTCCGCCTGCGCCTGGAGCCCGGCATGGGGCTCGCGTGCAACAACGTGCTGCACGAGCGGGCGGCTTTCGCCGATGCCGGCGCGCCGCGGCTGCTCTACCGCGCGCGGTACCTCGACCGCATCGCCGGGACCGAGGGCGCCTGGCGGCGCCCCGGCACCTAGCGCTTTCCTACCAGCGGCGCGACCAGGCCACGCCGAAGGCGTTCTGGTACATCTCGATCTTCTCGCGACCGCCCTGCCCCGGCGCGAAGGCGTTGAAGAACGAGAAGCCCTCCACCGAGTTCGTGAAGGCGTGCATGTAGGCGACGGTCAGCTCCGAATCCTTGCCGAGGGACCAGGTGGCGCCGAGCGTGAGGTGATCCTCGATCACGCCGGGGGCGAGGATGTTGAACGACACGTCGCGCGAGGCGATCGGGTTGTCGGACTTGTTGTAGCCGGCCCTGAGCTGCAGCGCGGGGCTCGCCTGCCACTGCACGCCGATCTTCCACACGTCGATGTCGCTCCAGCCGAAGCCGGGACCGCCCGACGCACCCAGCGGCGCCTGGTTGGTGCTGGGATTGCCCACGGAGCCCACGCCGGAATACTTGATCCGTTCCCAGTCGACGGCCACGGTGACGCCCTTCGCGGGCTCGAACGCGATGCCCGCCGTCAGGTGGGCGGGAATGTCGAAGTCGCCGTCGTCCGCGAAGAGGCCCTTGTACTTGTCGAACTTGCCCATGCGCGTCCTGGTCGTGTAGGCCGCGCCGACGGTGACGCCGGGCGCGACGCGCCCCTGGTAGCCCACGCGCACGCCCCAGCCCGTCGACGAGTCGTAGCCGCGGTTCGAGACCTCGCCCGGGCTCTGGGACAGGCCCCCGAAGAGCTGGGCGCCGTTCATCTCGAAGCGCTGGTAGGCGAAGAGTGGGGCGATGCCGATCGCATGATCCGGCGCGAGCTTCCACGCCGCGTGGGGCGCGACGATGAGCTGCGACAGGTCCACGCCGAGACTGCCCTGCCCGCACAGGCCGTTGGCCGAGGGCGGGCCGCCCAGGGGCGAGCAGTTGAGCTGGCCGCCGGGGAAGTCGGTGTTCATGCCGCCGTTGCCGTAGACCGTGATGCCCCACGACAGCGCGCCACTGCCCTTCGTGTTGTAGCCGAACTCCGGCACGAAGAAGTGGTTGCTGCCGCTGTCGGCGGAAAAATCGAGCATGCCGCCGCCGCTCGCGGTCCGCTCCACCTTGCGGCGGGGGCTGAACCAGTCCAGGCCCGCGTCCATCCGTTCGCCGGCGAAGGCGCCCGCGGCCGGATTGTTGGCGCCGGCGAAGGCGTCCTGGGCGAGCGCGACGGAAGCCCCGCCCATGCCCTTCGATTTCATGCCGTAGCCGTGGGAGAAGTAGCCGTTGGTCGCGTGGGCGAAGGGCGCCGCGAGGGCGAGCCCGACGAGGGCGACGAGGGAGCGATGCGCGAAGCGGTTGCGGGACATGGGGCCTCCGGGCGGTGTCGTTGTCGTTCTTCTAGACGAACAGGCAGACGTCGGTCTCGCCGGCGAACTGCAGGAAAGTCGACGCGCCGCCGTACTCGACGCCGTCGATGAAGTCCGCGTGGCTGAAGTCGAAGAGGTCGACGGTCATCTGGCAGCCGATGAACTTCACGCCCGCCTCGAGGCAGGCCGTGCGCAGCTCCTCGATCGAGGCGACGCCCTTCGACTTGATCTTCTGCTTCATCATGGCCGTGGCCATGGTCTCCATGCCCGGCAGCGCCGAGACGAGCACGGGCATCGGCACGGGCATCGGCATCGCGGGATTGGCGAGGGGGCTGATCTTCACATCCGACAGGTCCTTGCGCAGCAGCTGCAGGCCGTAGAACGTGAAGAAGATCTGGACCTCGTAGTCCAGGGCCGCGGCCGTGGATCCGAGGATGAAGGGCGGGTACGCCATGTCGAGCGTGCCCTTGGAGGCGATGATCGCCATCCGCTTCTGGCTCATGGGATTCTCCGCGTGGGTCCGTTACTTCTTGCGCAGGAAGAAGACGTAGTCCTTGCCCTGGGCTTCCTGGCCCAGCAGCTCGTTGCCGGTCTGCGTGGCGAAGGCCTGCATGTCCTTCACGGAGCCGGCGTCCGTCGAGAGCACCTTGAGCACCTGGCCGCTCTGCAGGTCGCCGAGCGCCTTCTTCGTCTTGATGATCGGCAGCGGGCAGTTCAGGCCGCGCGCGTCGAGTTCCTTGGTGAAATCCATCGTGGGTCTCCTCGCTGGAAAGGGGTTCGCTTCCGCCCGGATCGGGCACCGGCGCCATTTCGCGCCCGCGCTCCCCACAGTGCCATACCCGCGATGGGTAGCCACACCCCCCAAAAGGGTAATGACCCGGCGACGACGGGGGAGCGCGCCTTCCGGGCGGTCGCGCTCGGTTACACTCGGGCCGCGAAACCCGTAGCGCCCGCCCCGAGGATTGCGATGGCCCACCGCCTCACCCTGTCGCGCGCCGCGCCGCTCGTCGGCGTCACCCGCGCCACGCTCCAGCGGATGGTGCGCGACGGCGAGCTCGACTGCGCCGACGGCCTCGTGTCCACCGAGGCCCTGCTCGCCGCCTTTCCCGGCGCGCGCCTCGAGGGCGAGGGCGATCTCGATCGCGTCACCCGCATCCGGGAGGAATCCTTTGGCCGACGAATCCGCGAACGACTCCTTCCGTCCCAGGAAGTGCTGGCCCAGCGCCTCTTCAACCAGGCGCGCGAGCTCGCCGACACCCGCCGCCACCTCCAGCGCTACCACGGGCTCGTGGATGCGATGCGCGAGCGGCTTCGCGCCCTGGGCGAGCACGACGCCCGTGCCGCCGACCTGCTTCGCTGGACCGACGCCGAGTTCGCCCGCGCCCTCGCGCTCGAAGGCGCCGACCGCCTCGAGGTCCTCGACACGGTGCTCGCCGTGGTGACGCCCCGCGTGACGGTGCGGCCGAGCGGACGCGAGTTCGTCGTGGAAGGGCACGACACGCTGCTCGCCGCGGGACTCAAGGCGGGGCTCGCCTTCGCCTACGGCTGCGGCAACGGCACCTGCGGCCTGTGCCGCGCCCGCGTGGTGGGCGGCGAGGTCCGGCAGTCCCGGCCCCACGACTACCCGCTGTCCGAGGCCGAGCGCGCGCAGGGACACGTCCTCATGTGCTGCAGCGTCCCGCTGGGCGACGTGCAGGTCGAGGCGCTGGAGGCCGGGCAACCGAATGACATCCCGACGCAGCGCCTCGTGGCCTCGGTCCGCGCCGTGGGCGTGCTGGACGACGAGACGCGCCTTTTGCACCTGCAGACTCCGCGCTCGAACCGCCTGCGCTTTCTCGCGGGCCAGGGAGTATGGCTCGGCATCGCGGGAAGCGCGGGGGCCGGGGACGCCGACGCGTTCCTGCCGATCGCGAGCTGCCCCTGCGACGACCGGAACCTGCACTTCCACGTGGAGCGCGACGACAGCGATCCGTTCCGCGCGCGCCTGTTCGCGGACGCCCTGAAGCCCGGTGACGCCGTGTCCGTCACGGGTCCCGAGGGCCGCTTCGTGCTGGACGGCAGCACGGCGAGGCCCCTCGTGTTCGCGGCGTGCGACCTGGGCTTCGCGCCGGTCAGGAGCCTCGTGGAACACGCGCTCGCCGCGGAAGCGGCCACGTCGATCGACCTGTTGCGTCTTTCGACCCGCGCCGGCGGCCGCTATCTCGAGAACCAGTGCCGCGCGTGGGCCGATTCCCTCGACGCCTTCCGCTACGCGGGCATGGACCATGCCGAAGCGGCCGCAGGGGCCCGCGCCCTCGTGGCGTCCTGGACGCCGGCCGGTCGCGCCGCCGACTGCGATGTCTTCATCGCCGGCCCGGCACCCTTCGTGGAGTCCGCGCGCGAGGCCTTCGTGGACGCCGGCGTCGAGGCGGCGCGCATCGCGGGCGAAACGCCGTGAGCGAGAAACGGAGGTTCATCCCGATCGCGACGGCCCCCGTTTCGCCGGAAGGGCCCGACGAGGGCGCCTGCAGCGGAGCCGAATCCTTCGCGCTTCGCGTTCTCGGCGATTCCATGGCCCCGGAGTTCGAGGAAGGCGACATCATCGTGATCGAGCCCGACGGCCTCGCGACCGACGGGGCCTTCGTCCTGGCCCACGCGAGCGGCGAATGGATCTTCCGCCAGCTCGCTGCGGTCGGAACGGGGTGGGAACTGCGCGCCCTCGCGCCGGGCCACGCGCCCATCGCCCTCGCCGAACTTTCGGCGGTGAAGGGCGTGATCATCCAGAAATCGAAACCGGGCCGGCGACGCGCCGCGAAGCGCTACGGCCCGACCTAGGAACCGACATGCCCTACTTCGTCTACAAGGTCTTCGCCTTCCACCGCCTCGAGTGCGTCGGCTCCCACGAGGCCTTTCCGGAGGCCTCGAAGGCGGCGAAGGCGCTTCGCGCCGACCCCGCGATCCCGGCCGATTGCCGCGTGCGGGTGATCTTCGCCGAGGACGCCTTCAAGGCCGAGCTGCTGCTCACCGAGGTGCGAGAGCCCCAGCCGCGAACGCCCGAGGATGACTGAGGCGGCGGCCGACTGCGCCTTCGCCCGCGCGATCCTCGCGGGCGAGGCCGGCTGCACGCTCGCCCGTCGCGTGGCCCGCGGCGAGATCGAGACCCTGGCCTGCGCCTCGCCCCCGGCCGCGATCAACTGCGGCACGCTCCTCGCCCTGCTGCGCGAACGCGCGACCTTCGCGCTGCGCCTGCCGCCGCCCGGCCGTCCCCTGCCCCACGTCCAGTCGATGCGCCTGCAGTGCGGCGGGGCCGGCGCATTGGCGCGGGCCCTGGGCGAGGACCGTCCCGCCGACATCCATGCCCTCGTGGCCGACGCGAAGGCCCGTTGGGGCGAGCTCGCGGGCCTTCCGTTCGCGCCGCTGGTGGGCGACCTCGCCGCGTGGTCACCCCGACGGCGCTCGGGGCCCGCGTGAATCCGGGCTTCGCCCCGCTGCTCGCGGCCATCCGCCGCAACTGCGACATTGCCGACGCCCGGCATGCGCAGGACATGACGCTGTGCAACTACCTGCTTGCCATGCGCGAGTACTTCCGCTGGGAAACGGGCCTCGCCCCGGACGCGGTGCCGGACCGGCCCGCCGTCGGCGCGTGGATCGCCACCCGGGAAGCGCGCTGGGAAGAACTCGCCGACGCCCCCTTCGGGACGCTTCCCCTGGATGGCTGCCGATGCGATCCCTTCGACGAGGCGGCCGTGAATGCCGTTCTCGGGCCCGCGGGCTGGATCTACGGCGCGGCGCGGGGTTCGCAGGGGCGGTGCCACTTCTTCGTCGGCCGCCGCGTCGCGCGCTCGGAAAGGGAGGGCATCGCCGTCGTCGAAGTGGGCGAGGAGATCGCCCGCGACATCCACGCCGCGCCGGCCGCGTACCGCGACGGCACGATCACGCTCCGACACGACGCCTTCGAGCGGTGGCTCTGGGCCAGCGCGGAGGGCTGGGACCGCGCGCGGGACGACGGGCCGATGCGAGCCGCCCTCTCCGCCTACGGTTTCCGCGAGGACCCGCGCGGCGCCATCTCGCGGATGGCGAGCGCCCAGCGCGAGACGCTGCTGCTGCACGAGGTCGGCGAGCACCGCGCCGGCCTCACGCTGGGCCCGGCATGGGAAGCCTGGTTCGACGCGATCGACGATTCGCGCGACGAGCGGCTCGCGCGGGCGGTGAGGGACCTGCTGGCCGACTGCCTCGTCACGCTGCCGGCACTGGCCGAACGACGCGACGAGGCTTCGCTGCATTTCTGGTTCGCGACGTTCGGGGGGCTTCGCCGCGCGCTGTTTCCCGGACTCGCCGAGGGCTACCGCCATCGCGGCACGCGGGACGGGTGGCCGGCTCTCGCCGAGACCGCCCGCAGGGCCGCGGGACACTGGGCGGCCGCGGCGCGCGAGCTCGCCGATGGCAGATGCTTCGATTCGGCCGAGGCTGCGGTCGAGGGCTTGCGCTTCGGCTAGGGCCTGCCGGCGCCGGCGAGCAGGTTCCTCGCGGCCCGCCGGAATTCCTCCGCCGCGCCCTCGTCGATCGTGAGCCGGATGAGCTTGTGACTGGATTCCACCGCCTCGGCGAGGGCCGTCGCGTCGGCGCCGGCCGCCTCGATCTTCCGGAGCACCTTGTCCGCCCGGTCCCCCAGGGACGCGCGGGCGAGGTTCAGGAGGGCCCCGCGGACATCGGCGCCGGAAGCGGTGCCCCCGGGGGCGGCCGGCACGCCGCCCACCGGCGCCACGAACCCGCGACGCAGCAGCTCGCGCAGGGCGTCATCGAGATCCGGGATGACGGCGCCACGCCGAAGGAGCTGCTCGACGCGGGAGCGCCCATCCACGAAGATGAGCGCGTGCCGCAGGGCGCGCGGCAGGTCATGGTCGTGGGCCTCGAGGGCCCGGTCGCCGATTTCCGTGCGGCGAAGGACGACGCCCGGATCCATGGCCTCAGGCCGCCAGTTCCTCGATGATGCGGTAGATGAGCTTGACCGTGACGACCACGTAGATCGCGCCGAACAGGAAGATCAGCGAGACGATGAGCTTCATGAGATCCGGCGGAAGCATCCCGAAGAACGGCGTCACGAAGTAGCCCAGGGTGAAGAGGACCACCAGCGCCGTGAGCGTCTGCCATTGCCGCCCCACGACGCCGCCCGGGATGCTCGACCGGAGCGACAGCACGAGGTAGAGGCAGTAGAGCATCACGACGATCGCGGCGCCGCTGATGGCCGTGCTCAAGTCGAAGTTCACGTCGGTCTCCCGGTTACCCCGTCCAGTATGCGCACGGACTGCGGGCGCGCCCATTGGCCGTCGGTCCCATGGGAACCGGCGAACGCTAGTACCCGCCCTTGCCCAGGGGCTGCGGGAGACCCGCGACCTTGGCGCCCTGCTTGGCCGGCCCCAGCGGAAACAGGTCGTAGAGGGACTTGCTGTCGGCGCCGGGCATGATCTCCTGGATGTCCTTGAGCATGTTGCGGAAGTTCGGCGTGTGGCCGTCCTCGCGATAGCGCTCGCGCAGGTACTCGATCACCTGCCGGTGCGCATCCGTGAGCGCGATGCCCTCCGCCGCGGCGATCACCTCGACCGCCTCGTCGCCGTAGTCCGGCTCCTTCAGGTAGCCCTCGGGATCCGTTTCCTTTTCCTCGCCGCCGATGATGTAGCCCATGCCGTTCTCCTCGTCGAATGTCGGGGCCGCCTAGTGCCCGCCGGTCAGAAGGCCCGAGGCCGCCATCGCGATCACGGCGATCTCGAGCACGCAGATGGCCACGTAGGCGCGCTCGCCCCGGGCCCGATAGGCGGGGATCACGGCCGCGAGACAGGCCACCGAGCAGCCCGCGAGCCAGGCGATGCCGCCCAGGTTCATGATGTCGCCCCGATGCGCGAGACGGAGCCAGTCCCAGCCGCCGCCCATGCCGGTCTCGCGCAGGTACTCGGCCGCGGACAGCGTCCACAGGGACGGCAGCCGCTCCGGCGGCACGTGGGGCGGGACGATGCCGCTCACGTAGAGCGCGAACCCCGCGACGAGCAGCACGAAGCCGATCCCGGTGCCCCAGGCGAGCACCGTGGCGTAGACCGACTGTTCGGCGGGAACGCGGTTCACTTCGGGCAGCTCCCGGTGTCGCCCGCCACGCTGCCCACGAGCTTGAGGAAGCCTTCGAAGGGACCCATGTTGCCCATCGCCTCGCCCATCGGCCCTTCGAACGCGAGGCGCCCGAACATCATGGCCCGCATGGGCCCGTATTCGCCTCGCCCCATCTCGAGCCAGCGGCGCGTGTCGGCGGTCATGAGGTAGTCGGCGTCGCCGTCGAGGGGTTCCGCGCCCGCCGCGCCGCCGGTCGTGCAGGTGGCACGGCCGTCCCTGGGCGCGATGCGAAGCTCCGCACGCGGCGCGGAAGCCGGACAATCGCCCCGCGCCACGCGCAGGATCTTGTAGCCGCGGTTCTTCGTGTTGCCCGCCCATCCGGAGTCGTGGAGCTTCCTGCCCATGTCGACGTCGGCGTTCCAGGCCGTGCAGGCGGTCTTCGCCCAGTCGGCGGACATGAAGACCGGCGCGGCCGCGACGGGGGCGGCGGAGCCGAGGGTGAGAAGGACGAAGGGTGCGAGGCGGGCTTTCATGGGTGTTTCCTTGCGGCGTCGTTGGAATTCAGTTCCAGATGGCGAGGCCCTTGAGCAGCGCGCGGGCGCCGGCGAAGAGCAGCAGGGCGAGGACGAGCTTTCTCACGGTGGCCGCCGGCAGCACGCGCAGCAGCTTCGCGCCGATGCGAGCGCCGAGCATCATGCCCACGACGGACGGGACCGCGATCATGGGCAGCACCGCGCCCTTGTTGAGGTACACCCACGCCGCCGACGAATCGACGAGCGAGAGGATGAAGCTCGAGCTGCCCGCCGAGACCTTGAGCGGCACGCCCATCACGAGGTTCAGGGCCGGCAGGTTCGCCCAGCCGGCGCCCAGGCCGAACATCCCCGCGAGCACGCCGATGCCGAGGAAAAGCGCGAGGCCCGCGGGCGTGCGGTGCGCCTGCCAGGCGTGCTCGCTGCCGCGCTCGTGGAGGATGCCGTGCATTCCCAGCGCGGCCGAGATCCGGTCGGGCTTCGCGACCTCCGGATACTCGGATTTCTTCGCGCTCACCATCAGCACGACGATGCCCAGGATCGTGATGCCCAGGGCCACCTGAACCGTCTGCGCGGGCATCGCGAGGCCCGCCATCGCGCCCACGATGGAACTCGCCGAGGCGAGGAGCGCGAGCGGCAGCGACACGCGCAGGTTGGCGAGCCCGTCGCGAAGCAGCGAGGGACCCGCCGCCAGCGCGCTCGCGAGCGCGACGAGCAGCCCCGCGCCCCGGACGAAGTCCAGGTGGAACGGAAAGAAGCCGCTCACGATGGGCACGAAGAGCACGCCGCCCCCGACGCCCGCGGGCACCGCGACGATGCCCAGGAAGAAGCAGACGACGAAAAGGGCGAGGGCCCAACCCCACCAGGGCAATGCCGTCGAGGCGAAGGCCGCGTGGGATTCGGCGGGCAGCGCGAGGAGCGCGACGAGCGCGAACCCTGCGATCGCGACGGGACGCGCGTGCCTCATCGCCGCTTCGGCGTGGCGCGATAGGCGATGTGCGCCGGGCGCGCGGCCATGCCCGGATAGGGCGCGAGGGGCGCCGGGCCCGCCGCCGGCTCGGTCGCCTTGCGGATCTCGACCCGCACGTCGTACCAGGCCGCCTGCCCCGTGACGGGATCGGAGTTGGAGGGACGGACGCCCGCCGCATCGGGCGGCAACTCCTCGGTGATCACGGGATTGAGCAGGAAGCCGCGCGTGGCCTCGTCCGCGTCGGCGTCGAGGTTCCACGCGCCCGGCGCCTTGCCGATCGCGTTCCAGGTCCAAACGGTGCCCGGCTCCACCGCCTCGGAGAACTTCACGAAGGCGCGCACGCGTCCCCATTGCGACTCGACCCACACCGCGTCCTCGTCGGCGATGCCCCGCGCCGCGGCCGTGGCCGGGTTCACGAAGAGGCTGTTGTGGCCGTGGATCTGGCGAAGCCACGCGTTCTGGGAATCCCAGGAGTGGTACATCGCCATGGGCCGCTGGGTGACGGCCGCGAGCGGATAGCGGGCCTTGTCCGTCACCGCGACCTCCAGCGGCTCGTAGTAGAAGGGCAGCGGATCGAAGAAGCGCTCGATCCGGTCCTTCAGGCGCGCCGGGGGCCGGCGCCACTCGCCCTTGCCGCGGGCGGCCAGGCGGAACTTCTGGAGCACCTCGGAGTACAGGTGCGGCACGATCGGGTCGGCGAAGCGCACGAGCCGGTGCTCCTTGGCCCAGGCCAGGTAGTCGCGGTTCCAGTTGCGCATGTACTGCATCGAAGGCGGCATCACGTGGTGGTGCACGCAGTCGTTCTCCGCGTAGCGCTTCCACTGGTCGGGATTGGGCTCGCCCTTGAGGGACTTCGTGCCGTCCTTGCCGCGCCAGCCGGAAAGGAACCCGATACCCGAGCCGGGCTCCGTCTCCCAGTTCACGATGAATTCCGGGTAGTCCTTGTACTTGCGCTGGCCGTCCTTCGTGACGAAGGCGGGCAGGCCGAGGCGCGTGCCGAGCTCCACGAGCACTTCCTGGAAGGGACGGCACTCGCCCGTCGGCGGCACGACGGGCACGCGCACCGAGTCGCAGGGGCCGTCGAATTCCGAGATGGGGCGATCGAGCAGCGACATCACGTCGTGGCGCTCGAGGTAGGTGGTGTCGGGCAGCAGCAGGTCCGCGAAGGCGGTCATCTCCGACTGGAACGCGTCGCACACGACGAGGAACGGGATGCGGTACTCGCCGCGCTCGTCCCTGTCGTTGAGCATGCGCCGGACGCCGTCCGGGTTCATGGTCGAATTCCACGACATGTTCGCCATGAAGATGAGCAGCGTGTCGATGCGGTAGGGATCGCCCCGCCAGGCGTTCGTGATGACGTTGTGCATCATCCCGTGGGCCGCGAGGGGGTAGTCCCACGAGAAGGCCTTGTCGATCCGCACCGGCTCGCCGGCGTCGTCCACGAAGAGGTCGTCCGGATCCGACGGGAAGCCCAGGGCGACGCCGTCGAGCGGGGCATCGGCCTTCACGCCGTGGGGCGAGTTGGGCGTCTTGGGGCACGGCGGGATGGGACGGGGATAGGGCGCCTTGTGGCGGAAGCCCCCCGGCCGGTCGATCGTGCCCAGCACGCTCATGAGGATCGCGAGCGCGCGGATGGCGTGGAAGCCGTTCGAGTGGGCCGCGAGGCCCCGCATGGCGTGGAAGGCGACCGGGCTGCCCTCGACGTGGTCGTGGGCCTTGCCCCAGGAATCGGTCCAGGCGATGGGCAGGCGCACCTTGCGCGCGGCGGCCTCGCCGATCTCGCACGCGAGGCGGCGGATGGTGTCGGAGGGGATGCCGGTGATTTCCGCGGCCCATTCCGGCGTGCAGTCCCGGAGTCGCTCGCGCAGCAGCTGGAAGGCGGGCTTGACCGGCGTGCCGTCCGGGAGGCGGAACTCGCCCTCGAGGCAGGGCTCCGCCCCTTCGGTGTGCGCGACCACCGGCCGGTCGGTCTTCCGGTCCCACCACTGGTGGTTGGGCGGGTCGAAGCAACCTTCGGGCACGGGCGTCGAGGCGCGGGCGAAGAGGCCTTCGTCGTCGCTCGCCTCGTCGAGGTTCACGAGGTAGCCCGCGTTGGTGTAGCGCGAGACGAAATCGACGTCGTGCCGGCCCGATTCGATGACCTCGCGCGTGAGTGCGAGCAGCAGCGCGCCGTCGGTGCCCGGGCGGATCGGGATCCACTCGTCGGCGATGGCCGAGTAGCCCGTGCGAACGGGATTGACCGAGATGAAGCGGCCGCCCTCGCGCTTGAACTTCGAGATCGCGATCTTGAGCGGGTTGGAGTGGTGGTCCTCGGC